>Ga0137416_10000121_pt1 | contig 31462 bp, 30 predicted proteins | sample CZODoug3_1_1_16f_FD_108282 | JGI IMG/M metagenome (GOLD analysis project Ga0137416, IMG submission 108282) | Vadose zone soil fungal communities from Angelo Coast Range Reserve, California, USA - CZODoug3_1_1_16fungal (Illumina Assembly) | ecosystem: Environmental > Terrestrial > Soil > Vadose...
TCCCGCGGCGCAGTACACGCCCATCATCACTGTGTCCGCCGGGGACGACTCCATACACGCCGCGGCCCTCGCCGCCGGTGCGGACCTCGCTCTCGAGAAGCCGTGCCTCCCGGATGAGCTGCAGGCAGCCGTCCGGTCGTTCCTCGACCGGGACTGCAGGCGCCAAGGCAAGAGGACGCGTTCGCACTAAGGCGAGGCCCCCCGTTCATTCCCACTTGTCCTTCGCCTTCGCCTCCGCGACGGTCTGCCACTGCATGTTCGACGGGCGATCCGGGCCGCCTCGCTTGACCGGGATGACGAGTCGTTGTCACCGTTCTTCGTCGGACGTGCGCGCATTGATCGAGGCGGTGCCGTGGCAGCTATCGTCCGCCTCCACTCTCACATTTTTGCAGTCGGCGGTTGGCGCGCAGAGCTTCTTGCGCGTCGCTGTATAGAGGTCGCGCATCCCGAAACCACCTGGTCGGTCGGAAAAGAAATACAGCGTCCGTCCGCTGAAATCGAACGCCGAGCCGCCATCGTTGAACGGAGTGTTGATCGTCGGGCCCTCGTTGACCGGCGCCGACCACGGAGACGACAGGCTCGAACGGGTCGAGGAGTAGATGTCTGTCCCACCGAACCCGCCCGGGTCGTCGCGCGAGAATAACATCTCGAGTCCGTCTGCTCGGCGGATCGCCATGCGACCCTGCCTGTAAATGGAATTCAGCTCCGTCACGACCACGGGTGAGTTCCAGCCGGCGATGCCCGACCCCCTCGGACGGGTGCTCAGCACGATGTTCGGGTTCGTCGCAGCGCCGATGTGGCCAGGCGTATTGTTCTGCAGGAAGAACAAGTAGTCGGTCCCGTGTGCCCGGAAGAAGTCGGGTCCGTTGTCCGGGCCGCTGTTGTTCACGACGCAACCGAGGTTCACCGCTGGCTGCCACGCGAAATCGTCCGCCGGGTCGTCGCGGTGCGAGACGTAGATGTCGGCGGCGCCACAGCCGCCGGGCCGCGGGCTGTGGAAATAGAGATCGTGACCGTCCTCCGAGATGCTCGGCACCCCGTCGTTGACGCCGACCGTGTTGACGTTCGGCCCGAGCCGCACGGGAGCGCTCCACGGAGCGCTACGGCTGCTGCGGTGCGCTACGGCGATGTCCTCGTCACTGGCGCTTTGGGAGAACCGCGTCGTCGTGATGTACAGGCTGAGCCCGTCCTTCGTGATCCAGGGATGGTGCTCGCTGAAGATCCCATTGATCGTCGGTCCCATGTTGACCGGTGGTGACCACGCCCCGAAAACACAGCCTTGTTGATCACTCTCGTCCTCCGCCTCATCATCGACCCTGTCCCGTGCCCCGAGCATGTAGCGCGAAGACTCGGAGTGATCGGCGAGTGTCACCTGGCCGCGCTTTGAACGGGGCGACCCGTTTGTATCTGGCACAGATGGCGCCACTCTCTCCGCTGCTGCATCATTGGCTGGATTGGTACCCCCGCACGCCGCGGCCATACCCAGCGCGACGAGCAATGCAATGCGCTTCATGACGACCTCCCCTGGCAGTCCAATCAGATGTGGCGCCATCGTGGAAAATGTTGCAGGCGGTGCCGGTCAGCGGAGCAGATGGCGTGCCAAGCAACGACTCGGCTGCAGCGCGCTGAAGCCGTTGTCTGCGTCTCTTCGCGACGTGGCGCGGCTGCGGCGCTACACCCTGCGCCAAACGTGAACGAGGTCAATACCGCGTGCCACGCCCGCGACGAAGGACGCGAGATGATCGTCCGAAGCGAGCGCCAGGTTCATGATACGGGCCGGCGCCGACGCGTTCACGCTGGGCGCAGTCGTCCCTTTACAGATCGCTCCTTGACCCCTGCCCGATGGGGGCAAGCTTTCGACGTGGCTCGACGTGTCGGAGCCCCTTGAAGTCCCTAGGCGAGAGGAAGGCGTCGCGAACAATGACCCTAGATTCTTACCCGCTTCGGTTCGTGGCCGCCCCGCTTCAGGATGCCTTCCATGCGGTCTGCGTGTTCGGCGCATGCGTAGACCGTGGGGAAGCTCGGAAGCGGTGGCCCCGCCATCGTTGTAGTAGCCCCCATTTGAGTTCACGATGCCAAAGCGGGCTCCGTACTCATGCTCGCGTTCGATCCGCGCAAGAGTCTCTCGGCGCCAGTCCATCAGCCCGCACCATTTCGCGGCGATCACGACTCCGCGGACCCCGGGATCGTTCTGGACTCGGTTGCGTGCGGCAATTCGTTCCCAATCCCATGATCGTCGAGCTGCTGAAGCGCGAGCCGCCGCAGCTTGTCGCTCGGCGGTTTGAAGTTCCTCGCGATGGGCGGCGCACCAATTTGCTTCGTCGGAGGCCATGTTTCCAGCCTGACCGAAGTGAACCATGCACAAGCGCCACTCTTCTTCGGTTAGCCGAACTCACCCGGCGCCATGTCCTGCCGCCAAGGGATGGCCCGGTGTGTGCTTTGGATCGTACCGGGCGCAGAGCAGGCCGCAATGAGAAAGGCAAGTGCAGCGAGTCGAGTCGCGGCGCTCGAAATCGTCCACCGCATGCGCTCCCCCCTCCGTGCCGAAAGCTTTGACGCCGTGTCACATCTCTGCGCGCGCAGCTCGCGCGAGTCAACGCCGTGCGTCGGACAAAGGTCTCCGCGAGCGCCTCGGGTCCATGGCCGGCAGAAAGTATTGCGCGGAGCCTAACGCGCGCAGGCTCGTGATACACCGGCCGGCGGCTACGATGCTCCCGAGGGACCCATGCGCGCTCGTGCAGCCTTGATGTGTTTAATCGCCGTGTTCATGCCGACGGCGAACCGGAGCGACGCAGCTGAGCCGCCGATTCTCGAGTGCACGCTCGACCGGGTCGAGACGGTCACGCCCGACGCCAAGCACGCCACCACGCCGATGCGCTCGGTCGCGGGAAACCAGATGACGACGACGCTCGTGGTAGTGGGACTTGGTACGGCGACGGTCACTGCGAAGGCTCGCGTCTGGTCTTTCGCACTCGGTGATCGCGTCCTACCCATGCCCGCTGCGGCCGGGCAACTGGAGGATGGCAACGACTGGTTCTACACGCGTAGCGACCAAGGCGTCACGGTGCTGCAGATCCCGAAGGTCGGGCGCCCGAACGTCGAAGTGCGACTGCACAACCTCGGGATTGCTCCGTATACGTTCGTCGGGCGATGCCACTGACCGGACGTCCGTGTCGGGTCTACCAGCGCTTAGGAGTTATGCGAATGTAGATTCTCAAAGGAACTGCGGTCTGCTGGCGGCGGCGACGGACAACGGATGTGCGACGATCCGGCTTCCATCTGACTGGCGTAGACGGATAGCAAGATGCTATTTGCGCGCCCAGGAGGTCAGATGACATTCAACTTCGATCGTATGGTCGATCAGATTGCTGACCTGATTGCTGAGCGGGCGCTAGAGAAGATCAATGAGCGGGTCCAGAACGGGATGCGGAACGGTTTGACCAAGGGCAATGGTCGCCGCTCCTCCGCGCTCAAGGGCCGCAAGCTCGACATGCACTGCCGCTATCCCGGCTGCAAGAACCGATCGAAGGGGCCCCGCTTCAGATACCTTTGCGAAGAGCATTTGAAGCTGCCAAAGGCAAAGATAAAGGCGGCTATCGAGAAAGCGGCGAAATAACGGAGAAGGCAGCACGAAGGAACGCGAGCCGCGAGCCGAGCTCGATGCGATTCTCGAGCAAAGAGAATCGTCTGAGGGTCGGTTTATTTCCAGCCCTGGAGTAGGGTGCGCTTGCGCAGTCCAGCTTGCTAGACTCACCGTCCGTACACGACCGGGGGAGATGTGTCGCACGACCGCCTGCCAAACGCGGATGACGGCACGATCACCGTCAGTACTCCCGCGAAGTGGGAATCGCGGGTGGCGCCTGGGGCGCTCTCGACGCTCCTGCGGCACTTGGCCGTCGACCCGGTGGGAAGTTTCAGGGGGGATTGGCAGCTGGCGCTTGTCCCCGGGCAGCAGGTGGGTCGCTTCCGGCTGCTCCGCCAGTTGGGCCGCGGAGGCTTCGGTGTGGTCTTCGAAGCCGAGGACACTGCGCTGGGGCGAAAGGTGGCGCTCAAGGTTGTCCGAACGGGGGACCGTGCGAGCCTGCGCCAGGAGCGGCTGCTGCAGGAGGCTGAGGCGGCAGCGAAGCTCTCGCATCCCAACATCGTCACGATCTTCGAGCTGGGGCTGTGCGAGCAGGGGCCGTACCTCGTGCTTGAGCTCCTCCAAGGGAAGACGCTCGCGGCGCAGCTTGGCAGGCGGGCCCATTCCGGTCAGGGAGGCGGTGCGTATCGCGATGGAGGTGGCGAAGGGGCTCGCCCACGCCCACGAGCGCGGCGTCGTCCACCGGGACCTCTCCCCAGGCAATGTCTTCCTCTGCAGCGACGGGGCGGTCAAGGTTCTCGACTTCGGGCTGGCGCACGTCTTTGGCCATCGGCGGGTGGCGGGAGGGACGCCGGGGTTCATGGCGCCAGAGCAGTGGACGCAGGCCCCTGAGGACGAGCGAACCGACATCTTCGCCATGGGTGTCATGCTCTACAAGATGCTCTCGGGAGAGTTGCCCTTCCCGGCTGACGAAGTCGGCAAGGAGCTCGCCGGGCCGTCTTTGGCGCCGGAGCTGGAGGTCGTGGAGGCGCCGGCCCTGGGCGAGCTAGCAACTCGCATGCTGGAGAAGAGCCCGGAGAAGCGGCCCCGCAATGGGGGCGAGGTGCTCGACGCGCTCGGCGCCATCCAGCGCGGGCTGGATCGCTCTCCGGCGGCGTCGGCGCCGGTGCGGAGCCACCGCCGGAAGGGAGCCATGCGCGCGGCGCTCCTGCCCGTGGGCGTGGCCTTGGGAGCCATGGGAGTGGCATTCGCCGTCTGGCGGGCGGTGCATCCCGGGGCTGCCGAGCCCCGGCCGTCCATCGCGGTACTGCCCTTCGCCGACATGAGCCCGCAGCGCGACCAGGAGTACTTCTCCGACGGGCTGGCCGAGGAGATTCTGGATGGGCTGGTGCACGTCGAGGGCCTTCGGGTGTCGGGGCGGACCTCGTCGTTCTACTTCAAGGGAAAGAGCGTGGAGCTCGCAGAGATCGGCCGCAAGCTCGACGTCGCCAACGTCCTGGAAGGAAGCGTGCGTAAGGAGGGCAACCGGGTCCGGGTGACCGCGCAGGTGGTGAGGGTGGCTGACGGAGACCACTTGTGGTCGCAGACGTACGACCGCGAGCTGACCGGAATCTTCGCGCTGCAGGAAGAGATCGCCCAGAGCGTGGCCAAGGCGCTCCGTGTCAAGCTGCTTCCCGTCAAAAAACCCGCTGCCAGCGACTCTCAGACCGCGAGCGAGGAGGCCTACAGCGAGTACATGGCAGGAAAGCAGCTTCTCCTGCAGCTGGGATTCGCCAGTACTGCGAACGTGTGGGAGACTCGTCGCCGAGCTCTCCACGCCTTCGAGAGTGCGGTCGCACTCGACCCGCGGTTCGCGCTCGGCTGGAGGGCCCTGTCGCGGGCCACACTCCTGGAAGCACATCACTCCGATTCTGAGGCAGACAGGATCGCAGGCTATCGTCGCTCGATGGAGGCTGTGGAACGGGAGATTACTCTGGCCCCCCAGTGGGAGGAGGGATACACGAACCGGGCGTTTCTCCTGGGTGCCATCCAGTGGGACTGGGCCGGAGCGCGAGCCGACCTCGAGCTTGCGCTGAGACTGAACCCCAACAGCGTCGGTGCCAACCGGGCCTATGGCTGCCTGCTGTCGGACCTGGGTCGCTTTCCCGAGGCCATCGGTGCCTTCCGCAAGGCGATCGAGGTTGACCCGCTCGACCCCTGGAATTGGAGCGCTCTGGGTCTCCTCTACGGGGCCACGGGCCAGCTCGACTCTGCGCGAGGCGCTATCGAGCACTCGCTCCAGCTCTCCCCGCGGTACGAGCCCGCGTTGGCAAGACTAGCTGCGATCTACTTGCTCGAGGGGCGGCCTGACGCGTCGCTCGCCGCGTTCGGAAGAAGAGGAGAGGATGATCCTCATCTGCAAATGTATGGCACGGCCCTCGTCCAGCATTACCTGGGTCACGCAACCGAGTCCCAGCGAGATCTGCAAATGTATGGCACGGCCCTCGTCCAGCATCACCCGGATCACGCAAGCGAGTCGCAGCGAGCCCTGGACTGGCTCATCGCCCGATCCGGTGTGGCTGCTTCTACCAATGAACTCGAGGCCATGATCGATGCAAAGGTGCTGAACGCGCTGATTCCAGCCGAGCCGCGGTACAGGATCGCAACGGTGTACGCTTGGCGGGGCGATCTCGACCGCGCCTTCGAGTGGCTGGAGCGCGCTCGCACACACCACGAATTCAGCCTCGGCGGCATCAAGGTCAACCCCTTGCTTCGGAACATCCGCGACGACCCGCGCTACACCGCCTTCCTGCGGGAGATGAATCTCCCCGAGAATTAGCGGCCTGTGGACCCTGTCGACGATAATGAGATACCATTTGATTCAGTTTTACTTCGCTGAGGTAAGTGCCTCTGCTTCAGCAGCTCCAGCCGATTATGAGAATGCCGGTTCTCGATACGTCGCAAGGCCCCCGCGCCCGCGCTGGCCATATTCTCAGAGTGCGCGTCAAACGCAAGGAGGATTCGGACCGCCCTGGATGGCAATCGCCGATCCTGCCAGGCAGCGACCTTGCATGGCATCACCCGTTGGTGAGAGGCTCTCCGCTCATGGCGGCGCTGGGAACTGGCTCACGCGTCGGGCCGTACCAGATCGTTGGCGAGCTCGGGGCCGGTGGAATGGGCGTAGTCTACCGCGCTCGCGATACGCGGCTCGGGCGCGAAGTAGCGGTCAAGGTTCTCGCCGCCACCCTGGCCCGGAGCGTCGAGGCCATTCGCCGATTCGAGCTGGAAGCGCGCGCGGCAAGCACCCTCGACCATCCCAACGTCATGACGATATACGACGTCGGAACGTACGATGGCGTTCCATACCAAGTCTCCGAGCTGCTACAGGGCAAGACCCTGCGCGAGTGGCTGTACGCGCCACTGCCTCCAGAGGAGGTGCTCGACTACGCGGTCCAGTTCGCGGGAGGCTTGGCGGCTGCGCACGCAAAGGGAATCGTGCACCGTGATCTAAAGCCCGAGAACCTGTTCATCACTCTCGAAGGCCGCCTGAAGATCATCGATTTCGGGATCGCCAAGCTGTTGGGCAGCCCCGCCGTGGTCCCCGCAAGGCACGGTGGGAGTCCCGATCCGGCACCGGTCCAGACCTTGAGCGGCGCGGTGATCGGAACCGTGGCCTACATGGCGCCGGAACAAGTTCAGGGCAAGCGCGCCGATCAACGTGCGGACATTTTCGCCTTCGGCGCGATCCTCTACGAGATGATTTCCGGCGAGCGCGCGTTCTCCGGCAGCTCACCCTTCGAGACGGCGAACGCGATTCTCAGAAGAGAGCCCCCCGCGCTCCCCTCCGGGACTGCTCCGGAAGTGGACGAGATTGTGCGCTGCTGTCTGCGGAAAAAGCCCGAGCAGCGGTTCGAGTCGGCACGTGAGCTCTTGGACCGTTTGACGCAGCTAGGGACCCATCCTCCGGGCGAACGGCGCGACAGTGGCTCGCGCTCTATGGTCGGAGCAGCTCTGCAGATACTGCGCAGCTCGCGGCCCGGCGCTGTCGCTGCTCATAGAACGCGCCGCCTCACGGGCGGACGCTTCCTTTCGACACTTCCACGCCCCTGGCGCGTCCTGTCGCGCAGGGGCGCCCCGCCTTCAAGGCGCCTACGCACAGCGCTGCTTGCCGTCATGGCGCTCGCGTTGCTTTCGATTCCGATGGCTTTCATAGCAAGGCACCGCGGAGGCGAGCCATCTCAGTTGACCTTCCGACAACTGACGTTCCACCGCGGGACGATCTGGAGCGCGCGCTTCAGCTCCGGCGGACACAGCATCTTGTACAGCGCGACGTGGGAGGGTGAACCATTCCGACTGTACACGACCACTCCGAGTGGACTTGAGTCACGAGCGCACGACGTGCCTGGAACACTTCTCGGTGTCTCGCCGACGGACGAGCTGGCGCTCGTCTCGGAACGAAACCGAGCCATGCCCCGGCCTGGCACGCTGGCGCTGCTGAATCTCGCCGCTGGCGCTCCACGTGAATTGCTTTCCGATGTGGTGAGCGCAGACTGGACACCGGCCGGTGAACTCGCGGTTATTCGAAGCGTCGCGGGAAGAAGTCGCCTCGAGCTGCCGTTGGGACACATCCTCTATGAGACGCCACACCTGCTCACTGATCTGCGAATTTCGCGCACCGGCGACCAGATCGCCTTCATCGATCACCCGGAAAATCGGTTCGGCGGCATCATTGTGGTGTTCAGCCGCGAAGGGCGAAGTACTGCGCTCACGCCAGATCTCGCAAGCGTCACCGGACCTGCTTGGTCCCCAAACGGCGAGGAACTCTGGTTCACGGACGATCATCAGTCTATCCTGGCAGTCACGCTATCGGGGCGACAGCGAGTCGTGGCCCGTCTGCCCGGATCATTTGCGGTCCACGACGTGGCTCGCGACGGCAAGATCCTACTGGCGCGCGTGGTGCGTAGGCTGCTAATGCGCGGTCGTGCTCCGGGCGCATCCACCGAACGCGACCTTACGTGGCTCGATCTGAGTTCCTCCGCAGACGTTTCCCAGGATGGTAAGCTGCTCCTTTTCAACGAATTCGGGCAGGGAGGTGGTGTCAAAGGGCGGGCCTATGTCCGCGGAACCGACGGGTCGCCTCCGATCAAGTTGACGGAGGGTGGCGCCATGTCCTTAAGTCCCGATGGAATGCGCGCGATGCTGATGCCGAGAGGCGCTGAGGTCCCAATCGTGCCGGTTCGCGCGGGAGAGCCGATCAGCGTCCGATTCCCGGTGGCAACACTCTTCTACGCGAGCTGGTTTCCGGACGGAAAACGGATCCTATTTACGGGAAGCGAGAGGCCAGATGGCCAGGCACGTGTCTTTGTACTCGACGAGACGACCGGAAAATCAAGGCCAATCACCGAGGAAGGGGTGCGGGATGACACCCTCGACCGAAACCGTCGTCCGATATCACCTGATGGCAAACGCATTGTGGTACACCGATCAGACGGCTTCGCGTTGTACTCCGTAGAGGGCGGCGGTCATCGCCCAGTGCCGGGACTTGACCAGTCCCATATTCCGATTGGTTGGACGCCCGACGGCAAATCGTTATTGGTTGTTGACGTGGATAGTGATGCAGCGGTCACCGTCGTAGAGGCGCTCGACCTGACGACAGGCCAAAGGCATCCCTGGAAATCTCTAATGCCGCCAGATTCGACGGGCGTCGCCGGAATCTTCAATATCCGTTTTGCCGCGAGTGGCGAGGGATACGTCTATACCTACGCGAGCTTGCTTTCTGAGCTATATCTCGCAACAGGATTCGAGTGAACGCTACGCGCCGCGACTACTGATTCCCATAACCTGCCGGTGTCAGCGAGCCAGCGTGCCCTTGCATCGCGTACCCGCTCCTGCTCATGCCGCGGACCGGCCAAGGCGTCTGCGGCCGCGTGCCGTTCGTCCAGTACTCTGGCACCATCGGTCAACCGCGGTATTGTCGAGTGCTGCCCATCAGACCGCCCGCGGTAAACTGTCAGCCCGTCAGTCTCATAACTTGACCACGTCACTCGCGTTCGACGCGACCGCGCTTTGCGCGTTCGAGATCTGTTCTGTCGCCACTCGGGTCGTTGCCAAGTTCTTGTCTTTGAGATGGCTGTCCAAGCTTTTGGTCAACCATCGGCCGATTTGTTGCAGCTCTCTTCCGAGCCAGGCCTTCAACTTCATCCACGCGCCTGCGCCGCGCGCGATTCCCGCGACGAGACCCTCCGCAGCGGCGCCCTCTGCCCTAGCGAGGAACAGCGCGAACGCGTGAATGGCGTCGTGATGCGTGCTTATATCCTCCTTCTCGAGTTCGGGCTTGCCCGGCATGAGTTGGGTGTACGGGATGCGAATGAAAGGCAAGAGTTCGTCGCGCTTCTGAGTTCGAATAGCAATACCAATGCTGTTGGCGGCCGCCGTGCGAGCTCCGAGCGGCGCCAATTGCCACTTGTCGATGAGATACTTGAGCAGGCTGGTGTGGTCGAAAAGAGTCTTCTCCACTCGCGCGGCCACCCAGGGGGAAATAAGAATGGCGGGCACTCGCACTCCCAAGCGATCGAATCCAAAATTCGAGTCGCCGCGGAGACTGTCAGGTGGCACCGCGGCGGGAGGTTCAACGTGGTCGTAAAAACCGCCGTGTTCATCGTAGGAGACGACGAGTAGGGTCGACTCCCATAACTCGTCGTTGGAGCGGATGGCGTTGTACACGTCTGCAATCAGCTTCTCCGCCTTGAACACGTTGTGGGGTGGATGGTCGTCATTCTCATCCGCTGCCATGTACTTGGGTTCGATGAACACGAAGGAGGGGAAGTGCTTTTCGTTCTGTACAGCCGTGAAGAAATTCTTGATGGGCGAGTAACACGCCAGGTTTTCGACACGCCGCTGGTGGTTCAGCAACAGTGAAATCGGGAAGTCATAGAAGTAGACCTTCCAGCTCTTCCCCACCTCGTTCAGCCGATCGAAAAGGGTCACCTGGTCCTGGGCAGTGAACTCCCCAAGGCGAGGATGGCGAAGACCTTCGGGCATGAGCACTTCGCCCGATGAAGTGCCAGAAAGCGCAAAAAACCTGTTGGGCCAAGTCGGGCCCGGGAGCGACGAGAACCACCGATCGCACACGGTGAAGTTTTTGCCCAGTTGATACAAGGCGTGCAAGTAATCTGGTGGGTAGTATCCCATGACCTCCTGACGGTTAGTTGCGGTGGTCCCCGCTACGTTCACCTGATAATCGTTAACGAATCCTGCGTTGCCGTTCGCGATTTGAGCCAAGACGTTCTCTGTTTCGTGCTTTGGGTCGCGCTCCAGTTGTTGTTCGATCGTCGGTGCCTGAAAGATCTTGTTGCCTGACTGGTCAACATTGAATCTTGCGGAAGGAGACTCGATATCTACACCATCCAACTCCGGGTACTCGCTCTGCAAAGAACCAAGCATCTGGTCGAAGGAATGGTTCTCAAGCATCAGCAGCACAACGTGCCTGATCGGATCCGCGTTCATAGTGGCCTCGAGTCACGAGGAGGTTTCGGGTAGACCGTAGTGGGAGAGATGGGCCATCCAATTGGGCCTCCGGAGAACGGGAGCAGACAAGCATGGGCGCGCCTGCCGTGAAGAAGACCTCTGGTCTCACAATTGAGCTCAATAGACGGCTTGAGGCCGCCCTCGCGGCGGTATGGCCTTTCGCTGTTAAGCCAGTGTTGGGCGGTCGCGCCTGGTCGTTGCCTAGAAGCTGAAATCGCACTGGTTCGACTTGGCCTGCTGGCGATGTCGGCGATTTGCTGGCGCACCAGATGCGTCACTATGGCACCGGCTGCGCCTTGAACACTGGATGAACCTCGGCGTAGTTCGGCGCGTTCCCGATCATCGCATGCGGCTTGTCGAAGAAGAGCATTCCGGTCAGGCGTACGTGCTGGCCTACCTGCAGCGTCGCGGCTTGCTTCCGGGCCCGTTTGATCGCTGCTAGCGCGGGCGAGCCCACTGCGCAGCCGGGATGAGGGAACTCGGCCACCAGGTGGTTCCCTTGACTGTCCTCGATGACGACGTGGATGTCGTCGTCGTGCTCCGCGCGTTTCTCGATGATGGTCCCGTCCACGATGAAGCTCTGCCTCTTGTGAGTTCTTGCGAGCCCGCCGAGCTGGGCAATGGTGCCGGGGACGGGTGCCGGCGCGAGCGCTGCCGCCGCGTCAGGGTCGGCGAGGATCTTCTTCGACCAGAGTTGGGTACCGCACGTCAGTGCGAGAAGAATAGAGAGGAGCATGGTCAGCTCACCTTTGCGGGCGGCAATGGCAACTTCTTCGCCAGTTCGGTCGGCGTTGTGCCCTACAGCGTGCGCGCCAACTCGTCCGACGCCTACTGATCCCCGTCTTCCGGGGGGCTCTGCTCCTCCCCAGAGCGCGCTGTGCCACGTCCGACGTGGCAGACATTGTCGCGCGCAATGCAGGAGTTCCCACATGGCTTGCCCTTCTTGCAAACCGGTCCACTACTCTTCTTCGAGCTGCTAGTTTTTGAATGGTAACTACTGCCTTTCCGGGCGAGCGCCGGCCGACTGAAAGCCAGCGACACCGCGACCGCAGCCCCCAACATTACGCGCATTAAGTTCCCTCCATTCCCGAGATTGCAGCACACTGTCGGGAAGGGCGCAACAGCCCAGACTCGGGCCGGTGCAGCCAAGCTGTCAGCCGGACCACCCACGTTGGTAGTGCCAGTGAACTCGCTGCTAGCTGTCTCGCCTGTACCCCGAATCATGTGCGAGCAACACGAGGGCCGGTAAGGGGAGGGATACATCGTGCTCTCGTTATTCATGATCCTTATGGCGGTGCCAGCTCTCGCTGGGTGCGGTGGGTCGCAGGAAAACACCTTCACAGCAACGTGTCGCGCAGTACAGCGTCAGCGACACTCCTCCCGGAGGATGCTGCCGGGTTTGCACCACTGGTAAGGCATGTGGTGACAGTTGCATCAATGTCAGCCTGACATGTCACCAGCCGCCCGGCCGTGCTTGTGACAATCACTAAATTTTATGGCCTTGGTTTTAGCGCTTCTGCTCGTCGGGCACCTACGGCCGTCGCAATCCCTCTACGGAAGCACACCCCCCAAGATGCGCGCCTTCTTTACGAGCGCAATCGCGGTGGAACCAAGCGCTTCGATCCGCTGTCTAAGTTGTGCAGCGCTCAGATTCCTCGCCGAGGCATCCTTAACTACGTCGATGAGCTGGCCATACACGGCTTGGTCGGCCACCTTCGGAATGAGAGAATCGAGGTCCTCCTGTGACAGCCCGTGAAGCTTTTGGAGATCGTCAGCGTAAGCCCCCTCGAACGCTTCCCGGTTCTTCTTCACGATTCGATCGAGCTCTTCCTGCATCTTCTGCAATGCTTCTTTCTTGCCGCTTGCCATTGGGGGCTTCCTCCTCACCTGCCAAGGGACTCAGTTACCTTTTTGAGCCTGTCAATCCTTTTTCCGAGGTCGTCCCCCTTCCCGCGAACGAATTCGCCTTTCCGGGTAAGATCGGCGATCTCGTCAGAGGCTTTGGCGGTCGAGTCCACAAGTTTCTCTCGCAGCCCCTCCAGCCCAGCCTTTGCCAATGCTTGGTCCTGCGCGTCCTGGACTGCCACTATCGACGCGAGATGCCCTGTGATGATCGACTGGCCGTCCTGAATCTGCCGGTATGCCTGCTCGAGGGACGCTAGCACCTTCTCGCGTTGAACGTGTATCGGGCGCAGAAGCTGCCCGCGATACCCTTCAATGTCCTGCGTGATGCGATCGACGAACACGCCCATGACGTCAAGCGCGTCGACAGACGGCGGTGGATGAGCGATCTTCTCGACGAGACCGAAGTCCTTCATGTTCCGCTCTATACTGTACGGACGATACGATTCGTCGACGAAGCTGTTCACATCGGCCTCCATGCGATCGAAGTAACGCCTTGCCAGTGCTACGTGCGCGACGTGCACAGCCTCCAGGTCCCGGCCAACAGTCGCGGACAATTCTACGGTCTGCCTGGGCGTACTTGCGCACGCGCCGAGAGAGGCGGCAGCTACCGCAAAAAGGATGAACGGAGACGCCTGCACGAGGGTTCCTCCAGGTTCCACAAGACTCGAGACTAGAAAAGTCAGATTGAACATCTCGCGTCAATGTACTGAGCGCACAGGTGGCCACGGTCCTGGCTCTACCGGCCAGCGATTCGACCTCCGCGATCACGCGACTTAGTTATGCGAATGCCGCTTCTCGCTCCGTCCGCCGAGCGGAGCGGAACTGCCACGGAAGACAATCGTGTCCGTCGCGGGAGTCATACGACCGCATGATGTCCGATTCCGTGATGCCGGGCCCGCTGATGGTGGCGCGCGGTCCAACGATGCCATCGAGGATGTTCTTGTTCGCGCTCGCCTAGTTGTCGAGCCTGCCGGGCGCCGGGAGGCGCGGTCTGGATCGTTGACTAAAATGGCACTACATTAGTACTATCTTGACATGTGGTCCAGCAGCAAGAAAACGCGAGCGCAGGCGCTGTTGCGGTTCCTCCGGAACTTCGGTCACTCGCCCGGGACTGGAGCTACATTCTTCGGCACCCGCGAAAGGAATCTCGTTCGTTGGCTGAGGGCCGAGTCCGGGTGCCCTGCCACTGTTGAGCAAATCGTTGGCGCCCTGAATTTGACCCTCGATACACACGGCGCGGCTCTCCCTTGGATCAAGCAGCTGATCGAACGGTCGGACAGCGTCTTCAGCCTTCTGATAGCCCTTTTTGAGAAGGCGATCCAGCAAGAGGAAGTGATCGCGCACCTGGAAGAGGAGATCGCCGAACTCGGGGAGAAAGCGCGCGCCTCCGCGTCCGACACCGCCCAAGATGATCAGGACCGCGCGTCCCATTCAGATGCCCCGAATGCAATGCCAATGTGGGCGCAGCAGCTCGCCAAGCGCTTACGAATCGTGGAGGAGCATCTAGCCAGGTCGCAGTAGCCTCCAAGAAACTAGTCTCGCGAGCAGGGTCGTCGTGATGATCGGACATGTCTCGTGTGATGCTGCGAGCGGATCACTTCTCTCGATGTTGGCTGGTTGCCTGTAGCGCGTGGTTCATGAGGCTGTTGTACTCGCCCTTTTCAATATCGCGTGCCGCGCGCCCAACTCACGAAGGCCGGTGGCGCTCCTCGCCTCGCGGCACTCTCTACGCGCTCGTCGCGAGAACGAACTCGTCGAGATCGAGATTCGCGGTAAAAAGCTGTCGACACGAGCAATGACGAAATCGCACCTCAGCGCGATCACAGTCGCTTTTGCGAATGGCTATAATAAGAGCCTGCATGGCTCGATTGCAGGCCTCTTGCATTCGAATGCTCCCTTGCGTGATCGATGCATGCGCTGTGAGGCGGCGGCGACCGGATCAGGGCTGGGGGGGAAATGATTGGCGAGTCGCGCCAGCTTCTGGCGGTGGTGGCAGCGATCGGAAAAGTCGCTGCCTACGACGTCCCAGTGTTGATCGAGGGCGAGACCGGCTCGGGCAAGGAATTAGTCGCGCGAGAGTTGCATTACCGCAGCGCGCGAAAGTCGCAGCCTTTGGTGCCCGTGAACTGCGGCGCGATTCCCGACTCGTTGGTGGAGAACGAGCTTTTCGGCCACCGCCGGGGCGCCTTCACAGATGCTCGCGACGACCAGCCGGGCCTGATCGCGCTCGCCGATGGAGGCACGCTTTTCCTCGATGAGGTCGACGGACTTCCGGGCAAAGGTCAGGTGGCGCTGCTGCGCTTCCTCCAGGATCAGGAGTACCGCCCTCTCGGCGACCGTGGTCACTCGATCGGCAATGTTCGCATCATCGCCGCGTCCAATCGCGACCTGCGGGCATTGTGCAGGGCTGGTGAATTTCGCCTCGATCTCTTCTATCGTCTGCAGTTCTTTCAGGTGCTGGTACCGCCTTTGAGGGAACGCACCGGCGACGCGGCTGTCCTCGCCCGCCATTTCGTCTCGATGGCCGCGGCGCGATTCCGCAAGCCCGAAACGCCCATCGCAGCGGAGACGTTGGAGTGGTTCGACCGCTACAACTGGCCGGGAAACGTGCGCGAACTCGAGAACCTCGTGTGCCGCGAGTTCCTGCTGTGTGAAGACTCCGTGTTGCGGATTCCGCCGCCAGCAAACGTCGATGTACCACCTGGAGAGGCGGTGTCCTACCGGCAGGCAAAGCTGCAAGCCATCGAGCAGTTCGAACGGAAGTACTTGTCCGCCGCGATGGAGCGATGCGCCTGGAACATCACGGCCGCCTCCCGACTGATCGGAACGGAGCGAAGGCATTTGGCGAGGCTGCTGCGGAAGTTCGGCATTACCCGCGCGCGGGCGTAGTCACACCCTCCGGCCGGGTACGACCGCACCCGCTTCGTCCTGCCGCCGTCACCGCAAGCGGCCGAAATCTCGGCGATTCGTTCATGGCCCTAGGCTTGCTCTCCGTCGGCAAAAAGGGGGGAACAGGCGTGTGCGCGACGATGATCCAGAGTTTTCTGCCTGCGTCCGAAGCTTCATCGTCTGGCATCTTCGGCACAATTCGAACGCCGGAGATACCGCGGAAGGCATCGCGAGGAGCTGGTTTCTCAGCGAGCAAGAGCGACTTCCTACTGTGCAGCGCGTGCTCGAGAGCCTTCGCGCGCAGGGCATCGTCCGCTGCGCCGAACTTCCCGACGGCAAGCTCCACTACACGCTGCGCCGTGCGCCAGGCGTACGCCGCCGTGGCGGAAACGGCGCGTCGGACTGATCGCCGTACATCACACGCCTGGACTGCGGTCCGTGCGGGACGTCGCTCTTCGACGTCGGGAGAAACGGTAGCTCTTGGCTGAGATCTGGAGAATCCAGTGCCCCCCAAACTTATAGCAATCTTCTGTTGCGTGATTGTGGAAACCATCGCCCGATCCGTCTGGGGATGCCCCGCGAATACTGCCTGCGTAACATACGAAAACGATCTCGAGTTTCACAGATGCATCACGTATTACGAGCCCGCCGGAACTCTCTGCAACGACGGCAATGCCTGCACCGTCAACGACACGTGCAACGGCACTGGCACCTGCCGCGGTACGGCCGTCAGCTGCACCGCCCTCGATCAGTGCCATAGTGCGGGTGTCTGCGATTCGGCCACTGGCGCGTGCACGAATCCGATCAAGCCAAGCGGTACTGCCTGCAATTCTGGTAACGCGTGTACATCGGGCGATCAGTGTGATGGTTCCGGTCATTGCGTAGCAGGAACGATCACATGTAGCTCGGCCTGTACGGCGTACAAGACGTGTGGGTCGCAATGCGTACCGTCGACGAGTTGCTGCACGAACGCCGACTGCCCCATCGCGAACGGAACCCTGACGTGCAATGCAAACCAGTGCGTGCAGCCCGCGATCTGCGGGAGCGGGAGCGGCTACAAGCCCTGCAATGGCGCCTGCATTCCAAACTCGCAATGCTGCACCGCAGCGGATTGCCCGGTGAGCCCCGCGCGCGCGTCCTACGTGTGCTCCGGCGGGTCTTGCCTCGTCTCGTGCTGGCCCGGGACGCGAAATTGCGCGGGACAGTGTATCGATGCGAACGCGTGCTGTTCGAGCGCGGATTGCTCGTTGCCGGCGAACGCTACGGGGGCTTCCTGCGGCAACGGCATCTGTCAGTACAGCTGCGCTACCGGTTTCCAGGCCTGCAGAGATCAATGCGTTTCCACCGCAGCGTGCTGCGGGAGCGGAGATCAGCCATGACCGCACATCGGGCGCGGGGTGTGATCGTCACTGTCGCGTTGGCCGTAGCCCTGTTCAACGGCCCGACGGGGGCATCGTCCGACGGGCCGACTGCGAGGGCCGACACTGTGGTGCAGCCGGTCGCGATCGAATCGCAAGGCAACACAGGAGCGCTGACCGCCACGTTCAGGTTCGACCTCCCTCCCGCGCGAGGGCGGTTCCAGCCTTCGCTCGCCCTTCGGTACCACAGCCTCGGAAGCGTGGACGTGAGCAGCCCAGGGTGGAGCATCGACTACCCCTATTTGGAGAAGTCGCCGAGCAAGACCCTCGCCAGCGACGGCTCGATTCGGAACGAGTACGTCCTACACCTGGGTGGCCAGCAGATCCTGCTCTTGCCCGGACCGAGCGCTGGGACATATCGACCGGATGCGTCCAGCCGATTCCTGAGCGTTTCCGTCGTCCAGCGTCTCTCAAAATTGTTTTGGACGATCACCGATGGCGTGGGGAATACGTACAACTTTTCGGGCCTGCTGGGTGGTCCCTGGTACCTAGACAATGTCACCGACGTCGACGGCAATACGACGCGATACTCGATTACGTTCGATCACGGCCGGGCGCTGTTGACCGAGGTCGATTACAACTTCTACGGCACGACCCCCCTGAGCGCGACGGTGATCAAGCTTGCTTACGAACCACGCCCCGACGTGTTCGTCCGCTCGACTGGATGGGTGTTGACCGAAGCAACCCAGCGTCTCAAGGAGGTCTCAATCTGGAGGCAGGACACCTCGCAATCGGTGCAGAGCCTGTCGCGAATGTACGCCTACGCCCTGAACTATGTCTGGGTAAGTGGCAATACCGGCCGCGCTCTCCTCTCGTCGGTCATGGAGAGAGGCCGCACGGACTCGTACTTCGTCGGCAGAACCGATTTCGGGTACACGAGCCTGCCGTCGAACTGGCGCGGCTGGGAAGCCACCGAGCGTTCCATTTCGTTGACCGGGCCAACCGCCCTGATGTCGCCCACCAAGGACCAATGCCAGAGATGGTTCTCGTACAACAACGGGTACGGCAACAACGGGTATAACACGTACATCCAATCCTGTTCGCCTCTGCATCTCGCGACCTGGCTAGACCTCGATGGCGATCACCGGCCAGACCTGGTCTGGGGGGATGGCAACGGCCTCAACTGGGCACGGAACCTGAGTGTGTCTGGTAGTGGGAGTTTCGGCACAGTCCAGGCGATTCCCTCCTCGAACGGGTTGGTGAGCGAGAACACGCTTCCTCCCCAGTACAAGATCGGCGCTTTCAACTCGATTCAGTACACAGGCTTCAATGTCTCACCGATCGATACGACTTCAAATCAGGGATTCACCACTATGGGCACGCTGCTCGCGGACTTCGACGGCGATGGGTTGCCCGATCTCATCGGGACGAGCGTCGCCTGCGGGACCTCGGCTCTGTCCGTGCGGCTCAACACGTCGACCCCGGGGGTGGTTTCGTTTGCCGGGCCAGTATGCGCCGATGGCACGAACGTCATGGCCGACTGGGCGGCGCTGGCGGGGACGGGCATGCCTCTCGGTACGACGTTCAGGCAGGTGTCGAACACGCCGGTACAGGGCCCCGGTCCCACCTTCCCGCTGACCGCGCAGCTCGTGGACATTAATGGCGACGGAGTGCTGGACTTCGTGGTCATCACGGGCGGATCACAGTGGCGTGTGCACTTCGGATATCGGACTGCGACCGGTTTCGCTTTCCTCCCAGCAGACAACCCGGGCTTTGCGGGGTATGTGGCTCCGATCCCGAACGACGGCCTGCGTGGAAACAATACCTTCCTCCTGGACGTCAATGGCGACGGCCTGCCGGATCGCATCTTCAGGACGAACGGCTCCTCCTCGAGCGCATATGTCCAGTTGAACACCGGCCATGATTTCAGGTACTCGGCGACTCTCGGATCCAATCCTGCTCCGGGATGGTCGAACGTCTTCCAGGACTCGAGCGTGCGAGATACCGGGTACGCGGACCTGAACCGCGACGTCCTGACCGACGCCGTGATCGGCTTGGACAACAACACGAGCGGTTCGCGGCAGAGCCAGTTCCAACTCTTTGGGGCGGGCGGAGCGTCCGGCCTGGACCTGTCCACGACCGGCGTCACTTTCCCCAGCCTCGGTCCGCCTCGCCCGGGCGGTACGTCGACCGATCACGCGTATTGGGAGACATTTTCCATCCTCAACGTCACGAGCTATGCATCACCGGTCGGGCACTCCATCGTCGTCGCCGACGTCGATGGGGACGGTGCTCCCGATTTCGCCGTAGCCGACGCTGATCGCAACGTCCGGGTGTGGTTCCGTAGTTTGACCGGGGGCCAACCGCCCGCAGACCTGCTCTCTGCGGTCACGACGCGATCTGGGCTGATCACCACAATCACGTACCAGATGTCGTCGGATTACGGCGCCTCGAGAAGCCCCATCGTCCCAGTGGTTCGCGAGATTTCGATCGCCGGTGCCGGACTCGCGGACTCGCGGACGGTCGTAAGCACCCGGCGCTACTGGTATGCAAATCCCGTTCTGGGGCAGCAGATCGATCAGCCCTGGATTCCCGAGCCCCTCGGGTTCGCCGACACCTGGGTCGAGGAGAGCGTTTCGCAGATCGTGGAGCACACCACCTGGGCGCAGAACCACGCGCTGCGCGGAATGCCGATTCGCAGGGAGCGCGGGGCGTCCTCGAGCGGCATGCCCACGGGCATGAGCCCTCCGTCGCTCACGCCGCTTTCCCTCGAGATGCACACGCCGACCGTGAAGAGCCTCACGTCTCATTCCTGTAGCACCGCCCCGGCGCCGGGCGATTATCCGGTTGTGGTGTTCGATGCATCGGCCCAGAACAGCGACATGAGCACCGGACTTTCCAGCCAGACGACGGTGAGCTGCTCCGACGTCGACGACTTCGCGAACGTGACCGCCGTGACCATCACGCCCGACACTGCCGAAACGGGAAAAGCGTACGTAGAGTCGAGAGTGTACGCGACGTCGTCGCAATGCACCGCCTGCCCCACTAGCATTTCGGCGCACCTGGTCGGATCGCAGGTTGACCTGTATCGGCGCTATTACCATTACGACACCGCGATTACAGTCACGCCTTCGCCAGCCGACGCAGTTGCGAACCGTGGCAGCATCACCACCGGGCACCTCACATACGTGGAGGATCTGGTCTCGGGCGATGGTGCAGCCGGAGTGTTCGAGATTCCGTCGATCCGCGGGTGGAACGCCAACGGCACGATTCAGTTCGAACGGACCGACTTCGCCGGGTCGTTCGTCAAGAAAGCGCTGGAATACGATTCCGCAGGTCTCGCTCTGACCGCGATCACCACGACCGACGCCGCGAATTCGCTTCGTGACGAATTCGTCATCGATCCGGCGGCGGGCCTGCTTTCAGCCCATCGGGGGCCCTTCTACCCGGGCCAGGCCGACGTTGCGGTCATGTCGTACGCGTACGATCCGGCGAACCGTCTGCAGGTCGTGGCGCGCGGCGCCGTAACCGGCAACACGGTCGTGAAACCGATCGCGTACTACTCGTACTCAGATGCCTTCAACAATCTCCTCCTTCCCTGGTCGCCTAAGTATGTCAATACCCTGCGGTTCACACAGGATCGCACGATCCTGCTGACCGATCCGCCGCCGGCCGGAGCGGACGTCCTGCAAGAGACGAGGTTCTATGACAGTCAGGAGCGTTTGCTACAGGTGCGCCGCTCGCTCTCGAACGGCACGACGCCGCCATCGGCCGGGAACGTCGCGCAAGTGCTCGACTCGAACACGTACCTCGTCGATTACTCCGCGGTCTACGACGGCGCCGGCAGGCTGACGGCGGTCTACGAGCCGTTCTACTCGACGGGTGCCTCGTGGTCGAACGTGCCCCTCGAGTCCGTCCAGCGTGTGACTTCCCTGAACTACGACTCGCAATCGCGCGTCATCTGCGAAATACGATCGAGCGTCAGCGGTGCCCTGACCACGCCGACATCCTGCTACTCCAACTTCACCGACGGCACCGCATTCCAGTTGGCAACGCGAATCGAGTACGGTGCGGAGAACGTCTCGGCGGCCGGCCGCTCGTATGGGTTCGTAGCAAGCGTCCCCGATTGGGCGAATACGACTTCGGCACCCTTTCCGCCGGCGAAGGTCAAGGTTTACTATGACGCCCTGAATCGCGTGATGGGTACGGTCGACGCCTACGGCAACTTGCTCCAGCTGTTGCGAGATCCTCTCGGGCAGGTCACGTCGTCGGTGCGCCAGCCCGTCGGTTCGGGCACGGCGACCGTGATGACGTCGCGGACCTTCGACAAGCGGGGGTTCGTCACCTACGAGTTGGACGCCAGCGCAGGCGGGCGGTCCTTCGATTATCTTCCCAACGGTGAGTTGGCGGGGTGGCGCCAGGACGTCACCGGCGCGTATCCCGGAAACCCCGTATCGGTCCAGATCGACGCCAACAGCCTCGGGCGCGTCACAAAAGTGACGAGCTTCCGCTGGCAGAAGGCGACGGACAGCACAGCGGCATGTACGTCGACGACGTGGCAGCGCATTTCCATCGTGGACGCGACCTACGCATACGATCAGCCGTACGCACTGACTCCGAGCGGACCGAACACGTACACGTCGGGGCATCTTGCATGGGCGCAGACTCCGACCGAGGTCATGAGCTATGGCTACACGCCCGAGGGCCTCGTCTCCCATCGCGACGCGTGGCTGGCGGGCGTGACCGGATCGCACAGCGTGTCGTATGCGTATCGAGCCGACTCGAGCATTCTCAGCACGCAGTTCCGGAGCGACGCCCTCGCGCAACAATACGGGCTGCAGTCCCGGTACGATTCCGCGGGACGGCTCGTACGCGTCGACGACGGTGCGGGCACGGTGTTCTGGGACGTGCTCGGTTCAGCGGATGCCATCAAGGGTGCGTACGCCGCGAACGGCACGCTGGCGAGCGAGTCGTGGGATGCGGGTGGAGCGACGGTCACCCGGCAGTACTCTGCCTACTCGGGCCTGCTCAAGTCCCTGACGAGCTCGCGCGTCAGCGGCGGCATCTCCACGCCCGTCATCGCCCTCCTCCGATCCTTCGTGGGCGAAAAGTTGACCTCGTCGTCTGATTCGACGACCGCAACCTCGTATTCCTTCGCCTATGACCGCGACGGTCGCCTGAACCTCGCCAGCGCCTCCGGCGGCCAAGGCCCCCTGAGGGAGCAATATGGCTTCGCCAACTCGTTCCTGACGAGCAAAGACCTCAGCACGACTGTCTCCAGCTCGGCGAGCAACTGGAACTTGGAGCTGCAGCGGACGACGCAGAGCGGGGGTACGACCATCGATACGTCGTACACGTACGACCCTGCCAGGTCGCAGCTCCAGCAGATCACTTCCGCGGGAGTCATCACCGACCTCTTCGACTACGATTCGCGCAACTCTGGCTTGGTGACTGCACACCGCACCGCGGCGAATCAGTTCCCTGCGCTCCACCGATTCGGGTACGATGCGTACGGCCGCCTGACGTTGATCTCGCGATCCGGCGCTCTCGTCGAGTCCCTCGCCTACGATCCCGGTGGTCACATCTCCCAACGCTCGTTTGGCGGTGGTGGCGAGCTGGCCCGATCGTACGCTGGTGACGACTTCACGATCGTGCAGAAGCGAAACGGCGATCTCCTCGCCTATGCGCACCTCAACGTCAGCGGCTTACGGCTGGCAAGCCTTTGGACAGCGCGTTCGGCGGCCGGAACGGTCTCGTCTGGCCGCATCTATTACCACCGCGATCCTCTCGGAAGCGTGATCGGCACGAGTACCGGAGGCGGTGGGATGGGGGTCAGCTACCGCTACGACCCGTGGGGTGTGCTGGACGCGTCGAACGGAGCGCCGACGGACGCGACGGCGGCGGAGATCGGTTACACGGGAGGACTGCTCCTGAGCGAGGATCTGTTGCTGCTGGGCACGCGCGCCTACGCGCCGAAATGGCGGCGTTTCCTCCAACCGGACGCCTTCGACTGGCGACGCTATACGTATGTCCACGGGGATCCCCTCAACCTCGTGGACCCTTCGGGATTGGACGGAGAGGTGCCCGGAGTGACGACGCAGGTAATTCCAAACACTGGCGGCTCCCCGGACAATCTCTCGTACACGATAGGCATCCGAGCCTTTGCCCGGGGTGCGGGACTCCCGTCCTACGGGATCGAGCGGCAGGTGCGAGCTGTACTTGGAGGGTACAGCGACTACGACCTGGAAATGCGTACTCTCGAAGCGAGAGAAGAACGTGAGTGGGCGAGTAATCGCACAAATTGGAATGTGCATCTATGGTATGGAGCGTTTGATGCCTTGACGCTTTCGGCGGCCGGTGCGGTGAAGAGGTTGGTGACAACAGGTTTCGATGTGTCCGCCTCATTCGGCGCAAGTGGTGTCAGAGGGGCGGGACGACAGTTCGTGATGCCGGACCGCTACGAAGGCGTGCGCCTACTGTCGACCAGGTTGCGTCAGGCAGGAGTGCCCCGCAAGGATCGCTTGGATGTCATCCAATCGTTCGTCGACACCAAAATTACAGGACGAGTCGCGGGTGGAGGTGAGAACGTACTTCGATTCTTCGGCGGAACATCTCGTCCACTCGGGAGGTTTGTCACGCCGGCGTTTCCCCAAGGCAGCGCGTGGAGACTGCTCGCCTTGCCGAATCGCCCGACGGGGCTGACGCAGTTCTTCTTGCGTTCGGGAGCTGAGTACTTCGAAGGAACTGTCGCGGCGAACTTTGGTCTCCCTGGCGGAGGGGTACAGTACTTTGTCCCCGATCTGGCTGACCTCTTGCCTGTAGTTGGAGGGTTTTGATGGCCTTCGCTGATAGAGCCGACGCGGTACTAGCAAGGATTCGGGAGGAACTGGCACTTCCGATGTCTGATCGCGAGTCTGCGGCAACCGACATGCAATTGCATTTTGCATTAGATAAAGTAGATGAGATGAAGAAGCAGGTCCTCACTGGGACACTACCTCCTGCCCGCCTGCGGTACCCGCACCTGGGACGGATGATCATTGATTCTTGGAAACTTGGCTCCTCGTTGGGCAATGCTGTAAGCGCCGTGGAGCATGAGTATCGCGAGTTATGAGGAGCTGACAATGCAATGGCAAATTCCTAGGGGTGCCGAAATTTTTATCGGTGCTCCTGCGGTGCCAATGGATTCGCGGCGGGTCCAAGCCTTGAGAGATGTAGTGTCCAGGATGGCGGCTGTTGAGGAAGCCCACCTGCCGCAGTGCTTCATCATAGGTGTAACGCCAAAGCCCGCGAAGGTATTGGTGGTGATCGGTCATACACTCAAAGCGGTCCAAAGGGAACTGGATGGAGTCGCCGATGAGCTCAACAATCTAGTCGGTGGTTCCGAACAATTGGCAGTATGGCCTCTTGTGATGAGCGACGACATGGTTGAAGCGGTGCGGGAGGCAAACTGCCAACTTTTTGCGCGCATTTCCCGGTAAGCATGAGGTCGCCGCCCAGAGGATACGCAGGACACGTAGACGATGACTTTTCTCGGTCGAGCATGAACTCTGGAGCGCGATTTCTTCAGCACCACGAGCTCTCGTAGAGGAGATTGGCAGCAGGACGGGAAACGGGGGTACGGATGGACTGGAGGGATGGCAGTTTGTTGTGTCGCGTTCCTTTAGCGCCGCAGCGATTGCGAATGGGGAAGCCATTTCGTGATCGCAGCAGCGTTACGACGTGCCTGATCTTGGCTTTCGTCTCGCTACGTTGTGGCTCAGATGCTCCGGACGCGCGAGTAAACCCGTCGGTGTTTGCCGTGTTTTCGCAATCGCAGACCGTAATCAACCAACTTGGTGTCCCTCAGCCGCTACCCTTGACTGTCGGTAGTACCGCGAGCCCTGCTCTTGTGCGTAGCTCGAACGTAGAAGTGGTAGAGATCGACCCAATGGGCAGGATGGTTGGTAGAAAGGCTGGCCGAGCTGTCCTCTACGGATCTCAGTCTTCACAGCTCAGCGTCGAGGTCGTTCCGCTCAAAGCCCTGAGGTTTGCACCTGCCAGCGTCACGCTCCGGCCAGGAGTTCGAGCGAGCATCGGGCTCATGGACTCGGACGGCCGCAAAGTCGACCTCGACCAAGCGGACCTGTTTCTGAGTGATCCTACGGTCGTTACCATCCTGAAGGGGAGCATCGAAGGTAGATACCCTGGAAGTGCTTCCATCACGGCGCGCGTCGGCGGGGCGGAGGCCCGCGCCTCGGTAGTCGTTCGTGGCGACCACGCTGCCGTCCTCCTGTCGCCCCCTGAGATCGAGGTGCGCCCAAACCAGGTGTTCCAGTTCCAGGGTGGTCGGACGGAGTCGACCTGGTACACACAGGATGCCTCGATGGTGAGAAGTCTTGGCAGTGGCGTGTTTCAGGCGTTACGCGTGGGGACCACTCGAGCGTGCAGCAATCAGCTGGGGGCAATATCTTGCGCAACGGTGCGCGTCGCTCGCTAGGGGCACCGCTCTCGATCACGAACGACCTGACCTAAGCCCCTGATTCTCGGACCACGAGAGAAATCCGTTCTAGTGCTCTGACCGGAGCGCCGTGTTCCACCGCAGCGCTTGCAAGCCGGATCGGTTTCTGATCTACAGCTTGAGATGCCGACCCGATCTCGGTTCTCGGGACTCAAGCTGGACGAGGGCGACCGCGCTCGCCTCAAGCAGATGGAGACTGGCGGCGCACGCATGAGCGTGCGGACTTGGCGGCGGGTGCGCACGCTGCTGCTGCTCGATCTGGGCTACACAGTGACGGCCACAGCCGAGGCGTTGGGCACGTACCGTCGAGAGACGGCGCGGATCGGCAAGCGCTATCTCGCGGGTGGGCTGGAGCATGCACTGGGAGACGATCCGCGCCCCAAGCCTGTCACCACCGGCCCCGAAGGGGCCCACCTTCACCGGTTTCACCGGTACCCGGGTCCCGGGCACACCTGTGCAGTGCGCCCCTTTCCTCTTGCCGGAAAGCAGCCGCCTGAGGTAGCAACCAGCCCCTTCCTACCTGCCCTCGCCGGAGGGATGCAGGACCAGCCCGGTTTCCGCCCCCGAGTGGAGCACGCCCTCCAAGGACACCCGGAGGTGCCAGGCGAAGGGCTGTCTCCGTGGCCACCGGTGGGCCTCTGGGCACCGGTGATGCCGGTGAAATTGGTACCCTCGAACGCCGGTGGCGACACCCAAGCCCGCGCCGATGCTCGACAGCACGCAGCAGGCAGCGATCGTTGCGATGGTGTGCGGCCCGCCGCCGGAGGGGCGCCCCCGCTGGACGGTGCGGTTGGTGGCGATGGAGACGGTCAAGCGCGGCATCGCGCCGCAACTGGGACGGGAGACGGCGCGTGTGGCGCTGGCGGACCATGGCCTCAAGCCGTGGCGGGAAAAAAATGTGGTGCGTGCCGGAAATCAGCAGCGAGTTCATCGGCCGCATGGAGGACGTGCTCAAGCTCTACGCTCGTAAGCTCGATCCCGACGAGCCGGTCGTCTGCCTGGATGAGCGGCCCGTCGTTCTCCGGGAAGACGCGCGGCGCGGCGAGCCGATGGCGCCGGGCAAACTGGCTCGCACCGATTACGAGTACGTCCGGTGCGGGACCGCAAACATCTTCTGCATCGTGGAGCCGCTGACCGGGCGGCGCCTGACCTTCGCGACAGCTAACCGCAAGGCTCCCGCGTTCGTGCGGGCGTTGCGGAAGATCGCCCAGCGCTATCGCTCGGCGCGCCGGATTCACCTTGTCATGGACAATCTCAACATCCACTTCCGATGCTCGGTCGAGACCGTGCTCGGAGAGCTTGAGGGGCGGCGACTGTGGCGCCGCTTCGTGTTGCACTACACGCCCAAGCACGCGAGCTGGCTCAACGCCGCCGAGCTCGAAGCGAGCCTCGTCTCGCGCGAGTGTCTCGGGCAGCGGCGCGTCCCGTCTCTCGTCGATCTCATCTCTCTCGTCGCGGCATGGCGCCGCCTTGCGGAGGAGGAGCATCGGATCATCGAGTGGCGCTTTCGCGTGGATGACGCGCGGCGTGTCTTTCGGTACGAAGGACTTACCACGCGCCGGTCAGAGCACTAGATCGGTGTCCTCTGGGGAGCCGTTCTGTATGCGAACGAATCGGATCGAGCAACTGAGTCGCGTGTGCGCGGGTACGCGCCCGGTACACGGGCACTTTTTAATCCAAACCTTGCCGCGCATCATTTTGAGGAGGCAACGGTTCGACCGCGCCAGGTCGCAAGGATTTCACCCCCGCATGCTGATGGCGGCGCCGTTCATGATGGTGCCCTCGGCGAACCCCCCCCCATCGCGAAACCCGCCCGAGAGTGGCTGAAGCTGGATCACGGTTCCGCCGGGGGGGTCCCTAGAGATTTGATCCCCCCCCGGGGGGCCACAGCCTTGCGCTGGCGCACGCTGGGCGCTGCCTGCGGGTTCTAGGTACAACCCGACCGACTCTCTTGGCCGGCTCACGAGAGTGGGCGTGAACCATCTGAGGAGAGGTCGGTCCGTTGGGAACGTCCACCGTTCCGCTGGGCGCTCCGCAAACTCTTCGACGAGAAAAGGACCGACCGGCCTCCCCACGTGGAGAACTCGCGGGGTCCGGCGCGAAAAGATGGACGGGGGCCGGTCGGTGAGGAACGTCCAGCGTCACGCTGTACCCTCCTCCCGCTCTATTTCCTGCAGAAGCGGCGTACCCCTCGCTGACTCCGCGTCACTTCGCTTCACTTCGGCGCACTGAGGGCAGAGGGCGGCGGGCTCGTACCCGCGACGGCGGCGCGGCGCCGCAGTCCGTGACGAGAGCGCAGATGTTGCCAGTGTTGCCAGTGTGCCTAGAAGCGAGACTTGAAAAACGCCCGATCGAATCTGCTTCATATGCTTCATGGGATGCCGTTCTAGATCCGGCGAGACCCAGCCGCGGCGGGCGCTTTCAGAGGGAAGACAGGCAAAGACCCGGGAAAGAAAGGAGTCGACGAGGGGGATGCCTCCGGGTTCGAGTCCCGTACACCCCGCCAAACTTCTTCAAGGGGATTCCAGTGCTTGGTTGGGATCCCCGACTTCTTCGCTAGCCCGTCTCCAGAAATGTCTCCATCTTTGCCTACGCGTTTTCCGCGGGAGCAGCCGCGTCCAGCTGCCTCTTGAGCGCGGCGTCCCGGTTGTCCAGCGCCTGCACTGCCGTGTCCTTCGCCGCCGGCGACAGGTGCATGTAGCGCATGGTCGTCATGATGTCCTGGTGACCGGCCAGCTCCTTGATGGCGTTGACCGGCACCTGTCCTTTGCCAAAACTCTGTACCAAGACTAGACGAAGAGCCAGCGGCGTGCGAGCCATGGACAGCAATGTCCTTCGTACTCGCTCTGTTGGGCGCCCTGCGCCCATCGCTCAGAGCCCGCACCGACCTCACACTCGAGAACCTGGCGCTCCGGCAGCAGCTCGCCCTGCTCCGCCGCAGATCGAAGCGACCGCAATTCGGGCGACTCGATCGCGCCTTCTGGATGTGGTGGCTCTCCCACCAGTGGGCCGGGTGTCGGGCGGATGTGGAGTTCGAGCCGCGACTTGTAGCTCGCCTGCGCGGGGGTTGGCAGACCCCGGCCGCGGTTTGGCAGGGTTGGAAGTTGGATCGGGGAGGAGGCGGGAGGAAAGCGACGGAAGCGGCCTTATCTGTCCTTGCTGCTTTTGGATAGCCCACCCTTGGCCAGAACGGCCAAGGGTGGTGCACCCGCAACTAGAAGCTACCCGCTCTGGTCACAACATCCTGCTGGTGGACGGCAGTGGGGACGAACTGGAAGCCGTACCACCACACGACGTCTTGCACATTGTTCGTATCTGTCCAAAAAGCATGAAAGGTGTTGTCTGAACCCACTGCAATATCCGTGTAATCACCGATGAATCCACCACCGAACTGGTAGCGGGTGTTAATGGGCTGGGTGGTAACCGTTTCCGTCGCACCGGTGCTCAAGTCTTTGACAACGTAGTCGAGCAGCGCATTGTCGATATACGGGCCGAGCTGGAGACAGTCGATCCTGCCCACCGCGGTCGGGCTTGCAGGCTTGGCGCATGTCTGCCAGGGCGAAATGACATCGGCCGTGTATGCCGATGCATAGACGCGGCCCGATGGAGAGATCGCTATCGCCGGGAAGAACGTATCATTTCGGCGGGGCGGCGGCGGCGAACTGAGCCCGGGCGCAGGGTAGCCGATTGGCGTTTGAGTCGATGCATCCACCGACGGCAGAAGCAATGCTGGCTTACTCCAGGTGGCACCAGCGTCGGTCGACTTGCTGTATAGCGACGCGCTATGGCAGTCGGTGTTGGTGAAACCGGGGCACAGGCCGCCTGTGCTGTCGCTTATCATGGAAGACCAAGTCACGTAGACATCTCCGTTGGGAGCGACTGCCGCTGCCGGGAAACTATTCACGCGGAAAGCTGTGTGGACGGGCGTTAAGATGTCCACTAGTTCGGAGACCGCTACTGGCTTGCTCCAGCTCGCCCCGCCGTCGGTGGACTTCACTACCCAGATGCTGTCGAGCGTAGCGAGACGTGTAGAGCCATCCCAGAAAACATACACGGTGCCATCCGGACCGACCACCGGGCGCGAGCCTTGGTCGTACAGCACGTTGCCCACGATGAGCTGTGGGTCATTGAACGTTTCTCCACCGTCGCTGGAAACCGCCACCGCGATAGGAGACTGAACGTAACGCCCATTGTGTGGGTTGAAGATGAACCGTGTCCAAGTTACGTAAATGCGATCGCGGAAAGGGCTCGAAGCGTTGCTATCCACGGCGATCCATTCCTTGTCATTAAGCGTCGACGGCGCCGTCGTCTGGTTAATGAACACTGGCGGTCCCCAACTCAGGATGCCATGGCTATCGAAGGTGCCTTTGTTGACGGCCACTGTATTGGGAGGGGCCGTGCGGTCAAAACCCAGCCCGGCATAGTACACGTGGCCACGGCTGTCGAAAGCTACCGCAGGATCGCCGCCCGCGTCGTAAGGGCCGCCAGTCAGGTGCTCGACGCCAGGAATCAGCGTGCCGAGGCTGCTTCCGTTGAGGTTCGAAGCGCAGCACCAGGTGGCGCCGCCGTCGTTGGAGAAATACGTACCGGAGTAACTGTCTCCTAAAGCGCTGCACGGCGTGCCAGCAATCGTGCACGTCCACGTACGAGTGGCGTAATCATTGGCCGCTGCGACAACACGGCTAGAGTTGTTCGGATCCACGGCAATCGCAGTCTCATTCTGGGTGGCAGCGGCTGTATCTTGATTTACGGTCACGTCTGGAGCCGCAACGGTTGTTCCATCCAACGGACTCGACAGGACAAACGTTGGCGTGATGGGAATTGGGGAGAAGTTGATCGCCAGGTCACTGGTGTCGGCTTGCTGCTCAACGAATGCTGAGAAGCGGATCTGCAGTCCAGCTGTGCCGTTGACGGAGGCGACCTTGCCGGCTAGTGTCGTGATGTCGTATGTCGGCGAGGAATTCTGGGCTAATGCCGTTGTGAGGCCCGTCAGGCTGAGAGCCACTAAAGCGGCGAGGAAGAGTGTTCTGGGGTTCTTCATTAGCGCAAGCTCCTGGGGGTCCAAGTTGGACCTTACGTTGCCACGACTTTTCTTATCTGCTCAGGCTGGAACTGGTGGGAGAGCTAGGTTCAAGAGTGTGCCCCTCCAGAAGCCCCGCCGTCAAGATGCAACAGCTTGCGTCCAGGTTCACAGCTGCACCTCCCACTGCAGCGGCGCGGCCTGCGACAGATGGTGGGCGACGTACTCATGGCCGAAGAGGCCTTCGCCGAGGCCGCGCTCGAGGGCGGCGCGCAGCGGCCGGTATGCGCGAGGTGCGCTCCCGTGGCCGCGCAGGGCCTCTACGCGCGATTCCTGCGGTTAGCTCGATCAACGACGTCGGTTCGGTAATGCGCTTCATCGGCATTACTCTAACAACTCGCAGCCATATGGCCTAATTCGGTGCCCACTCGGTACCGATCGGGGCCTCTCCGGTACGTTTATGCGCGGTTTCGGGCCTTCACGTTGCAACCGAGGCGCAGCCGGATACGAGCGAAACCTGTCGTTGGCCAAAATATCGGTCGCCACGCTGGACGTGGGTCGCCGGTCAAGCCAGCCTGCGCAGCAATGTCCCTCGTACTCGCTCTGCTGGGCACTCTGCGCGCTGCGCTGAAGGCCCGCACCGACCTCGTTCTTGAGAACCTGGCGCTGCGACAGCAGCTCGCCCTGCTCCGCCGCCGCTCCAA
>Ga0137416_10000124_pt1 | contig 31076 bp, 25 predicted proteins | sample CZODoug3_1_1_16f_FD_108282 | JGI IMG/M metagenome (GOLD analysis project Ga0137416, IMG submission 108282) | Vadose zone soil fungal communities from Angelo Coast Range Reserve, California, USA - CZODoug3_1_1_16fungal (Illumina Assembly) | ecosystem: Environmental > Terrestrial > Soil > Vadose...
GTATCGGCTGCGCCGGTGGTTACGCGTGAAGCATAAGGAGAGGAGCACGGGCAAATCTCGGTTCTCGAACGAGTACCTGCATGATGAGTTGGGGCTCGTTTGGCTTTGCAAGCGCACGCGTAACCTTCCGTGGGCGACCGCCTGATGTCTTGTCCGAGAGCCGGATGCCTAATAGGGCCTGTCCGGTTCGATGAGCGGGAAGTGGAAACGGAGCTCTGGAGCGGCTATACGGGCACCGGTACCGAAAGGTCCGGCAACAGACAAGCCAACACTCCTACCGGTCACCGCGCCACTTCTCGACTCTACCACGTTGAAGTGCAATGATGTCAGTCAGTTACGCGGCGAGTTTCGTATCGCCGACTCGGTTGCAGCCTGGCACTTGTCATGCCGTGCCTGCATTTGTCGCATCACTTCTTCGTGACTATCGTGCCGCCGATCCGGCAATGTAGTTGCCAACAACACCTGGATGTCGTAACAGCTCAGCAATGGATGCGCATCGGCCTGACTCAGGCGCGACTCGAGCATGAACTGCGTGGCCATCATCACCAGGGCCATATGCCGATGCCAGGACTGCCATTGCCTGGCTTGGTATTGCGCCATCCCCACATGACTCTTGGCATCTTGGAACGCTCGCTCGATCCAGAAGCGTTGTGCCTGCATCTTCGTCAGTTTCGCGGCGCTCGTCTGAGCTGGAGCGTTGCTCAAGCTGTATTTGAGGGTGCCGGGGGAGTTTACTTCGCGTCGGACGATCAGATGCCAACACTGAGCAGTCGGACTCTGCTTGTCCCACAGCCATATCCTGCGATGCAACACCTCAACGATCAATTCTCCCTTGGTCGTATTTCGTAGGGCCTTCTGGCACCAAGCCGAGGCCGGCTGCTTTTTCAGCCACTGTCGAACTTCAATCGCCCTCACATCGCTGTGATAGCGCACACGCTGGCGACCCGGTCCCTGCGGCGGCAGATACGGCGCCGGATCGGTCAGATAAATGTGTCGATCCGCGTGGATCTGCGCAAGGAAGGTTTCTCCCTCACTGTGCAAGGCCTGCAACAGTGCGAGGGACTGACCATATAACCCGTCCATACCCACCCACTCGAAGCGAACGCCAATCTGCCGGGCATGGCGAATAATATCCAACGCCAACTCGAGCTTGGTTCGATGTACCTGCTGCGCTTTCGGAATGGCTGCCTCAGCACAGCGCCGCGGATCCTGCGTCCACTCCTGCGGCAAAAACAACCGTGCGTCAATCAAGCTGACTCGGTCTCCTCGACCGAGTGCGCCAAAAACTCCCACCTGGCTATTTTCGTGCTTCCCGAGGCGGCCATTCCATTGACGCGCGACACCGACAGATTTATCCCCCTTCTTCTGGAACGCACTCTCGTCGATGTACAGCCCCGCACCTACTTCCGCGCCCACACTCTCGTCGGCCTTTCGGGCCACTCGATTCATGACACCACGGTATTCCCACGAAGAGTGCGTCAGAAAATTCTGCAGCACTTGATCATCGCTGTCGGGAACTGCCTCGGCCATACGCTCCATGTTGCGCTTATCCGCCTGCATCAGCCCGCACAAATACTGTTGCGCCGTGTTGACCACGCAGTGGTTTCCAGAATGGAAGTCATCAACAAATGCATCGGCGAATCGCTGGTAGCCCGTGGCCAACTGCTCGGGAAGTTTCCCATTGCGAATCCCATTTCGTGAACTAACTTTCGGTAAATTTCACACCGATCCCATTTGCCTAAAACAATACTCCTGCATCGAACGCCAACTGTAACAAAACCCGATGCTTTTCATCGACTTAAATGTGACGGAGTAGAATTAGTCGCGTCCTGGCCCCAATGCCCCAGTCATGCGGCCTCCACCTGTTCGAAATCGACATCCCGCTGCTGCACGGGGAGCCCTGCCGGATGCCTGGGGCGCAAGGGCCATGCGGCCACGCCAATATCCGACGAAAAATGATTTATACATTAACCGCTTAGGTGATTTCCCCGGGAAAGCGCTGAGCAGGTGAACGGCATACGGAATCAGCGCCGCTGTGATGCGCAAAGCCGGGCTAAAAAGATCGGCTGAGTCCCGAGGCTGTGTCATCAAATGCGCCGGGTGAGCCAACTCGAAAGTTGGGGACCTGGCTCACGTACGGAAAAACAACGCTTCCACGCGCACACCGGACGTACGAGAAAACAGAACTGCCGGCAACCGGGAGAATGCAGTGTGGAGTTGGTGTCTCTTGACATGTTGCGGTCCTGGGGTTGTCTTGATCAGGAACAGGCGTCAAACTCCTGTGAGGCAAAAGCTGCAAAGTGCTGTAGCGAAGCCCGGTCGCGATCGGTCGTATCCAGCTGTTACCGTGTTGGGCACAACGATCCGACCGTGATGGCGTGAGCGTGAAGGAGTATGCTCGAATGGCAGTCATCGTTCCCGTGGACCCATGCCGCTGTCGGCTCTGGCATCTGCACGAAAGGCTCGAAGAAGACATTAGTCTCGAAAGCTGTCACGACGAGATTCACAGCTTCCGCGAGCACGGCCAGCTCATTCCCGCGCTCGGGCGGCCCTTGCGCGATGACTCCAAATATGACGTCGAGTTGGTTTGTGGTGCCCGCAGGCTGTGGGTGGCACGTCATTTGGGAGTGACGCTCAATGTTGAGTTACGCGAGATGAGCGATCGGGACGCCATCCTCGCCATGGACATGGAGAATCGCCAGCGCCGGGATTTGAGCCCCTACGAGCGCGGACGCAGTTATGCCGCCTGGTTGGGTGGTAATTACTTCGCATCGCAGGAGGAAATCGCACAGGCCCTGAACATCTCGCCGTCAGTGGTTTCCAAGCTGTTGAAGCTCGCGCGGTTGCCGAGTGTGGTGGTCGGCGCCTTTCAGAACGCCGCCGAAATCAGGGAAAGCTGGGGTGTCAGGCTCGCGGAGATCCTGGAGGACCCCGAGAAGAGGCGCTCGGCAATCCGGGCGGCGCGGGCGATCGCCGCCAAGCCCACGAACCTTCGCTCGAAGGAAGTCTATCGCCGCCTGCTCGCTTCCGCCGCGGTGACCGCGCCGGGCGAGCGTAAGGGGAAAAATCTACACCACGATCGAGTGGTCGAGGGGCCTCATGGTCACACTCTGTTCCGTATTCGGCACCAGCAGGATGCGATCGCCCTGCTGCTGCCGAGGGACAAGGTGTCTGAAAAAATCCTGACGAAAATTGAGACGGCTGTTGCAAGGATCATAATGGAGGGGACTTTTGGGGTCGCACAGCACCCGCGTGGGCGCGAGCTGGCCGAGCAGGAGAACGCGAGTATGTAGGAAGCGCGATTTTGCGCTGTTGGATGAAGCCACCGCGGCGTTGGGCTTACGGGTACCAGGGACAGGAGTGAGTGTGTGAGTCGGCGACGAGTGTTACTGTTTTGCCATGATTCCAGGGGATTGGGTCACCTGCGGCGCATTTCGCGCATCGCCGCGGCCCTCGGACAGGATTTCGCCAGCCTCATTGTGACTGGAATGCCCGACGCCCAATGGCTGATTCCGGCCGGATGCGAGCTCCTGAAGCTTCCTAACTGGGACAACATCAGCGCCGAGCGCGCGCAACGAGATGACCGGCTCTCGTGGCTCGGTCTCTCGCACGAAGACGCGGGGTCCTTCAGAAGTCAGCTCATCCGGGCAGCCGGTGAAGCGTTTAAACCACATGCCATCCTGGTGGATTATCTGCCATTCGGAATGGGCGATGAATTGCGCCCGCTACTGGGTGGCTCCACGGCGCGAAAATACCTGATACATCGCGGAGTTTCCCACCATGCCGCCGGAAGTATGCTGGGGGGTGCGGCAACCCGAGCTATCGCGGATAGTTACAACCGTGTCATTGTTACGGCGGACCAGCGGATCAGCGACGTTGCGAAGGAATACGAATTTGTCGAGGCGGCCGCGAAGAAAATACTTTATGCGGGCTATGTTGGCCCGGATGCCTGCGCTCGTGACGATGGGAATGGTACTGGCTTACCTTCAGGCCGGCCCCTGATCGTATGTTCCTGCGGAAGCGGCTATCGCGGCGAACAGCTCTTCGCGGCCTGTGTACGCGCCGCACGAGACCTCGGGGACTATGACTTTGAGGTTGTCCTGGGGCCCCATGGGTCACTTCAGCCGGGCACCCACAGCTCAGTGTCGAGAAACTGCAGGCTCACGCGAGTCCACCACAACCTGGCGGCGCTGCATCAGGCCGCTGCGGTGGTGATCACACACGGTGGATATAACTCGGTCCTGGAGGCGGTCAGCGGTGGAGCGCGGATTCTCGTGTTTCACCTCCGGGAGGGACCTTATAACGAGCGCATCTATTTCGAGCAGCGGTTGCGGTCTCACTACCCCATCCGACCCGTAGTGAGCCTGGACCATCTCGTAGATGACATCAAAGTGGAAGTAGAGCGGGCGCTGGCCGCAGGAAGGGCGGCTTTTAAATTGAATTTCGCCGGACTGGCGTCAATCGTGAACATCATCCGTGAGGATTTAGGGATGACAGATACAGGGAGTGTAATCCGCCATGGAAGCAGTTGCGGCTGAACAGAAAGTCGTGCGGGCGCGCTGCGCGTCGCCGCGCTTCCTGCTTCTCTATCCACCCCTGCAGTTCGCTGCCAACGAAGTGGCAAAGCCGGATGGCTCCTTGAGCCTGGCCTATCTGGCCGCCGCGCTTCGTGACGCAGGCTACGAGGTCACACTTCTCGACTGCACTGTCGGATTCGACGGCTCGCCGCTCGAGGAGAGCTTCTTCAACACAACTGAGCAGCCGAATGGTTTGCGGCGTGTTGGAATGCCCGCCGAGGCAATCCTGCGGATCGTCGAGAGCTATGACGTCGTCGGCCTGTCTTCGATCTTTACACCACAGACGACCCCGTGCCTGGACCTGGTTGCCCAGATCCGCACTCGCTATCCGCACAAGCTGATCCTCGCCGGGGGAGTGAACGCGCGAAGCATGCGCAAGCGCTTTTTCGCAGCCGGCGTGGACCTGATTGCCATTTCGGAAGCCGAAACCACCGTCGTGCAGATGGCGCAACTGCTACAGGGGCGCTTGCCGCTTGCGGCGGTGCGGGGCATAGCATTCCTGGGTCAGGACGGGGTCGAGCGGATCAATCCCGCCGGCCAGGTTCTGCAGAATCTCGACGAGCTGCCGATACCGGCGTGGGACCTGCTGCCGATGCGGCAGTACTGGGCGATATCGCGACCGCACGGCGGCAATTTCCCTGTAGGGGAGACGATCCGCTACGCCTCCCTTCAGACCTCGCGCGGCTGCCCGTTCAGCTGCGCCTACTGCCATATTTCCCGCGAACAGGAAGACTCCGAGCACGGACACATCGGTGCCTTCCGGATGAAGTCGGTCGACCGCGCGTACCGTGAGTTTGCGGCGCTCAAGAACATGGGCGTCGAGTACGTCTTCATCGAGGATGACAGCTTGTTCGCGAAGAAGCGCCGCGCGATCGAAATCTTCCGGATGGTGCGCGACCTCGGTCTCAAACTTCTCGACGTCAATGGCATCAATCTGTGTCATCTGCATCGGGGCAAGCAGGGCACCAGCGAACTGCAGGTGGATCATGAGCTGATCGAGGTGCTCGCCGCGGCGGGTATGAAGTCGCTCGCGTTGCCGTTCGAGTCCGCCTCGCAGCGCATACTCGACCGTTATGCATCTACCAAGTGGAAAGTCACCAACACCAACACCGCGAAGCTGATCGGTGCGTTCAACGACTGTGAGATTCGTGTCTCCGGTAACTACATGATCGGCTATCCCGATGAGACGATCGAGGAAATCTTCGAGACCATCGCCCTGGCAAAGCGCAACGTTGAGGAGGGACTCGACTACGCGCTCTTCTTCGCTGTTGTTCCCTTCCCGGGTTCGGCGCTCTTCGAGATGGCCGTGCGCGACGGTCATATCGACCGGGACTTCGACCCGGACGAGTTGCGTTGGACAAAATCGATCATGCGCAATATCAAGATCGATACCTCGACTCTCGAACACCTGCGCCAGCTGGCGTGGCTCCTGGTGAACCGGAGCGAATACGTCCGCTACAAACGCGGGATGACCCTTCCGGTGTACTGATCCTGCGAATGGAGTCCGCGCAACTACCGACCCGGATCCGGGATGCGTCGGGGTGTCCCCCGCGGCAGCATCGCGCCGTATTCTTTGTCTTCGACGGAGGTACCGGGCTCGGCCACTTGCGACGACTGGCGCGGATCGCGCACCAGATGCAGGGGCGGTTTGCGTGCCTCGTGGTGACGGGGCACAGAGCTGCGGCCAACTGGTTTGTGCCGGCGACGTGCGAATACGTGCACCTGCCGGCCTGGGACAGTCTCATGTCCCAGAAATCCCGCTACTGGGGTCGCGCGCCCTTCCTTGAAGTGAACCTCGCCGGCGCTGTGAAACTGCGGCGTGACATCGTCCATGGAATCATGCACGGCTTCCGGCCCGACGCCATATTTGTGGATCACTTGCCGCTGGGCGCGAACGAGGAACTTGCGCGGGTCATCGAGCGCGCCCATTGCCGGAAATACTTTGTGACTCGTGGCGTACTCAACAACACGGAAGATCTGAGGCGCCTGGTTCTCGGCGGCGCGGCGTACGCGGCGCTGCGCGACCGCTATCATCGAATCTTCGTCGCTGCGGACCCTCGCGTGGTTGACTTCGCCCGCTCCTATAACCTCGACGACGCTATCCGCGCCAAAACGGTCAGTACTGGCTATGTTGTAGAGGCTGTTTCGGACGCAGCGATTACGGCGGCACGGGCGGCGCGCGGGTTGGGTGAAGGGGATGTTTGGGTCGTCGCCTCGGCGGGTGGAGGGCAGACCGGCGAGGCGACGGTGGAAGCCAGCATCGCCCTCGCGCGCGCCTATCCCCAGTTCGCGTTCGACATCGTGCTGGGCCCGCGTTCTAACTTGCCGGCCGATATCGCCGCACCGGGCGAGACCAGTGGAGGGCGCGTGCGTATCTACCGCGAGGTGCCCGATATGGCGATCCGACACGCGAGCGCTGACATGGTGATTTCCTCCGGCGGCTACAATTCGATGCTCGAAGCGCTGCAGGGGCGAGCTGTCATTCTTTGTGTGCCGTTGCGCCATGGCTCGCGCGACGAACAAACGCGTCATGCGGCGCGGCTAGCGCGCTTCGCGGACGTACGCATCGCTCCCAAAGCCTCCGATCTGCCCAGAGTGTTTGCCACTGCGATTGAGGAGTTGCCATTGCACTGCATCGACCGGCGCACCGAGCTCGACATGAATGGGGCGGCTGTGATCGAGCGCTGGGTGGTGGACGATCTGGTGTAGGAGCAGCTACGCTCTATCGGCACTTGAACCAGGGAAGGGCGAGGGATGGGCCTGAAGTATCTCAAGGTTGGAGTTGTCGGCGCCGGGGTGATGGGCCGCGAATTGGCTCAGGCGCTTGCCCAGACGGGCCACGGGGTCGTGCTCGTCGATGTTGCCGACCCGATCCTGGAGGGCGCGCGGCGTGACATCGCCCGCGCGTTGAAGTTTGCGGGCCTGTTCGATCGGGCCGCGCGTGCCGCGGACCAGGGTGCGATCCTCGAGCGGGTCGTTACCACAACCCACTACGAGAAGTTGGCGGATGTCGACTTCGTGGTCGAGAACGCGACTGAGGACTGGGCAACCAAGGAAGCGGTCTATCGTATTCTCGATCGCACGTGCCCGCCCCAATGCGTGCTCGGTGCCAACACCTCTGCCATCCCGATCGCGCGGATCGCTGCGGTCGTGAGCGACCCGACCCGGGTGATCGGGATGCATTTCATGAATCCGGTCCCAAAAAAGCCCATCGTCGAAGTCATTCGCGGCCGCGCAACGAGCGACGCAACCGTCGGCGCCGCGGGCGAACTGTTGAACGAGATGGGGAAGCGGATGATCCTCGTTCGCGACAGCCCCGGCTTCGTGACTAACCGGGTCCTGATGCTCACGATCAACGAGGCCATCGCCGTCGTCCACGAAGGCGTGGCCGGGCCGGCCGAAGTCGACGATATCTTCGTCGGCTGCTTTGCGCACGCCATGGGGCCGCTGGCGACCGCGGATCTGATCGGGCTGGACACGATCCTGCGCTCGCTGAAGGTACTGCGCGAGAGTTTCGGCAATCCCAAGTTCGACGCGTCACCGCTTCTCGTTGCAATGGTTGAGTCCGGCCGTCTCGGGCGCAAGTCAGGTGTTGGGTTCTTCGATTACCACTTCGAGGGTAACGCTGTTGGACGCTCGTAGTCAGATCAGGGCCTATATCAGATCCAAAATCGCACAGCCGCTCGAGGACTGCGACGACCTGTTCGATCTCGGTCTCGTCGATTCGCTGTTCGGATTGCGGCTCGTCAGCTTCGTCGAGCAGAAATTCGGGATCACCGTCGACGGCGACGATCTCGATATCGCGAATTTCTGCTCGATCGATGCGTTGACCGCGTTCGTGACGGCGAAGGGTGCAGCGGACGGAAGGGTATGACTTGCGATCTGAGCGAAGCGCAAAGGGATGCATCCGAGCGGGCGCGTCGCTTCGTAACCGAAGCAATCCTTCCCTTCGCTGCATTGATCGACGAGACGCAAACGACGCCGCAGCACGTTCTGCAGGCGTTGCGAGCGAACAGCTGGCTGGGCGCGGGGTTACCGGCACAGTGGGGCGGGGGAGAGTTGGATCCACTCGCTTACGGCCTGGCGATGGAACAGTTCGGCTGGGCGTGCTCCTCCACTCGCACTCTCTTGACAGTGCACAATATGACAGCCCAGGTCATCCTCCGGTTCGGTAGTGCGCAACAGCGCGAGCGATGGCTCCCGGCGCTTTGCTCGGGCGAGAAAATCATCGCCTTCGCGCTCACCGAACCGGGCGCGGGAAGTGATGCGACCGGGATAGAGACCGAAGCGCAACCGCGTCCCGGCGAGTACCGGATCACCGGGACAAAGATCTGGTGCAGTTACGGCCTTGCTGCCGATCTCTACCTGCTATTCGCCAGGTGTGAAGGCAAGCCGGTGGCCCTGTTGGTCGAGCGCGAAAGTCCGGGTCTTTCGGTGGAGCCGATGCAAGATGTTTTTGGCACGCGCGGTTCGATGCTTGCGCGCCTGCGACTGGATGGAGTGGAGGTGCCCGTCTCGCACCGGATCGGAGCCGTGGGAGCCGGGCTGAGCTTTGTGGCCAACGTCGCGCTCGACTACGGCCGATTCGCGGTTGCCTGGGGGGCAGTCGGCATCATCCGCGCTTGCCTCGACACCTGCGTCGACTATGCGTCCGAACGCCACCAGGGCGGGGCGGTCCTCGCTCAACACCAACTCATTCGGCGCCAGCTCACTGACACCTTGCTGGCTCATACCACTGCTCGCGCCCTTTGCCTGCGAAGCGCGCAGTTGCGGATGGCCGGAGATCCGCGTGCTGCCTCTGAGACCGCACTGGCGAAGTATCACGCATCCGAGGCGGCCATCCGCGTGGCCAACGACGCGATCGCACTGCATGGTGCAAACGGGTGCTCGCCCAAATTTCCCGTTTCGCGGTACCTGCGCGATGCGACAGTCACCGGGATCGTGGAAGGAACGCGCGAAATTCACCAGATCGCTCTTGCCTCCTATGCGCTTCAAAGGCCCTACCTCGATGATTAGCAACGCGACCGCCTCGCGCGCCCGCCACCTCGGGCGAGCCAAGTGCGTGGTGTGGGACCTCGACGAAACGCTCTGGCGTGGGACGCTGCTCGAGGGCGGCGGGGGAGAACTGGTCCCAGGGGTTGAGCGGATCATCCGCGAGCTCGATCAGCGGGGCATCCTCCAATCGGTGGCGAGCAAGAACGACCACGACACAACGTGGCCGCGCCTCGAGGCGCTCGGAATCGCTGACTTCTTCCTTCACCCGCAAATCCGCTGGGAAAACAAGGCTGCTTCAATCAAGTCAATTGCGGGGCATCTGGGCATTGGCCTCGATGCGGTTGTGTTCATCGATGACCAACCCGTCGAGCGCGACGAGGTTGCCTTCCTGTTGCCCGAGGTGTGCGTCATCGACGCGGCGGAGCTCCCGACTCTCCTGGAGCGCCCCGAGTTCACTCCCGAGTTCATTACCAATGAATCGCGTCAGCGGCGCTCGATGTACCGCGCGGACCTTGAGCGGAAGGCGGCGGAAGACAGTTTTGAGGGAACCCGGGATGTCTTCCTGGCGAAGCTGAACATGCGGATGCAGATCCGGCGGGCGAGACAGGACGACCTGCAGCGCGCGTGCGAGCTGACAATCCGCACCAATCAACTCAACACCAGCGGACGAACGTATTCCTATTTCGAGCTGACCGAACTGGCTTGCTCACCCGATCACCTGCTCCTGGTTGCGAAGCTCGAAGATCGCTACGGAAGCAGCGGCACCATCGGACTATCGCTCATCGACACAGCGGAGCGGGAGTGGATCATTCGCCTCCTCATCATGTCGTGCCGAGTGCTGACGCGTGGAGTAGGTACCGTTCTACTCGGATACATTCTGCGGCGCGCACGCTATAACGAGGTACGACTCCGTGCGATCTTCGTCCCGACCGACCGCAACCGGCAGATGTTCGTGACCTACAAATTCGCCGGGTTCCGGCAGGTCGGCGCGCAGGAGGGGTCGATCCTGCTGGAGCACGACATGGCGAGGATCGCGGCCGATCCGGCCTACATCCAGGTCGTGGACGAAGATGCGGTTTCCGCCTGAAGGCGCGGACCAACACCGGCTGCGGATCACCAACGAACCACGGCCAAATCGATCTGGCGATGGATCGGTCGGGTCGCGACACCTGCAAACAGATCGAAGGCGCTGCCCATATCGATCGCAACCGCTCCGGCATCCCTGGCGTCCTGACAGTAGATCTTGCCGAACAGGCCCGCTCCGATCAGCACGAGCATGCCGGAGTCAACCTCCCGCTCGATCAGCGCGCGGATCTGTTCGAATTGTTGGAAATGCGAGTCCGCAAGCGATTGCGGGACATATCCCTGTACGGGAACGCGGGCAAACCGATGCAGGCGCGATCCCAGCCGATCCCTGAACTTGGCTTCCAGCTCCTGGCGGCCGGTAATCACGACAACCCTCCTGGCGCTATCGATGAGTGCGTCGAAATGGTCGATGAGGTTGAGATGGATCCAGGCATTCGTAAACCAGGTACTCGTCGTGTTCTCATCGATGAGCTGCCTGTAGAAAAGCGCGCGGGCATAGGTGATGCCGAGGGCCGGTGAGAACGCGTGCCTGGCGAGGCACTGGCGCACGAGCGCTTTCTCGTCGAAGCGCTGAATCCTGTAGCCCTGGATGTCGGCAGACTTGATTGCCTCGACGACCTGCTTCGAAAACGCCACGGCGGCCTCGACCTCGATCGATATCCCGTTCTGGCTCTCGAACTCGAAATCGAAGCCCCGGAAAATGGCGTCCGAGGCCGGTTCCTCGACCAGCGATATGGCGTTGCCCTCGCCGTTGCCAACCCTGACCAGGGAAAGCGGCTCCTGCCGTTCGAGGGCGCGCTTGATTCTCGCGACGATAGCCGGCGCGGCATTAGCGCCCGTAGGTTCGAAGAAAGCGCGTTTGGTCCCGGCCGCCAACACCGTCGCGTCGTCGACGAACAAGCGCTGGTAGGTCGCCTCGGCAAAAATCATGTTAACGTCACGCATAGCAGCCTCGCTCGGGTGACATGGAGAAGTTGGTCGAAGATGGCCACAACGAGAATAGCTGGATCGGCCGCATGGAGGGTGGCGGCAAAGGGGCCGGCCACGCGCTGGGCACATCACACCGAACGGTTCTCGGCCGACATGGTCGATGTTGCTCACCCGTCGAAATTCAAACTCGGCACCGAAGATACCTTTTTCTGCCTCGGCTCCTGTTTCGCGCGGAACATTGAAGAGCACCTCATCTATCACGGCGTGAGCGTGCTCAGTCGCAGAATCGTCAGTCCGAAGCAAGAGTGGCCCAATCGGGTGAACGGCTTCGTCAACAAGTTCACCACCCATTCGATGCGTAACGAGGTCGATTGGGTGATCGACCCGCCTGCGATCGACGCGACCGCGTTCGAGGAGCAATCGGGAGGCTGGATTGACCTGCAATTATCGCCCCACGTGGCGCCGGTCACGCTCGAACGCGCGATCGAGCGCCGGGCTTACCTGACCCGGGACTATTTCAGCAGGCTGCGTGAAGCTTCTGTGATAGTCATGACCCTCGGGCTCAACGAGGTCTGGTTCGACCGGACCACTGGCCGTCACGTCAACGCCGCGCCCAGCTACCACGCAACCCGGTGCGATCCTGACCGCTATGAGCTGCTCATCACCGACGTTGACGACAATGTCGCGGAGTTAAATCAGATTCGGCGACTGATTCTGTTGGTCAATCCGCGTGCCAGGATCATCGTCACCGTTTCACCCGTGCCGCTGTCGGAAACGTTTTCCGGGCGAGATGTGCTGATCGCCAACATGTATTCCAAGTCGACCCTGCGTGCCGCAGCGGACATCTTTGCGCAGTCGCACGACGACGTCGATTACTTCCCGAGCTACGACATTGTCTCGTTGTCGCCCAGAGCCACAACCTACGATGCGGATTGCCTACACGTAGCGGATGCGGTCGTGGGACGGATCATTCAGATGTTCCTGTGCATCTATCTCGGAGCCAGTGCGATACCGCCAGCGTTCAACGAACTCGCTTACCTCCAAGCGAATCCCGACGTGGAGACCGCCTTGCGCCGCGGCGAGCTGGCCTCGGGTTTCGAACATTGGCAGCGGTTCGGCCGTCACGAAGGCCGTGCCCTCGGTTCCCCCGGCGCGCTGCGGCATGAGCCCGGAGCAGGCTGATGGCCAGGATGAGAGTCCTGCTCTACGCCCATGACGGAATGGGGTCGGCGCACTTGCGGGGCGTTGCGCACTTGGCCAACACCCTGAGGCAGGAATTCTCAACACTGGTTCTCTCGGGTTTGCGCGAGGCCGCCCGGATCGTTCCACAGGCGTGTGGACTGATCAAACTACCGGACTGGGAAGGTCTCTGCCCGGCCGAGGCGGAACGTGCCAGTCAGGAGACGTGGATCGATCTCACCGATGAGCAGGCGCTGGAGATGCGCTCGCGCGCGATCCTCGACGCCGCCGAGCTCTACCGACCCGATGCCCTCCTCGTCGGACATTGGCCGCTCGGCCGGCATAATGAGCTGCAGCCGCTACTAGAGACGCTTGCCTGCCCGCGCTACCTGGTCCATTTCGGGGGCGATGATGTGGCCGACGGCCTCATGCCGCGCGGCGACGCGACGGAAGGAGTTGGGTCCCAGTACGATCGCATCTTTGTCGCGTCGGCAGATGCCGCGGAGACCGACGGCTACCGGGAGGAGGCAATCCGATTGATCATCGCGCGGGATCTGGCGACAGGCTTCCGGTCGCCCGGTGCTATGGCCCAGCTGCGCGCGGCAGGCCGGCCGATCGTGAATCTCGATGATTTCCGGACCGCAGCGCGAGACAAGATCGGACCGGACCTGTTCGACTACATTGACGGCGGCGCCGGCGACGAGCTGACCTGCGAAGCCAACCGCTGCGATCTCGATACTATCCGGCTCGCGCCGCTCGTCTTCCGCGACGTTGCGCAGGTCGACCTGCGCTGGTCGGGGCCGCTGGGAGATTTCGCCCTGCCGATCGGCCTCGGCCCGTCTGCGATGCATCGTCTAGTGCACGAACGCGGCGAGCTTGCGACGGCAAGCGCCGCCAACACTATGAACGTGCCGATGATCGCCAGCATGATGGCGAGTTGTGCGATGGAAGAGACCGCCACTCACTCTCGTCACAACGCGCTGTGGCTGCAGACCTACGTGCTCAAAGATCGCGTCCTCGGCACGGAACTGATCCGGCGCGCGGAGCGCGCGGGGTTCAAAGCAATCGTGGTCAGCGCGGGTTGCCCGGTGATGGGCAAGCGCGACCGCAACCTTGCTAACGGTTTCACGCTGCCGAGAACGGTGAGCGCAGCGAACTTCCGCAAGACCGACGCGCTCGATCATAACAATCCGATCCATTCGTTCGACGGCGCAGCGCCGGATCCGGGGGTGACCTGGCGGGACCTCGAGGATCTGATCGCAGAAACGGCGCTGCCTGTTGTGATCAAAGGGATTATCAACGCCGCTGACGTGGCGCCGGCGTTGGCTTCCGGCGCGGCGGCCCTCATCGTCTCAAACCATGGCGGGCGTCAGCTGGACGGGACGATGTCGACGATCTGCGCCCTGCCGGACGTGGTCGATGCCGTCGCGGGCAGGGTGCCAGTGCTCATCGACGGCGGCATCCGTCGCGGGATTGACGTGGTGAAAGCGCTCGCGCTCGGCGCCGATGCGGTGCTGTTGGGTCGGACCGTGATGTGGGCGCTGGCGGCTGGGGGCGAGCGCGGACTGACCTCGGCGCTCGAAATCCTGGCCGACGAATTCGCGAATGCGCTGCGCCTCGTCGGCTGCGCGACGATCGCCGAGCTGCGTGCCAACGCTTCGGCAATTCTTCGCTGATCATGTAGACACACGATAGGGACACGGAAGACCCATGAACGGCAAGAATAGCGCGGCAGCCGATATCATCGTCTTCGTTCTGGGAATGGGGCGCAGCGGATCATCGGCAACGGCGCGTGTCATGTCTCTGTGCGGCGGGAGGCTCCCTGAATCGCTGTTGCCTCCCAACGGGTCGAACCCGACCGGTTACTGGGAGCCGTCTCCCGTGGTACACCTGAATGCCCGATTTCTCAGGGCCTCCGGGTCGAGCTTTTTTGATACGCAACTCGATCAGGAGGTCTCCGAGGACACTCCGCTCGGCCGCGAATTCGTGTCGGAAATTGCAGAGCTACTGCAGGCATATCGGGGCACGGCGTCGGACGCCCCCCTCATCTTGAAGGAGCCGAGGATCAGCGTCTTGCTACCCTTCTGGCTGGCGGCCGTAGAGCGAACGGACTTCTCGCCCCGCGTCGTCATCCCCGTGCGACATCCGAACGAAGTGGCCTCGTCGCTGGGAGCGTGGAAGTGCTTGTCCAGGGCGCACACCGCGGAGCTCTGGTTGAAATACAACCTGCTGGCCGAACGCCACACGCGGCACTTGCCGCGCGTATTCGTCAGCTACGCGAGCCTGCTGGAGGATTGGCGACGAGAGGTCCTGGCCATCTCGCAAGCGTTGGCACTCGCTCTGACACACAATGATGAAGTCGACCAATTCTTGAATTCCGGGCTTCGTCATACGATCACCGAAGACGAATCGGTGTTGAGCGAAACGCCGTGGCTGCGCGAGGTTTATCGCGCGCTCGTCTGCGCGTGTCGAGGCGCCGACGTCGATGCCGAGCTTCTCGACGCTGCCTTCCTGGACCTGAGCCAGGCACAAGCAACGGGATCGCTTCCTGTGATCAGGTCATTTGGCATTGATTTCGGGGTGCCCGCGCCGAAGGCCTCGGGTTGAGCTGTAGCAGGCGGGTGGGGATGTTGGTACATTGCTTCAGTCCGTTCACACGCTTGATGAACTGACCCAAGGAAAGGGTTTTATGGTGACTCAACAGGGATGATCGAGCATGAAAATCGTCAGCAACCCGATGCGCGATTGCTCTGTTGTAGGCTCGTGCACGCCTGAAGTCGCTGCAGCGGCGCGGCACACTCTCTCACGATGGACTGCGTATTCGGTGACACCGCTCCTGTCGCTCGATCGCCTTGCCAGGCAGCTGCAACTGGGTGAGATCCGGCTCAAACATGAGGGCTCTCGATTCGGGATCGGGAGCTTCAAGGCATTGGGCGCCGCGTATGCCCTCGAATCTCTTTTGATGAGAGAGTCCATCCCCGACAAAAATCATCGCAAACCCGCTCCCACAGTCGCATGTGCAAGCGACGGTAATTACGGTAGAGCCGTTGCCTGGGCTGCCCAACAGCTCGGATGTGACTGTGTGGTCTACCTGCCGCGGCACGTGACTGAGTTCCGTGAAAAGGCCATTCGCCAATACGGGGCGCGAACGGTGCGCGTGCAGGGAAACTACGACGCCGCCGAAATGGCCGTAAAGCGCGCCGCCGTCCAACACGGTTGGACGTTGCTCAGTGATTCGTCCGATGAAAATTACACTGTAATCCCGCGAGATGTCATGGCCGGCTATTGCGTGATGCTGAGTGAGATAGCCGACTGCATGCCGCTCGCAAATTTCACTCACGTATTTCTGCAGTGTGGCGTCGGCGCCTTTGCCGGGGCAGTTTGCGATTACCTGCATTCTACGCTGGGACCGAAAACCCCCACTCTGGTGAGTGTTGAGCCCGTACGGGCCGCCTGTATTTTCGCGAGCGTGAAGCAGGGCCAGTTCGCCATCGTCCGCGGCCCACTGACAACCATAATGGCGGGGCTCGCCTGTGGGCGCCCATCGCCCCTGGCCTGGGAGCTGCTGCGAATGCGACTGAACTTTTGCGTGGCCCTGGAGGATTCCTGGGCCATACGGGCTGTTTGCTTACTTGCCAGTGGACGAGCGTCCGCAGAACCTGTGGTCGCAGGGGAGACTGGCGCCGCTGGTTTGGGCGCATTGCTCTGCGCCGCCCACCACGAGCCATGGCGCGATCAACTCGGATTGAATTCCTCGTCGCGGGTGTTGCTGTTTTGCACTGAGGGAGCCACTGATCCTGGCCGCTACAGCAGCATCATTGGGGGAAGCGGGGATGCGCAGTCCAACCGCCCGTTATCGGATGGGGGGATGCTGCGTTGCTCACCCGATCCTGTGCCAACGGAGCTTCGATGAGAAGCAGCGTAAGAGATCGAGCCCCTCTGTCGCTTCCCGTCCTGGCTTATGACTTGAGTCACTGGCGAGGCTTCCTGCTGCCCGTGGTGGTTCCAAGCACCTCCCGCATGAGTGTTGTTGTGGGTGAATCAAAGGACGAGATACTGCAGCGCGTCCCTGAGAATTTCACCGGAACATTTGCGTTTCACATCAATCTGACCGATTCATCCGGCTGTCCCCAGGATCGGACCGGGCTCGTGGCCCAGCTTCGCGCCCGCGGCATTCGGACGCTGAACGCCGAGGCGGTTGATATCTCAAAGCGCTTTGTACAGGCCGCTTGTTGGCGCGCGGGGCTCAGGACCGCGACGGCTTCGCGGCAGGGTGATGCGTCCGAAGTTTTAATCGTCAAAACCGATCGAAATTACGGTGGGGTGCCAGAAGCGAGGCTGCCCATCGATGATCTCGACACGTTGACGATTTCGACACAGGCTATTTACAAACAACCGGACCGCGGCTACTTCGTGGCGCCGCGCCGGGATCTGCCTGCTGCCGCTTGGGAAGATCCAAACCTCGTCATCGAGCGATACATCGAAAACAAATCACAGCTGTTCTACCGGATCTACATTCTGTGCAATCGTTTCGCCATCTCCGAAGGACAGGAACGGGCGTGGATCAAGACAATCGGCCGCTCACAGCGCCAGCGCCTGTTGTTATTCTCCATCGATGCGGCAGGCGATATCGATACAGCCGTTCCCCCGGATCTGGAACCCGCGGTCGACGCAGTCTCCCGCTTTGTGAGCGTCACGGGGATGGATTTCGGGTGCCTGGACGTCATGCGAGATGATAACGATCACTTCTATATAGTAGATATGAACACCACAGCGACCTGGGGAGCGGAAACTGAGGCTCGTATCATTGAGTACCTTGCGCCCCAGGTTGAAAGCCAATGAACGCAGTGTCGCGCGTGCCTGACAGGTTGAGTCCGTTTGAGTTGCTGGAGTCGGATGTCAGACTCTATTCACGCACGTTTCCGACCGTCTTCGAAAAGGCGACGGGCTGTTGGTTGACCGATGAGCACGGCAGGCAATATCTCGATTTCTTCAGCGGTGCCGGTGCGTTGAACTACGGGCACAACAATCCACACATCAAGCAGAAGCTCATCGACTACCTTCTCGCCGATGGCGTCACGCACAGTCTCGATATGGCCACTGTCGCCAAACGAGACTTTCTACAGCAGTTTGATGCGGTCATTCTGAAACCACGGGGACTTACCTACAAAGTCCAATTTACCGGTCCCACGGGAACGAATGCCGTTGAGGCGGCCTTGAAACTTGCGCGTAAGGTGACTGGGCGCCAGACCATCATCCACTGCGTCAACTCATTTCACGGTATGAGCCTGGGGTCGCTCGCGATGAGTGGGAGTGTGTCCAAGCGCTCGAGCGCCGGCGTCCCTTTGCACTATAGTTTTCCGATTCTATTCGAAGATGGCCTGGGTCCTGCTCGCAACACCCTGGATTACCTGGCCGCCGTTCTCGAGAGTCCGAGCAACGGCCTGGGGATTCCGGCGGCTGTGATTGTTGAAACGATCCAGGCCGAAGGCGGTGTCAAGGTAGCTGGCGTCGAATGGCTGCGACGCCTGGAGCAAGTGGCCCGGACTCACGGAATGCTTTTGATCGTGGACGATATCCAGGTGGGCTGCGGTCGCACCGGTGATTTTTTCAGCTTCGAGGAATCGGGCATCCAGCCTGACTTGGTCTGTCTGTCCAAATCGATCAGCGGCTTCGGGCTCCCGATGTCGTTGCTCCTCATCCGCCCGGAAATTGACCTCTGGGAGCCCGGAGAGCACACGGGGACGTTCCGCGGTAATAACCTCGCCTTCATTACGGGTGCGGCGGCGCTGTGCCACTGGCAAGACGCTACGTTCAGCGCTCAGATCAAGCAGAAATCAAACCACGTGCTCCGAGCGCTCCAGGACATGATCATTGACCTCGGTTTGCAGACCAGCGTCCGCATCCGTGGGCGCGGACTCATACAAGCAGTGGAAGTTGCTGAGGAAGGTCTTGCGCGGAAGGTCTCGAAGACTGCCTTTGAGCGAGGGCTGCTCATCGAAACCTGTGGACCTGATGACGAAGCTCTCAAGATTCTGCCGCCGCTCACTGTTACAGAGGACGAGCTGACTCACGGCATTCATATCCTTGCGGATGCTTTTCGCGCTTGTGCAGGAACCTGTTGAAAGAGGCACCTTTCCGCGACCGGACGGCTGCGACGCTCGCCTGCCAGATATGCATGGGGAACTGTTGATGGCACCATTTATCGAAAGAGTCGTGCCTGATGAGGCTGAATTCACTACGCTTTGCAGAATTGTTGATGAGGTGTCTGCGGCGTATCCGTGTGGGCGGGCGCATGAGGCGATTGCATTAGCTGAGCAACGTGGCAAGACCGCTGTCACCACGTTCTGCAGACTCTCGGATAAGGTCCGGGATTTGATCGCTCACCGTGGCGCCGTTGGCGTGATCGAGATTGATCTGCGTAAGGCCCTGGATCGCTATGCGCCAATCCCACCAACCCCTGCAGACCTGGACTCACCTGCGCAGCACAGGCTTTTTCCGCTGGACCTCATGCGCTGCGCAATCATTGGTGCCGCCGGCGGATATACGTACGGCTACACGGGACAGGGAAACGCAAATCTCTGCGATGACTTGATGCCAATCAGGAAGAATCACCGGCAGCCTGGCTCGAACCCCGGTTATGCGGTCAATTGGCACACGGAAGACGCTCCGTACAATCGAGGGCCGGAAAACCGACTTCACCCCACCTGCGATGTTATTTCCTTTGTCTACCTGAGGAATCTGACCGGGCATTCCACCAGGGTAAACATGCCGAATCTGAGCTTGCTGCGCCCTGCAACATTGAAGGCCCTCAGGACGTATCAGTTCAGACTTCTAACGAGCTACTATCAGAAAGCTGCGAAGAGCCACGTTGAGACTTCAACGTCGTTCGTCTACGGGGCGGATAATTGGATCAGATTCACGTTTGCGCGCCTCGCAGAGCAGATGGATGAGTACCGGAATAACGGCAATCTGCTGGCGGCAATTGACGAGCTGATTGAAAGCCTCGAGCATCACCCGGGCGAAACCTCTTCCGCTCCTGGCGACATCGCATTTGTCGACAACATGCGCGTTGCGCATGCTCGTGCGCCGCTCGAGACTCCCCCAAAGTTCGACGGCTCCGATCGATGGCTGCGACGACTCGGGGTCGTCGAGGCGCCACGCCGCGCATTCCTCGAGCAATTCATGGATGATCCGGCACGCCGCCTAGTAAACAATGAGCTGCTGCTCCCGTATCTACAATCACTGCCGGTTCCCAGTCAAACCTGCGGATAGTGTCCTGCGGCACCACTGGTCAAAGCGCAGCTCGGGCTCCTTGCCTTTGCTCTCCAACATCGGCATCTTACCGGATGTCGGATAGTCTGGACGGGCCACGGAGGCCGCAGCATGGACAGCGCCTTTTTTTACATGGACGTTTCGTGGCGATGACGCTGCCGGATACAGCCGAGCGTGTCGACCTCGCGTGGCGCTGGCCTGATCGGATTGCCGACATGCGCGGACGCTTCTTGTTGGCGCAACCCTATCACCACATCGTCATCGACAACGCTTTTGCACCCGAGATTCTGGCACGCCTCTATGATGACATCCCGCCGCCTTCCGCTCCGGCATGGAAGCGTTGGTGCGGCGGCAGGCCGGAAGATTGCAGCCCCGATAACTCCAAGCGGGGCATCTCCAATACGGACGAGCTCCCCGCGTCGATCGCCAGGATTCTCGGGCAGCTCACCAGCGCGCCCTTTCTCGAGGACCTGCGCACGCTGACCGGCGTGCCGGAACTGGTCACCGACATGACCCTCAGCGGGGGCGGCCTGCAGTGCTCCGGTCGAGGTGCTGCGCTGCGGTTGCATGCCGATCCCATTCGTCACCCGTCTGCGGCGGATTTCGACCAGGCGATCAATCTCATCCTGTACATCAACCCGCATTGGACCGTGGAATATGGGGGCGAGTTGGAATTGTGGTCGCGGGATTGCTCAACGCGAGTCGTGTCTATCGCGCCGCTGTTTAATCGGATGGCGATCTTTCGGGCGGACAGGAGCACCTACCACGGCCACCCCCAGCCGAACCGTTGCCCGGACGGCCAGTATCGCGCCTCGCTCGCGCTCTACTACTATGTTCCGCGACAGCACCGTGTCGAGTTGGAGACGAACCGCCCCATCTGGCGATGATCGTGGAGTTGGGTTGAATCCGCGTCAGTGACCGCACACCGATCTGAATAGATCGAGCGTCGCGCGCAGGGGTGCTTCGATCCAGCGCGATTCGACCGGAATCTCCACGCCCTCCAGACGCTCGATGTAGTCCATGATGTACCGATCGAAGGCGGCCTTGTTTTCGGGCAGCTTGGAAAGCCAGCTCGCGGAGCAGGGCGTCTTGCTGGTGGCGCTGATGATCTGGTCGACCTGGAGGTCGGTGAAGCTCAGTGCCGCGGCGGTCTCGGAGGCCGCGGTGTGCTCGACGAGGTTGTTTGACCGGGCGAGCGCTCGGGAGGTCAGGCCGTAGTTGTTCGTGCAGTAGCGGTATCGGAACGGCTCGACTCGCCCGACTGCCGCCGCCGTCGGAGCTCCTCCCTGTGTAAACGTCGTAACATTGAGGGCGAGGCGCAGGAAGGGAAACACAACGGCGTCGACCGATGTCACATCGATGCCGCGGAGCAGGTCGGCCAAGGCCGGATGAAACCAGTCGTCATCGTCGTGATAGAACAGCAGCAGGCGCGCTTCGCTGAGCTCCCCGAGTAAGTCCGGAACACGCGTCCACTGCGTAAGGATCACGTGTTGGACCCGGGCGAGATTGTTGTCAGTGATCTCGCGCAGTTTGTGGCGGCAAGCGAAGTACGATACGTTGGATAGGCTGTTCCAGCGCTCGATGAGATGAGGAATCTCACGCGAGAACCGCAGATCATGGAAAGGGAAATAGCGCTCGGCAGGAACAGGTATTCCTGCCGCGTAGTCCCGGGCGAAAATCCCCCAGTCGGGGGACGCGCGCATGGTGAGAACGATGTGCTCGATCATCCGCAGACTACGCTTTCCAACCTTCGGCGTATATTCGCGACCGCCGCGGATTCTCGCTGATTTTCGGTCTGTTGTGTAGCATCACAGCGCTCCGGGCCAAAATTCCAACATCTGCACGCTTGCTGCCTCACCCATTTTTACCCACACTAAAGCGGCCCGGAATCCCCGACACGGAAGTCCCCTCGACACTCATGGAACCAGACCAGACCTTGCCGCCGAAAGATTTGCAGTACCAGTCGGGCTTGGACCGGATCCAGGAGCCCGTGGTGAGCTCGCATTTCATGCACCGGTTCTGCAACGACTTTTCAATGGACAACTACGATTGCGATGAATTCCGGACAAGGTCGCAATACATTTCGATTGAAGCCGTTTCTGACATTCTGATCCCCACGTTATTGAACGCTTCACGGGCTTTTTGCCGCGAACACCTGGCCGAAATCAAAGCGCGGGCGCGCGAAAACTTCGCGGACTACGGGCTTTCGAGTCCCGACGATGTTGGGACGGCAAACTTCATAGCGGAAGTGATGTTCGATCGGAACTATTCGAAAGAGAGCGCGAGATATTATTCCAGGCGATTGCTTGCCAGCGAGCTGGCGCCGCGGATACGGGCAGGAATGCCCATTCGAATGGTGATTCCGGCGCTGCCCTTCAAGATATCTTCGCCGCTCAAATCACGCGGCCAGCTTCCGGATCTTGCCGAGGTCAACTTTCTGCTGCTGCTTTATGAAATCGTCCTGACAGTCGAGCTGTTGTACCGGGAGGCGCGACCGGATATCCTCGGCCGACTTGCCGGGTTCGCGGTTGTTTCGGATGGAAGTCGGTTCAGCGCGCTGGTCGGCGAACGCGAGAGTGTCGTCCGTAACTACCGGCGGCAGCTGCTTTGCTGGATCGAGAGACTGGGCATCGCGGACTCAATTCGGATCTACGACTACAGAGCGCTTCTGAGCGAGAGACTGCTGCCGGCGTTGCAGCAAAAGAAAATGCAGCTGTCCGAATCGGCTGTTGCCGAATACGCTCACATCATGTGGCCGATATTCGATCCGCTGCAAGCAGCTGCAAGTCTGCGGTTGGCCGCCAGCGCCGAGCCCGATCCCGAACGCGAGAATCCGCAAGGACGGTTTGGATCGCTGCTGAAATCGTTGGTCTATACGATCCACTACAAATCGTTGAATCGGGACGGGCGACCCGCGCTGTCGCGGCAGCTGCAGCTCTATCGCGAACTGACGGGGCACCTGTTCGAGCCCTACGTCGCGCTTTCGCCGCAAGAAATTCCTCAGGCGCTGCAGGAAATCGCGGCCGGCGGGGCGATTTCGGACAAGGCGAGGGAGTACCTGCGGCAGTCGATGCTCAGGGAGGTATGGGAAGCGACGATCCTCTACATGGCGGAGATCAAGAGCGACCGCGAGTTGGAGGAGGAGCCCATCCTGAGCTGCCTTCCCGCCCACATCCGCTGGACCATCCATGGCAAACAGGGTCAGCTCGCCATCGCTGTGCCGACCGCGCTCGGGCTTTCGGTGCAGGCCTGGGCGGGTGCAGCCGTGTTCAAGCAGGTGAAGCGGGGAAAGATCAAACTTTGCACACTGCCGGTTCTCGCACTGGAGGGGGTCGGCGCTATTCCAGTGCGGGTGCAGGACAGTGTGGATGCCCTGGGCCTCGGAGATCAGCCGCTTTTCTACATCTATCCGGATGTTGGTTGCGAAGACATCCCCAATTTCCTCGGGCGTCTTGCGACCTCCCTGATAAGAAGAAGGATCGCCTGAGGGTGGGCGCCGATCTCAAAACGAGCCGACACAACAGAGGGTCAGGGCGTGCTGTTTCGTGAAGAGGCCGTCAAGCGCGCTACAGTGAACAGCCTGGGCGAGGTCATTCTGACACAGCCGCTGAGTCACAAGGTGTTGACGGCGGTGTTTTCCTGCATCGGCGCGGCCCTCGTGTTGTTTTTATGTTTGTTCAGCTACACCAGGAAGGTCAGCGTTTCGGGGGTATTGCTACCCACCCGCGGCTCGACGCAGCTCGAGGCCGATCTGTATGCGCCCTCGGGCGCGGCCGCATTTCTCGAGCCCGGAATGCCGGTGCAACTGCGTTATACCGCGTACTCGTACCAGAAGTTCGGACTCGCTCACGGTGTGGTGCAGGAGGTGGCCAGCACCGCGATCCGACCCGAAGAAATCAATCCATCCTCGGGCGACTTTCAGCCGGCCCTGGCGTCTGCACCGGTGTACCGCGTGCGCGTGAAGCTCGAGCGGCAGTTCGTCACGGTCTACGGCTCTAAGGTGCCGCTACGGGCCGGATCCACGGTTGATGCCAACATACTACTCGAGCGGCGCCGACTCATTGAGTGGGTGTTCTAGCCGCTGTACTCGATAGCGGACACATCTCATGGCGGTTTTTTGACTCTCAACTTGAAATTTCTGGCGAAACGGCGGCTGCCCGTGCTGCTGCAGAGTGAAGCGGCCGAGTGTGGGCTCGCGTGTGTGGCCATGGTCGCAAGCTTCTGGGGCCACGAGATCGACATTGCCAGTATGCGCCGGCGATTCTCGGTCTCTTTGAAGGGCGCCAATCTAAAGGGTTTGATGCAGATTGCGCACGCACTTGGGCTGCAGACGCGTCCGCTGAAGCTGGATCTGAAGCACCTCAACCAGCTCAGGCTCCCATGCGTTCTGCATTGGGATTTGAATCACTTCGTGGTGCTCGGGTCCGTCTCGAAGACCCGGGTACAGATCCACGATCCTCGCGTGGGTGCCAGGACCCTGGCGATTTCCGAGGTCTCTGCGCATTTCACCGGGGTGGCGCTGGAGGCGCTACCCGGGGGCCGTTTCGAACAGAAGCAGGAGCGCCAGCAATTCACCTATCGGGACCTCATTGGTCGCACGACCGGCCTGGGTGCAGGCTTGGGAAGGATTTTCCTGCTGGGCCTGGTTCTGCAGGTCCTCGCGATAGTTTCCCCTTTTTACATGCAGTGGATCGTGGATGAGGCGTTGGTTTCAGCCGACTACAGCCTGATCACCGTGCTGGGAACCGGTTTCATCCTGCTCGTCCTCCTGCAGGTCGGTGTGTCGATGCTACGCTCCTGGATGGTAACCGTACTTGCCACCAGCGTGCGCTTCCAATGGTACGGCAACGTGTTCGCACATCTGTTGCAACTGCCGCTGTCGTATTTCGAAAAGCGTCACCTGGGCGATGTCGTATCGCGCTTCGGCGCGATCAATGCCATTCAGAATGCGATGACCACCCAGGTCGTCGAAGGCATCATCGATGGCATGTTGGTCATTCTGACGCTGGTGGCGATGTGCTTCTACAATTTGCTGCTCGCAACTGCGGCCCTGCTCGCGGTGACGATCTACGCGCTCATGCGCTGGACGGTGTTTCGCAGCCTGCGCGCGGCGACTGTGGAGCAGATAGTCAAAGCCGCCAAACAGCAGACCACCTTTCTGGAGTCGGTGCGCGGAGTACAGGCAATTCGTCTGTTTGACCGGGGACGTGAACGTCATTCGGTATGGATGAATACGCTTGCCGAGCAGATGAATGCAGAACTGCGCGTCGCAAAATTGTCAATTTCATATCAAAATACCAGCACTCTACTGTTCGGTATCGAGCGCATTGCCATCATCTGGCTGGCAGCGCTTGCCGTGCTGGGCGGAAAGCTCTCGATCGGCATGCTGTTCGCGTTCGTCAGTTACCAGGACCAGTTCAGTCAGCGCGTCGCTTCGCTGATCGACAAGCTGTTCGATCTGCGAATGCTGCGGGTACAGGGCGAGCGCCTGGCGGACATCGTGCTCACCAAACCCGAGTCGCAGACGCAGGACGCTGAGATCGATGTCGCAGCGCTGGACGCCTCAATCGAGCTCAGGAATCTGAGCTTTCGGTACGCGGACGCGGAACCGTTCATTATCAGGGACCTGTCGCTCAGCATAGCTGCCGGCCAGTGTGTCGCGATTACCGGTGTGTCCGGCTGTGGCAAGACTACGCTCATCAAGATTTTGCTGGGGCTGTTGGAAGCAAGCGAAGGAGAAATCCTGCTGGGCTCGACCCCACTGCGGCACCTCGGGCTGGAAAACTACCGGCGCATCATCGCGGTGGTGATGCAGGATGATGTGCTGTTCTGCGGATCCATTGCGGACAACATCGCATTCTTTGATCCCGCGCCGGACCAGGCGCGCATCGAGCAATGTGCCGCGCTCGCTGCGGTGGATGAAGAGATCAAGACGCTGCCCATGAGATACCTGACATTGGTTGGAGATCTGGGGAGCGGATTGTCGGGTGGGCAGAAGCAGCGGATCATTCTGGCGCGTGCGCTGTATCGTAATCCAGGGATCCTGGTGCTGGATGAGGCGACCAGCCATCTGGACGTCACCAATGAACGCCTCATCAGTGGTGCCATCAGCAAACTTGCGATGACTCGAATCATCGTGGCACATCGACCGGAGACGATTGCGATGGCCGACCGCGTTGTGGTCCTGGATCAGGGCCGAATTGTCAGGGATTTAATGAACTCCGGGCATGGCCCACTACAACGAGGCCACGGGTAACTGCGTGGTGTGGATGATGAAGTGCCCGATCGTGGTGGGGAACCCGTCCGGCTCCCCACCACGATTCCTTCTCATCCTGATTGTCGTGCTGTTCTCATCCCTGTCTTCTTACAGCACCTCACGCACGTCATTCACATATGTTGAGCGCGGTGCAGGCGTGAGCCCCAGCACCATAGATCTCCTCAATCTCGGCATCCGTCAATTCGACAATCTCAGGAGCCGTCAGCGCTTCGGTGAGGTTCGCAAGATCGTGAGCAATTCCTTTCGCCATGGTCAAATCTCCTTACCGTTGGTACCGCGAGAGTAGGCTCCGAGATTCCCGTTCGGCTGTCAACCCTCACTTGGCTGGACGTTGTATTGTTGTCCGGTCATTCGGACCTGTTGGAACTCGTCGCTTGCGGTCGCCGGTGGGGCGCGAGTATTGTGAGCAGGAGTACGCCGAGCGGATATCGACAGGAGGTTGGTGCATGTTCGGACGGTTTTCAAGCGGCCCGCTGATCAAAGAGATTGGGCAGGTGACCTCGGGTCGGATTGGCGAAGAGGAAGTTGTTTCGATTCGGACTGCAAGCGTGGTTTGCGCGAATTATCGCGCGATCGTGCACGATTTTCCTCAGGTGTTCAGCGCGGAGGCGCTGCGTGCGAAGCCGTTGATCGGGTGTGACGCGTGCGCCGCATCCAGGCGACTTTGTCCTCGAGCCATCAACGACTGGCTGATCCGCAATGCCGCTTTTGTTTCCCGGCCACAACTGCTGCCTAATGCGGTCAACTCCCCTATCGAGGTTGGCGACGTGGTTCGTACAGCCTATCGTCCGCGGGCTTATGGCAGGGCAGTCGTTGTCCCCATTGATGCCCCGGAGAGTGCGGCTGGAGCCCGGTTCCTCGACCTGAAGGGGGCTGGCGTCGCGGCGGGAAAAATTCCCACTCACGAGAAACATTCGACTGGACTGGAATATCTCGGCTATGTCATTGCCGATTTCTTCTACGGTTGGCTCATCGATACGATCTTTGCGCGGACATTCCCGGGATACCATATCGTTCCTGTGTATGCCGTTTTGGATCTCGGATTCGACATCGTCAATGGCTGGCACGGCACGGCTCCTGCCGGTCTGCATGTGCGGCGAGCGCATTCTCGTCCTGTACCTGACGATTGGATACCGCTGTCGGGAAGCGATCGCGAACGCTTGATGTTGCATGTGGAGTTGCTGCTGCGAAAATTTGGTCTGAGTACAACGGGTGCCGCGAACGCTTTCCGGCTTGCCAATGCGATCGACGGCGATGAGTTGGTGTATCTGGGCGAAGCAGTTCGCGTGACAACGGATCTCGAGCGCCAGAAGGCGACCAAAGTCGCGCAGCTCATTCGCGACCATAGCGGCGAGCCGGGCGGCGACAACTGCCTCGAAATCACGAATGTGCAACTGGCCTCGGATGCTTCCTGGAGCAACAAAACACTCCAGGTCTTTGATTTCGGACACATCAGAGCAGAGCGTGACTTTGTAAATCCGGTGGCCAACATGGTCCGCAATGCCGCTTTGCGCGTGGGACGTATTATTTCGCCGCGAGACGCGTCATTCGTCAGGCCGAGCAACGATTTGAGGGTCGACCCTGAGCTTTGCAACCGGCGTTCCATAAACGCCCTCGGCTTTTATGCTGCTCAAGCATTTCGCAGCGCCTCCAAACGGGCCTACCTCGGAGGGCATCTGTTTGATCAGCGGGCAGTCGAAACCATGTTGCGTATCGCCCGGTTGAAGGCTCTGGGGCGAAATTACGACTGGGCTGTGCAGAGTGTTGCCGCGAGGCGATTGGCACCGACGTCGAATTTCTGTCCGAGCTCTGTGTGGTCGTCACTGGACACTGCCGAACGGGCTGCGATCGGGGGGATCCAAACATGAAAATCTGGAAATATAAAATCGCGGTTGTGTTTGTCCCTATGGTGCTTGCCGTGACCAACGCATTGGCTGGAGTGCCTGATCTTTCGATCGGCGACGTTCGGATTGGTATGACTGCGGAGCAAGTGCGAGCCACGATCCGGGTCAAGATCAAGCCCGGCTATCGGGAGATCGTCAATCATTTTCCATCAAAAGAACTTTCTGGTTTTGCTGACGTAAAATCGGAGGGTACCGACTTACACTTTAACCATCTTCACGATGTCTTCTTTTTTACCTTTTGGAAGGGAAGACTCATCGGCGTGAGCAGGTACTTTCGTTTCAAGCCGGGAACTGGGCCTTCACTGGATCGAATGACATCAGACCTGAAAGTCAAATATGGAGAGCCTGAACCTAACGTAGGGTTGCAGTATCATACTGCCGAGTGGCGGTTCAAGGACGGAGCCTTTGTGCCAATGCAACCTGTTCGCGGTCCTGAAGGAAGTCGTCTTGGGCCAAGCTGCATTCAACCCATTGCCGACTTGCCGGATTCGTCACCCTTGGTTTTTGACCACGGTACTTCGCAAGCCGGAGTAGGCTTCATTCGGCCCGCAGGCGAAGATTTTTGTGCTGCTCTCGATTATCTTACTTTGACATTGTGGCCACTGCCTGATGGCTCGATCGGAGCATTTGGCATCACGCTGAGTAATCGGACGCCCATACACGAGCTCGCTGTAAAGCCCCGGGAAGCAAGGGCACGGCAGCAGAAGGCGGGGCAAAGATAGAATTGAGAATAATCGAACGGATGCGCCCCCTGGAAGACCGGACAGTTCGTACACCTAAATGCGGTCGGGCTCGAAGCTCGAGCGGGTGCGCCCAGTGTTGGCCGCGGATATCGGCTATATCCTGATGGCGCACGGAGCTTCCGTTCTTGATCGCCATGCTCGATATTGTCAGTCGCACGGTACTTGCCTTGCGTAAGTTCCAACACGTGATCAAGACTTAAGTCGGCGACCCGGCGCGTTGTTTCCTGCGTCGACAACTCACGGCTCTCCACGATAGGCTGTAACGCAATTTCGCGAGAGTGTTCTCGATGGCAGGCTGTCGGTATCAAGGAAGAATCTGCGTCGCGCTGGACGTTGTGACTGGAGAGGAACATTGAAGGCTCAGGGACAGAGCGGCGGCGACGTGACATCCAATGGCCTGCTGATCGCCAGCGTGATGGGCGGACTCGCGCTCCTTTTCACGGCCACGAAAGCGATGGCCGCGGATCGGCCACCCTCGCCTCCAGCTCCCTTGGAATCCGTGGTGATCACGTCCCGCAAGTTGCCGGTGCAGACCTTCATCGACCGCAAGGTCTACACGTTGACGGACGATCTGCAGGCCAGCTTCGGAACCCTAAGCAGTGTGCTAACCGACATCCCCTCGGTGAATGTCGACCCGGATGGCATCGTCACCTTGCGCGGTGACAGCCATGTCCTGATCCTGATTGACGGCAAGCCCTCGCCGCTGTTCTCGGGCTCCAAGGCCGGCGAGAACCTGCAATCGTTTCCTGCCGCGAACATCGAGCGCATCGAGGTCATCACCACCCCTCCACCGCAGTACCGGGCAGCAGGCTCGGCCGGCGTAATCAACATTATCACGCGCAAGGGACACAAAGAGGGCGTGGCAGGCTCCCTGCGCGCCAGCCAGGGCAACGACGGACGCACTGTCGTGAGTGCGGATTCGAGCTACCGCTCAGAAAAGCTGAGCGTATCCATGGCCGCCGGCTTCCGTCACGACGAGCGCCAGAAGCTCCTCGAATCGAATGTGCGCTCGCCGCTGACGCCGGCTGCGAGCACGCTGGACAGCAGGAATGCGCTCCTCGAGCACAGCTGGCGCGACGCGCCCAGCGCCAGTGCGCACGCGGACTACACGCTGGATGAGAAGGATTCCGTGAGTGGCTCCTTCAGTTGGCAAAGAAGCGGTGGGCCGCGCAACTACACCCAGACGACCACAACTACCGATCCTTCCGGGACAGTCACCGGCGCCTCCGAGCGTCTGAGCCGCGGGCACAACCCGGAAACGGATTACGATGAGCGGCTGGGATACGTCAGGAAGCTGGCACGCAAGGGCGAGGAGCTGGACGTCTCGCTGCATCGGAGCACGTCGCACCAGGTGACGCGCTACGACTACACCAACAATTCCTTCCTTCCTGCGACGGCTCCGTACGACAGCTATCTGACTCAGAACGAGCAACATAGGACGACCGAGGTTGGACTGGACTATGTCCTGCCCTTATCCCACGCGCAGGAGCTCAAGCTCGGTTACCTGTTCGAGCAGGATAACTTCGATTTTGGAAGCACCGCTGGAGATGAGGACCCGGTGACGGGTGTTGAGACCATTGACCTCACATCGACAGATGATTTCAGGTATCGGCAGCGGATTCATGCGGGATACGCCAGCTACAAGGCCAGTGTTGGCGAGTGGAGCTTCCTGGGAGGACTCCGTCTGGAGGATACGAGCACTGACTCACGGGTGCCGACGGACGAAACGGTGAGCCGCGGTCAATACCTGGGGCTCTTTCCGAGCCTGCACGTGGAGCGGAGCGTCCTGGAGAAGGGCACCCTGTCCTTCGGCGCGAGCCGCCGAGTGACTCGCCCCGACCCACAGCAGCTGGACCCTAACATCGACCACGAATACACCCTCATCCTGCGCGCGGGCAATTTGCACCTGCTGCCCGAGTACACGCAGTCCTATGAGCTGGGCTACGGCTGGCAGGGCCACGAATTCAGCTACCAGGTGACGGGCTACTACCGCCGCAACCACGACAGCGCCACCGGTGTCGTCGAATACCTGGGGAATGGTGTCTCGCTGTCGACCCAGAACAACTTGCCCCGGGATGACTTTGCGGGGCTCGAGCTGACCGCCGACGGA
>Ga0137416_10000127_pt1 | contig 30740 bp, 13 predicted proteins | sample CZODoug3_1_1_16f_FD_108282 | JGI IMG/M metagenome (GOLD analysis project Ga0137416, IMG submission 108282) | Vadose zone soil fungal communities from Angelo Coast Range Reserve, California, USA - CZODoug3_1_1_16fungal (Illumina Assembly) | ecosystem: Environmental > Terrestrial > Soil > Vadose...
AAATCCGACACCCCTCACATGCGAGCGCAAGCTCCAGACAGGACAGCACGGGCTTCCCGTCGACCAGCACGGCACATGCGCCGCACTCTCCCAACTCGCAGCCGTGCTTGGTGCCGGTCAGGTTGAGGTCTTCCCGTAATACTTCGAGCAGCGTCTTGTATGGCGCGAACAGCACTTCGTGCTCATCGTCATTCACCTGCAAGCGCAGGCGGACGTTGCGCTTCAGGGCGGCTTCCGGAATAGTCACTTCGATCACGACGCCTGCTCCAACTTCGAGCGAATCAAACGCTCAATGTCCGCGATCGAGGAAAAGTTGCTGTCGCCGAAATCGGCGGCATCGAAGCGGATCTGGTACCGCTCTTCGAGAAACGAGGCGAGCTTGATGATCCACAAAGAACTCAGAATGCCGCTTTCTCTGAGGTCCGTATCGTCCGTGATCCCCTCGTCCTGCGCGTCTCCTGCCGAGAAGACGTGATGCGCGATAAACCACTTAACCTGTTCGCTGATGCTGTCCATTTCCATTCTCTCTTTTGATCGGGCCGGTCCACCGTGGCGAATAGCTTTCTAACAGAGACGCGAGCACTTTACGGGGTCCGCGGAAGGGGCGGCGTCCGTGCGCTACCTGCATGTTGTCGAGGAGTAGCACGTCGCCCCGCTGCCACGGAAATTGCAGCGCTTCGCGTTGGAAAGCGGAGCGCACCGCGTCGAGGTCCCCCTGCTCCAGGGGCGTGCCGTCTCCGTAAAACGAGTTGCGGGGCAGGCGGTCTGCGGTGAAGGTCTCGATCAGGGATTTCGCGGTGGCCGCGCCCAGACTCGAGAAATGGAACAAGTGCGCCTGATTGAACAGCACGCGCTCGCCGGTGACCGGATGGTATGCCACACCCTGGCAGACTTGTGTCGTGCGCAGCGTGTCGTTGTCGAGCCACTCGCAGCTGAGCGCGTTCTCCAGGCAAAACCGTTTCACGGTGTCGCGGTCCTCGGTCTGGAAAACTGTTTGCCAGGGAATGTCAATGAAGGGCGTGTAGTGCCGCATGTAGAGGACATTACGCGTCGCATATCGCTCCAATGTCTCTGTGGGAACGGAGGCCGTTACGCGCCTCATATCCGCGATCGGCGTCTCACCCTGCTCTGTCGCGGGGGTTATGCAGCAAAACGCCAGTTTCAGAGGCCACGTGAGTTGATACGCGCATTCGTTATGCAGAGGAATTTCCTCTGCTGCGGGATATTCCGTTGCCGTGAAGACTTTTCTACCGACAGCGGTCCGAGGCGTAGATCGATATACATACTCCAAGCCGTCCGACGAAATCGCCGCCGCGAAATCCTCGAACGCTTCCACGGTAAACACTGGAAACCCGCGGAAGAGGATTGCGCCGTGAGTCAACAGGTTTTCGTCGATGAACGCCTTGTTTCCGCGCACCCATTGCGCCAGGTCGCGGCCGGGACCGTGCGTTCCGACCAGCAATGGCAGCCGGGCATTCGGGAATAGCGGGCGTATCGTGAGACCTTCCATGATGCAGTGTCCTCGAGTCGAAGGTCAGGTTTTGTAGCTGGGGTCCATGTGATCGAGCTTACGGATGAGCGCCGGCCAGACCAGATGCTTAGCCACCGCGTCAAATCCTGCGAGCGCATGCTGCCGGTTCTTTTCGATCACGCTCGCGGCCGTGGCGTGCAGGTCGTTGCCCTGGCTGAGCGTGCGCACCTGCATCGAACAGGCGCGCTCCAGGAAATACATACGGGCGAACGCCTCCGCCACGCTGCCACCGACGGCGAGCGTGCCGTGATTGCGCAGAATCATGGCCGAGCACTTTCCCAGGCTCCGCTGCAACCGCGGCCGCTCGTCCGGCTCGAGAGCCAGACCTTCATAGTCGTGGTAGGCCAGATCGCCGATCAGGAGCTGCGCCGTTTGATTGAGCGGCAGCAACCCTGCACTCAATCCGGCAACAGCGGTGCCATCGACCGTATGCAGGTGCATAACGCACACCGCGTCCCTGCGCGCTTCGTGCACCGCCGAGTGAATCATGAAACCCGCCGGATTCACGATGGACTGCGAGGCTTCCAGGATTTGCCCGTGCAGATCGATCTTCACCAGGCTCGAGGCCGTGATCTCCTCGAACAGCATGCCGTAGGGATTGATCAGGAAGTGATGCTCAGGTCCCGGCAGACGGACGGAAATGTGCGTAAAAATCAGATCGTCCCACCCGAAGTGCGCGACCATACGGTAGGCTGCGGCAAGATCGATGCGCAGCGTACGCTCCTTGTCCACGCTCCGCGCCGATGTAGGCCGCACTGCCGCGCGTTCGTTGTCCATGATGTGCTCCTTCACGCTTCGCCCGCCTGCGCCGGCAGCAGCCGCTGCGCTTTTGACACAACCCACTCCTCGAAATCGTGCACGTAGCTGAACAGCACTGGCATGAAGATCAGGCTGAGGGCGGTCGATGAAATCAGCCCCCCGCTGACGGCGATTGCCATCGGAGCGCGGAACGCAGGATCGAGCCCAATGCCCAATGCCGTAGGCAGCATCCCCGCGAGCATCGCAAGCGAAGTCATGACGATGGGGCGTGCGCGGATCTGGCACGCCATGAGAATCGCTTCCCGTCGCGGCACGCCCTGGCGCATCTGCTCGAGCATGTAGTCGACCAGTAGAATGGAGTTCTTGTCGACGATACCCATCAACATCAGGATGCCGATCACGGCGGGCAAGCCCATCTCGGTGTGCGTGACAAACAGCAACAGAAAGGCGCCGCCGATGGCCAGGGGCAAAGCGGCCATGCGCGTGATCGGCTGCAGCCAGTCCCTGTAGAGCAGAACCTGCACGGTGTAGACCATCAGCAAGCCTCCGCCGAGGGCCTTGAAAAGGCCTGAGAGGAACTCCGCCATCAACTCCGCGTCTCCCGTATTCAACACGGACACGCGCTTCGGCAGATTCTTCAGGGAGGGCAAGGCGTGGATCGCCCGCAACGCGGCACCGAGTGCGACGCCGTTCAAGTTCGCTTCAAGCTTGATCTTGCGTTGCCGGTCGTAATGCTCGATTGTAGTCGGGCCGTTGCCGTAGCTGATCGTGGCGATCGCCGACAACGGCACGTTCGCGCCGAGGCCGGTTTGCAGCTTCAGGTTCTCGATCGCCCCGAGGTCCGTGCCCGGCTCGCGCGGCAAGCGCACGCGGATCGGAATCTGCCGGTCGGGATAGTTGAACTTCGCGAGCCGGATATCATTGTCGCCGATGGTCGAGATATTGATCGCATCGCCGATCTGCCGGGCCGTGATGCCCAGCTGCGCGGCCTTCACCGAATCCACGTTCACCACAATCTCCGGCTGCCTCTGCCCACTGTCAGTGCCGACGCTGCTCAGCCCGGGAAGCGCGCTCATCTCACGTTCGGCCTGGTCGGCGACCTTGCTCAACAACGCGGCGTCGTCACTGACCAGCGCGATGGAAATGTCTTTCTTCCCGGTCGCGTTATCGAACCTCACACGGATGTCCGGCAGCTCGGAGAGCTCGGGAAACATCACATTGCCGAAGTCTCTTTCGGTGAGCTTGCGCTGTGCCGGTGAGATCAGCATGGTCAGCACACGTGCCTGATTGGGGCCACCGGCCGCATCCGACAGCACGAACTCACCGCCGGCGGTCGTCAGCACAGATTCAACTTCCGGGCGTCTGCTCAGAATCTGCGCCACGCGCTGGGCCGCGGCATCCGTCTGCTCGAGCGTACTGCCCCGGGGCAGCTCGATGCTCAGACTCGAAAGCGAATAATCCTGATACGGCATGAAACCGCTCGGCAGCAACGGGACCAGCGCGAAGGATCCGATCACCGTCAGTACGGCGATTGCCACGGTGGTCAACCGATGATCCAAGGTCCAATTGACGAGTTGCCGATAACCTCTGAGCCATGGGCCGTTGATCTCGTAGATTTTGGAGGGCTTCCTGAAGAAAGCCGCCGCGAGCATTGGCGTCAGCAACCGCGCCACGAGCAGCGAGAAGAACGCGGCGATACCTACAGTCAATCCGAACTGCCTGAAATACTGCCCGGCTATTCCTGGCATCAGGCCCACGGGCACGAATACAGCGCAGATCACGAGTGTGGTCGCGACGACCGCGAGACCGATTTCCTCCACCGCGACGATCGCCGCCTGCCGCGCATTCTTGCCGTCGCGCATGTGGCGATGGATGTTCTCGATCTCCACAATGGCGTCATCGACCAAAACGCCGGTGACGAGGGAGATCGCGATGAGGCTCACGAAGTTGAGTGTGAAGTGTAACCATTGCATGCACAGAAACGTCGGGATGATCGAAAGCGGAATGGCCAACGCTGAAATGAACGTCGCGCGCCGATCCCTCAGGAACAGGAACACCACGAGCACGGTCAGAATCGTGCCCTCGCCGAACGTATACATCGTGGATAGGAAACCCGCTTCGGTCAGCGTCGTCAGCGAGAAAATCTCCCGGAACCTGAGCTCGGTCCGGGTCTTCGCGATTTCGGCCAAACGTGCCCGCACCTTGCGGGCGACGGTCACTTCGCTCGCGCTGACATCGCGGAACACGGAAAAAATTACGACGGGCCGGCCGTCCAGGCGCGCGATGGTGCGGGTTTCCGCGCCGCCATCCTCGATCGTTCCCAGATCTCCCAATTTGACCTCGTGGCCGCCCGGCAGCGAGATATGCGCGTTCTCGAGCTGCTGGACAGTGTCCGCGTTACCGTTCGTCCGCAATGAGTACTCGGTTCCACCCAGCGTGATGCGGCCGCCCGGCACGTCGACGTTCGTGGAGGCGAGCTGCTTGCTGATGTCTGCGGCACTGATACCGAAGGAGGCCAGGCGTGCGGGATCGACAGTCACTGTGATCTCATGCCCGATACCGCCGCTGCGAACGACTTTCGCCACTCCGGGAATCGCGAGCAATTCCCGGCCCAGCGAATCATCGATATACCAACTCAACTCCTCGATACGCATTTCGGGCGCCTCGGCGCTGTAGACGAGTATCGCCCCCTTTTCCTCCGCCCGGCGCCGGATTACCGGCTCTTCCATGTTGCTCGGGAGCTGGTTGCGAATGTTCGTCACGGCATCGCGCGTATCGTTCACGGCGCGATCCAGATCCGTCGTAAGTTGGAATTCGACGGTGGTCACCGATGAGCCTTCCACAATCACCGAGGAGATATGCCTCACGCCCTGCATCGAGGACAGTGCGCCCTCCACTTTCTGGGTGATCTGCGTTTCGATCTCCGCGGGCAGCGCGCCCGGCTGGGTCAGCCGGATCGTGACGACAGGCTGCACGACATTCGGCATGTTGGTGATCGGCAAATCGTAAAACGCAAATAGCCCCCCAATGGTGAGGAGCAGGAACAGAATGATCGACGGAATCGGATTGCGGATCGACCAGATGGAAAGGTTGAAGCTCATGTCAGCGATCCTGACTCACGGCGACGAGGTCCCCCTCTTTGAGAAACGAGCCTGCTCTCGCCACGATCGGCCGGTCGCCAAGCGCTTCTTCGACGACAACGCTCTCCGGCGTGCGAACCACCACGGTGACGGACTGCCGGATGACATTCCGTCGCGGACCAACCGCCCACACAAACTTCCCGCGCGTGTCCCGTTGCAGGGCGGTTCCGGGCAGGACCCATCCGCCCACCTGTGCTACCGTGATGCTCGCTTCGCAGAACACGCCGACCGGTGTGAACCCATCCCGTTTGAAGCGGATCCGGACGTCCATTGCGTGACTGTCCCGGTCCACGCGCGGCGTGATCAATCTTATCGAGCCGGTCACGGATGCGGGATTGCCCGCGATTTCCAGGCTAACGGGCATAGCTGGCCGCACCCGACGCACCAGCGCTTCCGGCACTGACGCTTGTACCTCGACCTCTGCATTGCGAGCCAGCCGGAACAGTGGCTTGCTGCCGTCTGTCAACCCACCGATCGCGGCCTGCCTCTCATAGACGAGCCCATCGGTCGGCGCCACGATCAAGGTACGGTGCAGGCTGAGCTGAGCGTCCTCCCACTTGGAGCGGGCCACTTCGTAGGCAGCGCGCCTCTGGGTCAGCGCTTCGCGGCTGACCGCGCCGGATGACTGCATCGAGGCGAGACTTTGGTACTCGTCGCGGGTGCGATCATATTCCGTGCGCAAACCTTCCAACTGAATCTTCAGACTCTCGCCGTCAAGCAGCGCCAGCTTCTGGCTTTGCTTCACGTAGTCGCCGACCTCGGCATAGATGTCCCGAATCTTGAGCCCGGTGAGCTCCGGGATCACGACGACATCTTCACGAGGCACCGTGACTCCGACGACATGAATCTTGTCGTCCAGCGTTTTCTGCTCCGCGCGAACTACGCTCACTGTCAACACGGGGGGCGGGGTGGCAGGCGCGATAGACTGCTCCGGCTTCCCGCGGACGCTGATCCATGCACTCAAGCCCAAAAGCAGCACGGCTGCCGCGGCCCCATAGGCGAGTCCGGTCCGGCTCATGGTGTTTCCCGCTTTGGACGTGAGCTCACCACTTGAACTTCACTCGGGCGATCGCCAGCGTCAGCACGCACCACACAGTCAGGGCGGCGATCTGCGGATACAACAGCGAGATGTTTCCGAATCCCACCGAGTCGAACAGAACGTGCCGCATTGCCATGTTCAACTGTGCTAGCGGTAGCGCGTTCGCGATGGCTTGCAACCAGGACGGAAACGCGTTGACGGAGAAGAATACTCCGCCCAGCACGACGAGCGGCACCTGCACCATGTTCACGATCCCGCTGAAAGCGCTCAGCGAAGGGCTGAGCGCCGAGAGCATGAGTCCCAGTCCGAGAAAGGCCACGCACCCGAGTGTGATGACAAAGCCCAGCAGAAGGTAGTTCACCTGAACGGAGATTCCGAACACCAGGACAGCCGGCACGAACAGCACGAGGGCGACGCTGTACGAGAGCAGAAGCCTGGATGCGAATATCCCCGCCAGAAACGGAACCGCAGACACGTCGATCGTCTTTAGGTTCTTGTACAGCCCGTGATGCTTCTCCGCGATCAGTACCGCGCCGAAGCCCGAGAGGCCTATGATCAGCAGCGTCATTCCAATGAGCCCGGGCAACAGGGTCACGAGGTACGAAGTGGGCTTGGCGCTCGTCACCGTCTGCACGGTGAGCGGGGATTCGCCGTGACTGCCGAGATAGGCTGCAAGAATGCCTTCGAGCGCGACGTTCTCGACCTGGTTCTCCGCGAGAGAATTCGAGTAGAGCCCGTAGCCCGAGGCTCCGATCTGCAGATAGTGTTTGATGTCGTTACTCTCTAGCGCGATGCGCGCCTGCGTCTTGGCATCTACGTACCGCTGCAGCTTCAGTAACGGTAGTTGCCGGAGATAGTCCACAAGCGCCTGGCCGGACGCATTCGGCGCCGCTTCCGCGTAGAACACGACGATCTTGGGGCCGCCCGTCACCTGCAGCGAATAGCCGACGCACAGGAGCAACAGCGTGGGCAGCACATAGCAGAAAAACAGTGCCGTCCTGTCCGACCTCAGTTGCAGCATGCGCAACTTGAAGAAAATCCAGGTCTTCCTCATTCGCGCAGCTCTTTGCCGGTGTGCGACAGAAAAACGTCCTCGAGGCTGGGCCGGCTGATGTCGAAGTCGAGCACGTTGACATGTTTCGCCTCGCTCACCGCGAGGATCTCGCGCAGCGCATCCGTGACCTTCGATGTGCGGACCAGGAGGCAGTCCGTGCGGTCGTTCCACTCGTGGCCTGTGATGTTCACGAGATCCTTGAGGAATTCGAGCCGGAACTGTCCGCGGCCGAACTGGAATTGAATGGAGTGATGCGCTGTCAGCGAGTTCACCAGCTCGGAAGGATTGCCCTGCGCAATGATCCGGCCGCCGTTCATGATCATGATCTCATCGCACAGGCGTTCTGCCTCTTCCATGTAGTGCGTGGTGAGCACGATGGTCTTGTTTGCGTCCTGCTTCAGTTGCTCGATGAGCTCCCACGTATACAGACGGCTGTGTGGGTCGAGCGCGGAGGTGGGCTCGTCCAGGAAAACCACATCGGGATCCTCAAGCAGCGCTATCGCGATGGACAGCCGCTGTTTCTGGCCGCCGGACAGCTCGTCCACCTTGAGGCGCAATTTCTCCGTCAATCCCAGCCGCTCGAGCAGCGGCTCGAGCGGCCGGACAGTGCTTCTCCCGGCCACGGCGGCGCGCAGCTCCTGGTAGAACCTCAGGAGCTGCTCCACCGTGAGAAACTGGAAATAGTTGTTCTGCTGAAGCTGCACGCCCACGCGCGGCTGGATCTGCCGAATCTGTGTGGCCACATCCAGACCTAACAAGCTTATCGAGCCAGACGTGATCGGCGTGATGCCTTCGATCATCCCCAGCAGCGATGTCTTGCCTGCGCCGTTGGGGCCCAGGATTCCGAAGCAAGCACCCTGGCGCACCCGAAAACTCACGCCTTTGACCGCTTCGAAGTCGCCGTAACGCTTGTGGAGATCCTTCACCTCGAGCGAATAAATCATGTGAGCCCGTCCGGTCCGCCGGTTTCCTCGAGGCTGCAGCCGGGGAAGCATTGCAGAAGACTGTCAATGTCCCGGCGCTCTCCTCTGAACGAACAATGCGCAAGCAAATGCCCGTCCTCGACTGAGGCTTCGAACACCACGCCGTAGTTCTGCTCCAGTTTTTCTCGAATGTGCGCGGCGTCGACCACCAAGTCACGCAGCTCGTGCTGCGAGTGACCATAGGCTTGGTAGTTGAATATGATCTCACGGCCGAGTGGCGGCAGAACCGGTGCACGCTCCGGTCCCGCTGCGTATTCGAGCCCGAGATAGGTCAGCCCGTGGCCGTGCAGATGCGCGGTGCCTGAGCTGACATCTTCAAGTTGCGTCCGCTGGTCCACCACGAACGGGAGCTTGTCGAGGAACAGGCCCACCTGATCGAAATACGCCCGCTCCCCTAGTTGCCGACCGTGATGATTAAACACCGTCGCGAAGCGGCTGAGTCCGCTGAAGGACATGAGCCACTGTCTGAAACCCTCGAACGCCTGCGAGGCCGGGTTTGCTGTTCCCGCGACGGGTGCTTTGAAACGCACGACTTGCAGAGGCAGATGTGCCTTCGCATCGAGCATGCGCAGCGTGGCCCCCATGACTTCAGACAGCTCGCCATGCTCAAACCGTTCCTGAAGCCGTTGCCACGCGACGAGATCGGGCGCGCGCCGCATCGCCTCCACGTAGTCGCGATAATATCGCTCGAGCGGCTCCGCGGAGCCGCTCAGAAGTTGCGCCAGCCGCCGCTGGAACACGACCGCGGACGCGCCATCCCAGATCAGATGGTCTATGGCCAACACCAGGTAGTGCCGCATATCCGATGCGGAAACCCATACCGCCGTGTAGGGAAGTGAAGACTGCTTCTTCTGTGCGAGCAGTTGCTCCGCGATTTGCTTGAACAGCCGTTTGAACTCGTCCGGCGCGCTCATCCTGAGATCGATCGTCGGCAGCGCGGCACGGCTGGCCGCCTCCGCGGGCAACAGCCTCCAACTCGCGCGCTCCATGTCCGGAATCGATCGCAGCAGATCCTGCTCGCCCACCAGGCGGGAGAACGCGCTCTGCAGTTCCTCCGTGCCATACCAGCCCTGTATGGCGAAACACTGCAGACCATCCCGGCTGTTCCACGGCATTAAGTTCTGCTGGGTCGGACTGAATGGAAATTCCGCTTCGGCCGCGGCGCTGGCGAGCTGCTGCTGATAAGCCGCGAGCTGCTGACTGAGCAAGATGTCGATACGCGCCGCGCTCGCAGAGGCGGCGCTCGTCAGGGCCGCGAGTCCGCGCACTTCGAGATCCTCCGCGAGCTGCCCGATGTCGGCGCAGATTCGCACGAAATCGGGTTGCCTGGACTCGTCTACCTGCGCAAGCAGCTTTTGCAGCTCGCGTTGTCCCGCGCCTCCATGTTGGTCCAACAACAGCACGCGTGCCGGGCGACCGCCTCCGCTTACGGTCAGCAGCTTGTGCTTCCAGCCGCTGCTCTGCAGCCAGGCCAGCGGGTCCCGTGCGCTCGCCGCCACGGCTTCGCTGCACGCCGCCAGCGTTCGCAGCCGGTACGCATCCGTGACATTGAGCATCATGCGATGCTGCCTCAGCTCGCTCAGCATGCGGATGAGCAGGATCGAGTTGCCGCCGAGATCGAAGAAGCTGTCCTGACGGCCTACCCGGGGAACTTCGAGCAACTCCTGCCAGATGCTGGCGATAAATTCCTCGGTGGCGCTACTGGGCGCCTCGTAGTGCGTTTGTTGGAAGGCCGCGAGGCTCGGATCCGGCAGCGCGTCCCGATCAATTTTTCCGTTGCGCGTGAGCGGGAGAGCGTCAAGGCGTACGATCGCCGTGGGAACCATGTAGTCTGGCAGTTCCGCGCGCAGATGCTTTCGGAAGTCCTCCGCGTCAACGTCGGAAGATTGCGTGACATAAGCGACGAGGCGCTTGTCGCCCTGCTCACGGTCGCGCGCGATCACCACCGCTTCGCGCACGGCGGAGTGACGCATGAGACAGCTCTCGATCTCGCCCAATTCGATGCGGAATCCGCGGATCTTGACCTGGAAATCTCTGCGACCGACGTATTCGAGCGTTCCGTCAGACAGATAGCGCGCCAGATCGCCTGTCTTGTACATCCTCGCCTCGGGATGTCCCGCGAATGGATCCTTCAGGAACGCTTGCGCGGTGAGCTCGGGCTGGCGCAGATAGCCGCGCGCCACCTGCGCACCGCCCAGATACATCTCCCCGGTTACCCCGATCGGTACCGGCTGCAAGTGCGAATCCAACACATAGATCTGCGTGTTGGCGATGGGCTTGCCGATATTCGGTCCTCTCGCGGACCCGCGAATGCGGGTGATGCTGGCGTCCACCGTGCATTCCGTAGGGCCATACATGTTGAAGAATTCGGTCACCGGTGAATCTTTGAGCACCTGCCACATCGCAGGCCCTATGGGCTCGCCACCCAGCAACACGCTGACCGGCGGGTGTGTGCAGTTTTCAATGAGTCCCGCACGGAGCAACCCATCCAGCTGTGACGGCGTACTGTCCAGGACATCGATTCGACTGTCCTCGATGAACCGCAGCATTGCTTCGCCATCGGCGCGAATTGACTGCGGAATGAGCACCACGCAGCGACCGGACAACAATTGCAGAAGGCCCTTGAGCGACTTGTCAAACGTGTAGGTAGCGTTCAATCCTACTCGCGATCCGCGGCGGCATGCCCGATGTGTCGTGCTTCCGAGCACTTGCCAGAAATTCACAGCACTCGCGTGCTCCACCATCACGCCTTTGGGCTGGCCGGTGGAACCCGACGTGTAGATGACATAGGCCAGGTTTCTTGAAGTGAGCTCCAGGGCCCGCGCGTCCGGATTGTGATCCGGCCGGCGGGACACGGAGCCGTTCTTCTCGTCCAGAGCCACGACGGGCATCGGGCGCTCCGACTCACCGAGCAGCGCGATATTTCCCGGCGCCGAGGATTGAATCAGCAACGCCACCGGCGTGCAGTCCTGCAGCAGATAGGCCAGCCGCTCCGCCGGATAGGTTGGATCGAGCGGCACATAGGCTCCGCCTGCCTTCAGGATACCGAGCACGCCAACGACCATGTCGAGACTGCGCTCCACGCAGATCGCCACGCGATCGTCGGGACGAACCCCCCGCGAAATCAACTCACGCGCAACCTGATTGGCACGCCGATTGAGCTGCCCATACGTGAGCTGCTGCCCGTTGTATTCGACCGCAGCGGCATCCGGGTCGCGCGCCGCCTGTGCTTCGAACAATTGATGGATGCATTGCTCGCGCGGGTAGTCCGTGCGCGTGGCATTGAATTCGGCTAGCACGCGGCGGCGTTCCGCATCGCCGAGCAAAGGAAGCCGCTCGGCGAGCTGATGCTCGTCGAGCACCATGGCCTCGAGAACCCGACGCAGATAGCCGATATGCCGCTCGACCGTGGGGCGATCGAAGAGTGCAGTCGCGTATTCCATGCTGCCCGTAAGCTTGCGTCCGGCTTCAGACAGGCCGAGCTTGAGATCGAACCTGGAGACGGAGTGAGGCGCGGGCAGCGCCGTCACCTGCAGATCACCCAGCTCGAATGCGCTCACTTCGAGGTTCAGCCAGTTGAGCCACACCTGAAAGATGGGGTTGTAGGCCAGGCTGCGCGGCGGTTGAAGGATCTCGACCACCTTCTCGAACGGCACCTGTTGATGCTGCTGAGCGCCCAGCACCTGCATCTTGGCTTGCTCGAGCAACTCTCTCACGGTCGGTGAGGCAGACACGTCCATGCGCACAGCAATGGCATTCAAGAAGCAGCCGATCAGAGGCTCCACTTCCATCGGCGTGCGGTTGGCGACCGGTGCGCCGATGACGATGTCCTGCTGGCCCGAAAGCCGGCTCAACACCACAGACCATCCCGCGAGCAGAGTCATGAACATCGTTGTGCCGCAGCGCTGGCTCAATGCCTTGAGCCCCGCCGTGAGCGACTCGTCAAACTCGAAATGAAGCAGCTCGCCTTTGAACTGATGGCGCGCTGGGCGCGGTCGGTCAGTCGGCAGCTCGGTCAGCGCAGGCGCGCCCTCGAGCGTGCGCCGCCAGTATTCGCCCTGCTTTTGCAGCGCCGCTCCCGCCAGCCAGCGCCGCTGCCACACGGCGTAGTCTGCGTATTGAATAGCGAGCGCCGGCATCGGGTCCGCCTGCCCGGCACGATTAGCGCGGTATAACGTGCTGAGTTCGCGGATCATTATGTCCATCGACCAGCCGTCCATCACGATGTGATGCACCGTCATCAAAAGTACGTGCTCCTGCTCGCCGAGTGTGACGAGGCGTCCCCTTGCCAAGGGACCGTTCTCGAAATCGAACCGGCTCTTCACTTCCTCGTCCATGAGCCTCTGCAGCGCGCCCTGTGCATCGGGCTGCCCGCTGAGATCGTGGTCCTTCAGCGTGAAGCCGCAATCGGCGGGGCCAATCCGCTGCGCTGGCTCGCCGTCGAGGAGCTTGAATGTTGTTCGCAGAATTTCGTGACGGGCCACGATGCGATCCAGCGCGTGCCCGAGCGCCTCGCGATCGAGCACACCGGTCAAGCGGATGGCGCCGGCTATGTGATAGGTCTCGTCGACGCCTTCGATCTGCTCCGTGAACCAGAGCCGCTGCTGCGCGAATGACAACGGCAGCGGCGCGTCGCGCTCCACAGGCGTTACAGGCGGCAGAGCACTGCGCGCCGCGTGTTGAATTGCTACCGCCTGATCCTCGAGCACCGGGTGCCTGAACAGATCCGTCACGGCGACATCCACGCCCCACTCCTGGCGCACCCGCGAAATCACTCGCATGGCGAGCAGCGAATGACCGCCGAGCTCGAAGAAATTCGAAGTGGCACTGATCTGCTCGGGACGGCCCTTCAGCACCGCAGCCCAGATTTCCGTCAAACGCTTTTCGTATTCGTTGCGCGGTGCGACGTAAGCTTGATCAGCCAGTGCCGCCTGATCCGGCTGTGGCAAGGCTTTCTCATCAACCTTGCCATGAGGTGTCAGCGGTAGTTGATCGAGCGGCACGAATGCCTGGGGCAGCATGTACGGCGGCAACGCCTCCCGCAGGAAGCTCCGCAGCGACTCGATTCTTGCGCCAGGCTCGGATGCTCCGGAGCTGTCTTGGAAAACTACCCACGCCAGGACCTGCGCGTCCGCATCCGTTCCACGAACCGCAACAGCCGCGTCTTTCACAGCGGGATGCTCGCGCAAACGGCTCTCGATCTCGCCCAGCTCGATGCGGAATCCGCGCACCTTCATCTGCCGGTCACGCCGCCCGATGAACTCGATCCGCCCGTCGGGCAGCCACCGACCGAGATCGCCTGTGCGATAAAGACGTCCTCCTGCAGTCCACGGGTCGCGAATGAACTTCTGCTGCGTGAGCTCCGACCGATTCACGTACTCGTGAGCGACTCCGTCCCCACCTATGAGAATTTCCCCCCCAAGACCCGGAGCACACAGTTGGCCCACAGGATCTACCAGGTAGATCACGGTGTTGCTGATCGGCCTGCCGATCGAAAGCGTGCGATCCGCGGCCAGCTCCGCTGGATTGTATTTCCACGCGGATGAGATGATCGTCGTCTCGGTGGGCCCGTAGCCATTGACATAGCGGCAATGCGTGCCCCATCGCTCGACAAGATCCAGCGTCGGCGCGGAACCCGCCGTGAGAATCGTGATGTCTTGCGGCACGCCGGCCGGCTCCAGTTGCTGGAGGTATGGCGGCGGGAATGCGGCGAAACGAATGCGATGGTCGCTGAGATAGCGTTCCAACGCGCGCGGGTCCTCGATCACTTCTTCCGCCAACAGATGCAGCTCCGCTCCCGCTAGCAACGCGCAGAAGATTTCTCCGGCCGAGGCGTCGAAGGTGTACGGTGCGAACTGCGTCAGTGCATCGCCCGGCCCGTAGAAGCCGGCGTCAGCGAACCAGGAGCAGAAATTGACCAGGTTGCGCTGAGTGATCGCAACCCCCTTCGGCCTGCCCGTGGTACCCGACGTGTAGATGATGTAGGCAATCGCCTGCGAGCTGATCGCCTGCGACTCCCGCGCTTGGGCGATGTTGGGCGCTTCATCGAGAAGCAAGGTCGTGACGTTCGGCGTTTCCACCTGAGCAGCGAATGCCTTCTTCGTCAGCGTCCACTTGATGCGTGCGTCCGCCGCCATGAAGGCTCGCCGTTCGCTCGGGCAATCGAGCGCAACGGGCACGTAGGCTGCACCGGCGTGCATGATCGCAACCATTGATGCGATGAGATCCGGCTCTTTGTGCAGGCTCAACGCGACCTTATCCCCGGGTGCCACACCCTGGTGTGAAAGCCACCCGGATATGGCCTGCACGCGATTCGAGAGCCTCTGGTACGTCCAGGACTCCGTGCCAGACACGATCGCCGTGACCTCCGGGTGCGCGAGCGCCTGTGCAGTAAAGAGATCCGGCAGGCAACGGTCGCTCGGATATTCCGTTTTCGTGTCGTTCCACGCCTGGACAGCCCGCGTTTGCTCTTCGCTCGTCAACATGGACAACTGAGCGATCTTTTGCTCGCCACCCTTCCCGAAGCTGATCAGAAGCTGCAGCAGACGATGCACCAGGGTCGAAATCGTGTCGTCAGCGAACAAGCGCGTTTGATAGGCGAGCTTGAGCGTCAGGCGCGCGCCCGGATAAACAACGAGGTTCAGCGGGAAGTCGTTCTGTTCGACGCCCTGAACATCCACGATGCGCAGACCATCCGCAGACACCGACGCACTCAGCGAGCGATCGAGCGGATAGTTCTCCACCACGACCAGGCTGTCGAACAAAGTCTGCCCGGCGTGCAATCCACCCAGCCGCTGAATTTCCGCCAGCTCGACGAAGCTGTGCTCCTCGTGATCGAGCTGCCGCCCCTGGATCTCCTTGAGCCACGAAGCCAGCGTGCCGTCGCCGTCGATCTTCAAGCGCAGCGGGAGCGAGGTGATGAACAGCCCCACGATCGACTCAACCCCCGGCAACGAATCCGGGCGCCCGCTCGAGGCGTATCCGAACAGCACTTCGGCGGTCGATCCGTACTTGCTCAGCAACAAACCCCAGGCCGCTAGCATGAGCGTGCCCAGACTCACCTCGTTCGACCTTGCGAGCTGAGTCAGCAACGCGGTGGCCTCCGCCGCCAGCTCCACCGTATGAGCTTTCTGCTCATGGCGGGCGGCCGGATCAGAGGATTCACGAGTGCGCTCGCGCTCCGTGAGGACAGGCAGGCATGCGTGCGGTGTGATGTCCGCGCCTTGGAGATACGCGCGCCAATATCGCGCGGCAGCTTCACGATCGCGGTGTTGCAACCACTGGATGTAGTCTTTGTATGTGGGCGCTGGCGCTCCCACGACCGCCGAGGCCACGGAATTCTCTTCGGCAAAAGCCGCGTAGATGTCCAACAGCTCCCGAATCAGGAGCGCCATCGACCAGCCGTCGAGCAAGGCATGATGATGCGTCCAGACGAGCCGGTAGCGCTGATCCGTCTCGCGGACCAGCAACAGGCGCATGAGCGGAGCCGTGCTCATGTCGAACGGTCGCACTCTCTCATGGGCCAGCAGATCCCCCAGGGCAAAACCGCGCGCGTCGAGCTCATGCCACGGCAGCGGCGCATCCGCGAGTACCAATTGCAGTAAATAGGACTGACCGACATCCGCGAAAGCCGTGCGCAGAATGGCATGGCGCTTCATCAGCTCCTGCCAACACCGGCGCAACCGAGCAGGCTCGACGCCATCCAGCTCGATACGCAGTTGCGTGAGATACACACCGCTGCCCGGGTCCCGTCCGGTGTACATCAACAAGCCTTGTTGCATGCCGGTGCAGGGATAGATGTCGCTGATCGACGCGTACTTCGAGTGCAGCTCGCCCAGCTCAGCCTGCGAGAGCCCCGCCAACGGGAACTGCGCAGGACCGTTTTCGGTCATGCTGCCCGCACAATGCTCGATGATCTCCCGCAGTGTGTGCAGATACTGCTCCGCGAAGGCCGCGAAGGCAGGCTGCTCGATCTGCCCCTTGCTGTAATCGATACGTACAAACAGAGCGCCTGCACTTACGAAAGCGTTGATTCGCAATGGATGAGTACGCCGCCTGCGAGGGCTGATAGAACTGCCGCCCGCAGCCGCGGCATCGAACTGTCCGAGGTAATTGAACAGCACTTCCGATTCACCGAATTGGAGCTGCTCGCGCGCGGCGTGCAGTTCGTCGTCGTGTGTCAGGAAGCTCAGGATTCCGTAACCGACACCGTTGCCTGGCACCGCGCTTAGGCGTTCCTGCGTCTGGCGGATGTGCCGCCCCAGGCCGGTCCGCACTTCGCCGAAGTGAACGGGATACAAGGTGGTGAACCAACCCACGGTCTGGCTTAGATCGAAACCGTCGCGCTCCTCGCGGCCGTGGCCCTCGAGATCGATGCGGATGTCGTCCGACTGCAGCCACTCGCCCAGGGTCCGGGTCAAGGCCGCGATGAGGAGCTGCTGCGTGTGGGTGTTGTAATAACGGTTGGCCTTATGAAGCAGCCGTGTGGTGTCCTCGCTGCTGAGGGCCACCTCCACATAGTGAGTGGATTCCTCCCGGCACTGCGCGCCTTCCCCACTCAGCTTCAGGTGGGCGGTGGGCGCGGAGAGCTGCCGCAGCCAGTACGGCTTCTCGGTCTCGATTTCCGCGCTGAACGCCCGCTCGTGGAGGCTTGTCGCCCATTCCTGATAACTGCTCGACTTGGGCGCAAGCGCAGATCCGGCCAGCGCAGCTTCGAGATCACCCAGCAACACGCGCCAGGACACGCCATCGACACTCAAGTGATGCATGACCCATAGAAGCCGTGAATGTCCGCTGTCATTAATCCACAGCCACCGGCAGAGCCGGCCTTGCTTGATATCGAGGCTCGCCTGGACCTCGGCCACCGCGTTCTCGATGAACGTGCGGCGCCACTCGTGGGCGATCTCAGACAGATCCTCCGCGACGATCAGCTCCTCCGGTACATCTGCTCGGTAGTGGGCTACCCAACCCGACGGCGTCTCCCGGAACCGCAATCGCAACACATCGTGCCTGGCAACGATCGCGGACAGCGCGTTCTGCAGTTTCTCCCGGGAAATATCCTCCGGCAGATCGATCCACACGTACTGGTTGTAATGCTGCAGGTCGACACGATCATCCTGCAGGAGCTTCAGTTGAATCGGCAACAGCCGCTGCTCACCGGTCACGTCTGCATCCACGCGGTGCTCGCGTGTGGCCGATTTCGGCTGGACGATGGCACTCGTCTTTCCTTCGAAATGGCGTGCCACAGTGCGAATAGTCTTCCCCTCGATGATCTGCCGGGTGGTCATCGCCAGCCCCTGCTTCGCCGCACGCGCTACGACCTGAATCGCAAGGATGGAATCGCCGCCGATCGCGTAGAAGGCGTCAGTCACGCCGAAGGAGTCGGCGCCGAGAACCTCCTTCCAAATCGCCCAGAGCACACGCTCAGCGTCGTTCGCAGGCTCGACCAGGGTGTTATGAATGTAGGCGGAGGCATCAGGCTCCGGCAGCCGGTCTCGGTCGATCTTGCCGTTCGTGTTGCGGGGCATCGCATCCAGCATCACGAAAGCCGCGGGCACCATGTAGTCCGGCAGGCTCGCCTGCAGACGCGAAACAATCGAGCGCATGAGCTCCGTCTTGATCTTCCCGTCGTTCGCGTTTGTACTTTTGGGAACGATGTAGGCGATGAGTTGCTCGCGGCTGTCCTGCTTTCTGATCAGCACCAGCGCTTGCTTCACGTTGTCGTGAGCCAACACCGCGTTCTCGATCTCGCCGAGCTCCACACGAAACCCGCGGATCTTCACCTGATTGTCCATGCGGCCCAGGAAATCGATGAGCCCGTCCTCGCGCCAGCGCGCGAGATCGCCCGTGCGATAAAGGCACGCTCCCTGCTCGCTCGAGAACGGGTCGCGGATGAACTTCGCAGCGGTGAGCTCGGGCTGATTGAGATAGCCACGCGCGACACCCGGACCCCCCACCACGAGCTCGCCGTTCACTCCCGGCGGAAGAAGCTGCCCGTCACTGTTAAAGATATACGCGGTGGAGTTAGTGAGTGGACGACCGATGGGAACGCAATCTGAATCGGCATCGCCAATAAAGTGATAGGTGGAGAAGGCGGTATTCTCCGTGGGGCCGTAGCCGTCGATGACCTGCAGATGCGGATTCGCTTGCCGCGCGATGTATGCATGCGGGGGAGAAACCGCATCTCCAACGAGTATCAGCCGCTTCGCGCCGGCGAGCATCCGTGGCTTTTCCTGCACGAGCCGGTTGAACAGGGGCACGATGAGACACAGCGTGTCGATGCGCTTGTCGCGGATTTCGGCGGCCAGGCGCTCGGGATCGAGCAGAGTGTCCTCGTCGGCGATCGCGAGCGTGAGCCCGTTCAGGAGCGCGATCCAGATCTCGAACGTCGTTATATCGAAGCCAGGGGCGCTGGTCAGCAGGTGGCGATCTGCGGGCGTGAAGGCAATATCCGTGGTGCCTTTCACCAGTCGCACGATCGAGCGCTGCTCGATCATGACGCCCTTCGGATTTCCGGTGGACCCGGAGGTGTACATCACGTACGCGAGTTGCCGGCTGTGATGTCCCGCCGTGGACACGGTGGCCGGCAGGCCCGCCGTCGGGCCGATCGGCTCATCCAGGTAGATGTGCTCGATGGCAAGATCCTGGGGCACCACGTTCGAGAGTGCGCGGCGCTGGAAGATCGCGAGCTTGCAGCCCACATCCTGCACCATGTGACGGATGCGGGGAGCGGGATACCTGGGATCCAGCGGCACGTAAGCGCCGCCGGCTTTGAAGATCGCAAGAATCGCGATGATACCTTCCAGCGAGCGCTCCGCCACGAGTCCCACGACCGTTTCGGGCTCGACGCCCTTCGCCTGCAGCAGGCGCGCCAACTCCTCGCTGCGCGCGTCGAGCTCGCGATAGGAAACCTCCCGGTCGTGGTAAAGCAACGCGGGATGCTCGGGCAGACGGGCCGCTTGCTCCCGGAACAGCTCGGCCACGCAACGATCGTGCGGATAGGGCCGCTGCGTGGCGTTCCACTCCAAAACAAGCTTCCGCCACAGGTCTTCGGGCAGCATCTGCAGGCGGTTCCATGGGACATCCGCGCTCTCGATCAGCCGCCGCATGCACCTTGCGTAGATCACCAGCCAGCGCTCGACGGACTGGGTATCGTAGCGGTTGGCGTTGTAACCGATGCGCACGCCATAAGAAGAGTCTGCACCCTCGATCAGGCCGAAAATCAAGCTGTAGTTGGTGGACTCGTAGCCGCTCTCCAGCGTGGCGCGCTCATCTTCCCGGCGGGCACCGTAAAGATGGCTTTCGATGTTGAACAACGTACCGAACAGCTCTTCGGCGATCTTCGGCCGCACGATGTTGTGAATGTCCGAAAGCGGAAACACCGCGCCGGTGCGCATCTTCTCGAGCTGGCTATTGACGTCTGCGAGAATTCCCGCGAGCGTGTGCGTTGGCTCGATATTCAGCACGAGGGGCAGCGTGTTGACACAGCAGCCCGTGATCGTCTCGACGCCCGGGATTTGCTCCATGCGGCCACTATGAATTACCCCACAGCGTACTTGCCGCTGACCGCCGAGGAAGCGTAGCAGGCAGACGTATCCCGTGAGCCACAAGCTGTTGATGGTGACGCCGAGCGAATGTGCCCTGGCCCGCACCGCCGAGATCAGCTCCTCATCGAGCGCAGCCAGGTAGAGCCTGATGTCAGGTTGCCCGGCGCTTTGCGGCTGTAAATCTACATTGGCCGCAGCCTTCGCATTGTTGCGCACGGCATCTGGCAATTCACACGCGCCGGCTTGCCAGGGTAAACCGGCCCAGTACGCACGCCACTCGGCGCTCGTGCGCAGCCTGCTCTGCTCGGCCACGACATCGGCGATACTAGCGAGCGGCGCTGTTGGCCGGCGATCTGTCTCGCCGCAGTAGTAGAGATAGGTTTGCACCAGATCGGTCAGCAGCAGCTCGATCGACCAGCCATCGTGGATGATGTGGTGAATCGTGAGTACGCAGCGGAACTGCGCGCCACCGTCGTCGGCCGTCTGGATATCGAACAGCGGCGCCTGCGTGAGCTGAACCGACGACCGGCGCGCCTGCTCCAGCAGCTCCTGGGCGAGCTGCGCGCCGTTATCGGGGGCCGTGCGATGCACGTTCACCGGCGGTTCCACGGCTTCGAGAACCACCTGGCGCACACACTCGCTGCTCCACTCTTTGATGTAGGTCCGCAAGCAGTCGTGCCGACTGATCCAGTCCGCGATGGCGACGCGCCATCGGGACTCGTTCAACCGTCGCGGTATGCGATAGCACATGAAAACCTGGTACGTGTCTTTGTGACGGAGCATGGTTTGCTGCATGTCCGTGAGCGGATAAACCGCCTTGACGGAACGAGGCAGCTCGTCAACCTGACTTTGAGTGAGCGCTGCCTGCGGGAAATCGGCAGGCGTCCACCGCTCGTGGCTCGGCTCGCAGCAATGCGCGATCAGCTCTTTCAGTGACTGCATCAATGTACGCGCCAAGGGATTCGCAGCCCCCGCAGGCCACGCGGCCGGTTGGTGATAGAGGCTGATGACCAGCTCGCCAGCGCGAATTTCGCTTTCGACCGAGAGATCGTAAGGGCTTGCATTGCCCTCACCCAGCTCGATGGCGACCGCGGGTACGCTTCGCCAGCTTCCCTGTCGTCTTTGCACCACGCCCGAGAAGTTGAACAACACCTGCGGCGAGCGATAGGCCGCAAACTCTGCACGTACGGCTGCGTCGCGGGACAAATAGAGCAGCGCATAGAAATCCCGGCCGCGATTCGCGACTCGTGCGCGCGTTTCCTTCAGATCGATGAGCCAGGTTCCCAGCTCGAGCGCCGCCGGCACCTGCATGCACACAGGATGAACGCTCGTGAACCAGCCGATCGTGCGGTCGAGACCCTGAGTCCCCGCCACTTTCTCATCGCGTCCATGCCATTCAACGTCGATGGCTAATCGATGTACCTTGAACGTGCGCGAGAGCGCGAGGTAAGTCGCGGCGAGCACGATCTCCTCAGGACTCTGGTGATAACAGGCTGCTGCGTCTTCGATCAGCCGCGCGGTATCACCGCGCGACAAACGGACTTCAACGGTCTCGAGGGGCTGGCCGGTAGCAGCGTCGCGTGTCAGGGGCAACGGCTCGGCCTGTGCAATCTCGCGCAGCATCGGCTGCCAGTGGCTCAAATGACTGGATGAGTGATCGAGGCAATCGTTCAGCAACCGGTTCGACCAGCTCAGGTAACTGATGCTCTTCCCGGGAAGCACCTGCTCGATGTTCTCGGATACCTGCTCGTAGAGCTGCCGCAGATCTTCGAGCAGAATGCCATGGCTGACAGTGTCGACGAGCAGGTGATGCAGTACCCACACAACACGCGAGCGCGTGGGGGTAACGAGCAACGCCATGCGGAACAACGGCGCCTGCTCGATGTGCAACTCATCAGCGAGCGAGAGGCGGCAGCGCTCGCTGGCCTCATCAAGCTGTGCATCCGGCACCTCGAGCGTGATGGGGGCCAGCGCCAGCGGTTCGGCGAGCACTTCCTGGTGCCAGCCGGCACGCGTGGCGGGCTCTCCAGGGTCGCGCACAAAGCGTGCGCGGAGCTGGTCGTGATGCCGTGTCAGTTTCGCCAACGCGCTGTGCAGGCGACCGGCCTCCAATTTCTCGGCCGTTTCGAAGATGAGCGTCTGGCAGAACGTGCCCGGCCGCTCCAGATGCAGATCGAAGAACCATCCTTGAATCGGGCTCGGCGGCGCAACACCCTCACACGGCGCATAGTCTCGCTGCGCGCTGCTACCTGTGGCCTTCAGCAAAGCCGCGAAGTCCGCAAGGCGCGGATGCGTCAGCAACTGCGATGAGCTGATCGTGTAACCCAAGCGCTTGAGCGCGGACATCACCACCAGCGCGGTCAGCGAATCGCCGCCGAGATGAATGAAATTGTCGTCGCGGCTCACATTGGGCCGCTGCAGGACGCCGCCCCAGATTTCCGCGATCTTGGCTTCCAACTCGTCCGCGTAATCCTGTTCGTGCGGGTCCGACGGTTCGACAAGGTGCTGCCAGTCGCGCAGCAGTTGCTTGTAATCCGTCTTGCCATTGACAGTAAACGGCAAGCTGTCGAGCCACGCGATTTGATTCGGTATGGCCCAGGAGGGCACGAGCTCCCGCAAACGCTCGCGCAAGGCTTCTTCCGGTTGGCGCTCGCCCACACAGAACGCCACGAGCTGGCTCGCGGCCTCGATGTCGGCCACGAGCACGGCCGCCTGTCGGATGCCTGGAATAGACAGCAGCGCCGTCTCCACTTCGCCCGGCTCGAGACGATGTCCGCGCAACTTGACCTGATTGTCAACGCGCCCCGCAAAAATCAGCTCATCGGCGTCGTTGAAGCAGGACAGATCGCCGCTGCGATACCAACGGGTGTGGTCGGATTCGATGAACCGCTCGCGCGTGAGGTCCCGGCGCTTGATATAACCCTGTGCGACGCCCGCGCCGCCGATCAACAGCTCGCCGATCACTCCACGGGGCAGGGCCCGGTTGAAACGATTGACCACACGTACTTCGGTGTTCGCAATCGGCGAGCCGATGACGATCGGCTCATGAATGTCAGGCACGTGGCTCGCACGCCATACCGTAGACACCACGGTCGTCTCGGTCGGTCCATAGCCATTCACGTAAGTCAGATGCGGCTGCCAGCGCTTGATGAGCTCGTGATCCGTCGCGGATCCGGCAGTGATCAGCGTTTTCAGGCCCGGCAGACGAGAGGGCGACAGATGCCGCGCATACGGTGGCGGAAATGCTGCGAATGTCACCCGTTGCTCGGTCATGTAGTCCTGCAGGCGGTCCGGATTCTCGATCAGCTCGTTGGTCAGGATGACGAGCCTGGCGCCGCTCAACACGCCGAGATAGATCTCGGCCACCGATGCATCGAAAGTGAAAGGCGCGAACTGGGAGAGCACGTCGTCGCTGCCGACATAGCCAAAGTGCAGAACGAAGTTCAGAAGATTGCCGTGGCTGACCTTCACGCCCTTGGGACGGCCCGTCGATCCCGACGTGAACACCACGTACGCGAGATCGTCCGTGGATATCTCTTTTCCTGAGAATTCGGCCGGTGATGTCTCGCTGACGGAAAGATCGTCGACGGACAAGGACTTCACCCCTGGAAGTGCAACAGCCAGGGAGCGTATGCAGGCATCTTCAGTGAGGGCGACGCTCATCGTCGTGTCGTCTGCCATCGCCTGCAACCGGCTCTTGGGGTGTCGGGTGTCCATCGGCACGAACACGGCGCCGAGCTTCAGAACCGCAAGTTGCGCGGCCACCATTTTCCAGTTGCGCTCGAATGCAACGCCGACGCACTGGCCCGCCGCAACCCCCGCCGCTCTCAGGGAGCGCGCCCACGAGCTAGAAATCCTGTCTAGCGCGGCATACGTATGGCTTTCCTTGCAATCCACGGTTGCGATCTTCAGCGGGTGTCGCGCAACTTGCTCCGCGAAGCGCTCGATGAGGTTGCCGGAAATCGGCACGACAGGCCCCGAAACACCGCCGCCGCCATACGTCTGTGTGGAGAGCAGAGCGTCAGGGCTCTCCAGCATCCTGACAATCATCTGCCGCCACAGCTCCATCACGCGGCGCTGATACGCCTCCGTGAAGCGGTTCGCAGCACACTCCACTTCCCACCCCGACTGAGTCGCTACGATCTCGAATTCAGCGTGCAGCGTTTCGACTTTCCGATCGTCATGCAGGCGCACTGCGTGGCAGCGCAGCTGGTCGAGGAGACCGGCATGGGCGCAGTCATCGAGGTCGAGCCAGCCGCTTTCCTCCTGCATCCATTGATTTCGCACGTCCGCCAGCAGCTCCCCGAGCGAAGTCTCCATGTTCGTTTCGGTGACAATAGGCCAGGATTTACGCGCTCGTGCGTTCAGCAGACAGCTGATGACCGGCTCATCGTTGTAGCGCAACCAATGCAACACTGCGTGCCACGCGGCTACGCACACTTGGGCGTTAGCGGCGGCAGGAAAAGGTTTGCAGCTCAAGGCTCTGCGCCGGCCATCGTCCGCCGCGTTCGCCGCCGCGTCGCTCAGCGCGCTCGACAGCCCGAAAGACAGCATGTGCTTTTCAATCGCCATGTTTTGTTCCTACGCCGAAAGCTCTGCGACGAGCCTGCTCACCGTCTGCAGGTCCTTGCCGAATTGGTTCATGGAGGCCGCATGCGGCACGCGGCCTGCGAACCCGTACTTGATGAAGGTGGACAGAGTGCCGGTGGGGCCGAGATCAACGAAACGGAAGTCGCTCCCACGGCTCATCTGCTCCATGAGCCCGTGGAAATTCGCCTTCTTGCGGATCACGTCCCAAAAGTACTGCCCATCGAGCTGCGCCATCGCACCCATGCGCGCGGCGGAATAGATCGGCAGCCGCGGTACGTGCGTCGGCACCCGCTCCACGAATTGTCTGAACTCCGCTTCGATGGGATCGACCGCGGGCGAGTGGAATCCGTGCTGCACCGGTAATAGCAAGGAAACCACCGACAGATCGTCGAGCCGCGCTTTGATCCAGACCAGCGTTTCGTGGTTGCCGCTCACGACGAAGTTCTGGTCGTAATTCACGCTCGCGAGCGTACTGCCCGCGTAAAGCGACGGATTGCGCTCGAAGTGGTCCACCGGACTCAACACGGTCAGCATGCCGCCGCCCGGTGCCCGCTCGCCCAGAAGGCGAGCTTGCCGCACGACGATCGCCATCGCATCCTCCAGCGCCAAGGCACCCGCGACCGTAGCTGCGATGTATTCACCGAGGCTGTAGCCAAGCACGCAGTCCGGCCGGATTTCCCGGGCGATCAATACTTGCGTGAGGCTGTAACCCACGCTGAACAGGGCCGGATGGGAAATCGAGATGTCGGTCAGCTCGTCGTACTTTCTCGCGTCGTTGTACAATTGCGCGACGACGGACTGTCCAGTGAGCGACACATGCACGCCGTCGCACGCATCCATCGAGCGCCGGAAGATCGCATCGTGCTCGTAAAGCTCCTGGCCCATCAGGTAGTACTGCGACCCCTGCCCCGAATACATGAACACCGTGCGCCGTTTGGCAGCCTGATGACTCACGGCAGCCGGGTGGGTCGTCGCCGCCTGGCCTTCCTTTGCCGGCTCTCCTTTGATCTTCGCAAAGAGCTTGGTGAGCACGCCGCCCGGCCCGATTTCCTCGAACGACAGCTCGCCCTGCGACATGAGCCAGGAGAGGGACTCGTACCAGCGCACCGGATGTGTGATCTGCTGAACGAGCAGATTCTGATAATCGGTCCTGGGAAAGGGACGCGCCGTGTAGTTGGAAATCACATCCGTGCTCAAAGATCGCAGCGTGACGCCGCAGACGAACTGCGCGAATTCGTCCTGCACGCCGTGCATCAAGCGGGAGTGAAACGCGGCGCTCACATTCAGGCGCATGTACTTCGCGCCCGCCCGCACGAACAGCGCCTCGCAGGCCTCAATCTCCTCCAACGGCCCCGAAATCGCGATCTGCGTGAGGGAGTTGATGTTAGCGATGTCAATCTGTGTATGAGGCGAGTCCGCGAGGATCTCGCCCACTTTCGTGTGCTCCAGCCCCAGCACCGCGGCCATGGCGCCGCGCGGCGCCTGTGACATGAGCTGCCCGCGCTTGCTTACGAGCGCCAGGCCCGTGGAGAAATCGAGGCCGCCAGCGGCGAACAAGGCGTTGAATTCGCCGAGGCTATGCCCCGCGTAGAACTCCGGCAACGGTACGTTGCTATCGCGCTTCTCGAGAAAGCTCAGCGCTGTTGCGATGTACAGGGCCGGCTGGGTGAACTCCGTGCGGTTCAGCACATGGTCGGGGTCTTCGACGATCAGTCGCCGCACCGAATATCCCAGCACCTCGTCGGCCTGCGCCACGAGATGCGGATAGCGATCGAGCAGCGCCGCGCCCATTCCTCTGTGTTGAGATCCCTGACCGGGAAATACCCAAACCGATGTCATGATTGAGGCTTCCTTGCCGGGCCGAGGGGATCAGGTCACCGCTTCCAACTCGAGCTTGCGGCTCAGAGTGCCGATGACGTCCGCGAGAGTGTACAGATCGCGCTTGTCGGAATCCTCCACGCGCACGTTCAGGCGCTGCTCGAGCTCGTACCAGATCTCCAGCATCTCCCGCGAATCGACGCCCAGATCGCCACCCAGATAGAACTCCGGCTCCACCGATTCGCAGGTGAATCCCGTACGTTTGACGTCGTTGATCACTTCGAGCACGACAGCCAGCACATTTTCAGACTTACTCATCTAACTCTCTCCCGCTTGATTACAAACAGCCGATCTCACGCGCGGTGTCCACGATGAGAGACACCGCCCTGTCGATTTCTTCTTTGGAATGCGTCGCCATCACGGAGAGGCGCAGTCGTTCCAGACCGGGGGGCACCAGGGGATACTCCATGATGTTGGCAAAGAGGCCTCGCCGGTACAGCGTTCGATTCAGCGTGCGGACCGCGCCGTCGGGGAAAAACACCGGAATGATTCCTGCATCGCCCCGGATGATCCTCAAGCCCTCGGACTCGAGCGCGTCCTGCATATAGCGCACGTTCCGGTGCAGCCTGGCGACTCTTTCAGGCTCGTTTTCCAGCACATCCAACGCGGCGGAAATCGCCGCGATCGTCGGCTGCGCCAGGCCCGAAGTGAACAGGTACGGATACGAGAACGTTCGCAGCATGAAAATGAGCTCCTTGCTGCCGGAAACAAACGCGCCCTGCGCGCCGATGGCCTTGCTGCATGTGGACATGCGCAGGTCCACCTGCCCCAAAAGGTCCAGATGCTCGAGCGTGCCGCGCCCTGTCTTGCCCACGGTTCCCAGGCCATGAGCATCGTCGAGTACCGTGATGACCTCATTCGCTTTGCAGATTTCGATGTAACGGCGCAGGTCGATGATGGTCCCATCGATCGACCGCACGCCTTCCACCGTGGAGAAAATCTGCGTGCCCGGCTTGGCACGCGCCTTGATCCGCGGGATCATCTTTGCGAATTCGTCCAGCTTTTCCGGGTCGAAGAGATAGAACGGCACGTTCGTCATCTTGATGGCGTTGATGACGCTCGCATGACTGTTCTTGTCGTACACGATGATGTCGTTGCGGTTCATCAGGCCGTGGACCCAGCACAGGTTGGCCATGTAACCGCCCGGCAGCAGCACGGCGTCCTCGTGCTCGGCGAGTTTCGCCAGCCGCCGCTCGAGTTCCCTGTGTTGTCGGGTGTAACCGGAAAATGCCGGGGAGCCGCCGGAGCCGATGCCGTACCGGGTCACGGCTTCCATCACCTTGCGCTTCACGTAACTGTCGTTCGACAGGCCGAGGTAGCTGTTGGAACCAAACACCAGCACATCGTTGAAGACGTCGCTGTTCAGGTCCTTGTACTTCATCGTCCGGTCAACGGGCCCATGCCCCTCGCGCCCGTGCATGTACCCTTGCTCCATCTCTTTGAGATAGACGGAGTACTGCAGGGCCAACCGCTGTTTGAAAGGCTGGCGCTCGAGTTCGATCATCGCTCTGGAATCCATGTGCTTGCCGTCCTTACTGTATGAAGCGGTGGCGCCGATACCAGTCCGAGCAGTCCCACAGCATCTGTTTGAGAGGGGCTGAACGGTATCCCAGCGCCTCCTGGGCTTTGGAGGAATCGAAGTAATAAGTGCCGCCGAATACGCGTATGCGATAGGGCTCGACGATGGGCTTGCCGGAAACCAGTGGCGCCAGCTTCTCCTGCAGGAGCGCGCGGAAGTAGACCCACGAGTAGCGCGTGCCGGGGACATCGAAGCTCTTGCCGACCGCCTTCGCGGCCATGTCGAGAAAGTGGGAGAAGCTCACATTCTCGCCAGCGAGGATATAGCGCTCGCCACTCTTGCCCAAGGTCAACGCGCTCACGTGCCCCCGGCCCACGTCGGCTGCGCTGCAGAAGCTGCCGCCGCCCGGAGGTATGAACGGCACTTGATTGGAGTGCACGGCGAGCACCATGCGGCCCCACTGCATCGAATGATCAAAGGCACCCACGACTTCAGCGGGATTCAGAATCACGCACTCCACGCCTTGCGCCTGTGCAGCCAGCACCGCCTTTTCAGCGAGCAGCTTGGTCATGGCATAGGGGCTGCGGGCGCGAAAACCTGTGAGCGGTGTTTCCTCGTTCGCAGGCGACTTGCCGTTCGACGCTCCGATAGTGGACGTGGTGCTTGTGTAAACGATTCGCTTGATCCGGTTCTCGATCGCCGCGGCGACGATGTTTTGCGTGCCACGTACGTTTACTTCGCTGAGTAGCGGGAGGTCACGCCTGTAGCAGCTCGTATTCCCGGCAGTGTGGATCACGGCCTCCGCCCCCCGCATCGCCTCCGTCACCTGCGCGGGATTTCCGAGATCGCCGCGAACGATGTTTACGCCGAACGGCTCAAGGTAGGTCACTTTGGACCCCGGGCGAACGAAGGCCGTGACGTGATGTCCCGCTGCCTGCAGGGCCGAGACGATGTTGAGCCCGACAAATCCGTTCGCACCTGTCATGAAGACATTCACGGTTGCACTCCCTGTTGTACTCCACCTGAAGGGTTAACGCGCTCCAGCGTTTTCCAGAATGTTTCACGGCTCTCGGTCTTGGTGCGCATCTGCAGCGCCGCCGGGTTGCGATGGGGATTCGCGGCGAGGCCCTCCAGCAGAACCTCGAAATGCTCGAGGAGCGTCTGAACCTTCTCCCGCGCCGGACCGCCTGAGCGGTAGAGCACGTCCAGCTCCACGGCATCCAAGTGAATCGTCACCGTCAGATCGATGACGACTCGTGGCTGCGAAGCGAAAATCTCCGCCGCGAGCAGTTGCTGGCTGGTCTGGTCCGCTGCAGGGGTCGCGTCCGACCAGGGCCGGGATGTCTTTTGGAAGACGATGACACTGTCAAAGAGATTCTCGACACCGACCCAGCCCTCGATCTGTTGTAGTGGAATGTGGCCATAAACATGTTTGCGATTCAAATTGCGCTGCAGATGCTCGAGCCATTGCGAGATCTTTTCGCGCATTACCGTGCAGATGCGCACGGGGACCAGATTTCGCAGGTACTCGGTGAAATCCGCTTGGCTTTCGGCGCCGCCAGCGCCCAGACGCAAGGCGGCCTTGAGTTTTTGGATCGGCGTCAACGCTCGTGACACACCGAACTGCGAGCAGCGTGCCTTGGTGTAGCGGTTCACGAGAATGGCCCAGGCCGCGACGATCAGTGTTTCGACTTCGACCTGATGTGTCTGCGTGCAGCGCTGGAGGGATTCGATGAGCGTACCGTTGAGCACGTCGGACACGGATTGAATTGCAGGCTCGGTGGTCGCGGGCTCGGATCTGTCGAGAGCGAGCAGCGGAGTCAGCGAGCGATGGGTGTCGGTGGTTTCACTGAGATGATCGAGCCAGTATTGTTTGGCCCACTCTCCGCCCGCTTCGATGTCATTGAAATCCGCAGGAAGCATCGCATCACCGAGGAGGCCCGGCGCCAAGTGGAACCACTCGGTTTTGACGTCGTGTACATCGTCGTGTCCTAGGGCGCCAATTGCCGCTGCGGCTCTCTCGCGGCCTCGTTTTGCTGCCTCAACGCTTGAGGCGATGGCTGCGCGAATATCGCAGTGGATGTTTTCAAACGGGTAAGACGGGAACGACAGGCGCCGCCTCGCAGCACCAGCGTGCACGCTCGCCCAATCGATGGCACCGCCGCACGCCCAGATTGAAGCGATCTTGTTCCACTGGCGGGACTTGATCAGCGCCGCGGTGAAATCGCGCGCCTCATCGCCTGTCAGCACGCCAGCAAGGGCATCCGCAGAACGCTTGTTGCCCACGAAAACATCCGGCGCCGCCTCCCTCGTGAGATACGCACGGGCTTTTTCGATGAAGCCCTGCTTGTTCGTGGCAACGATCGCCAGCCGATGCCTGAACGGCACACGTCCCACTTGGCTTGAATAGGCAAAGTGGGCGAAGTCTTCAGCGGTCATGCCCTCCTGATCCGCCCGCTCGAGAAACTCGATAGTCGCTGACACATAAGCGCGCAGACGCTCATCGCTCCGCGCCGACAGCACCACAATCGAGGGCTCAGGTGTGTGTGCCTTCGGGGGCACGGGAACCGATACAAACGACTCGACGATCATGAAAGCGTTTGAGCCTCCCATGCCGAACGAGTTGATGCCCGCGATCAGTGGGCGCCCGGGGCTCGCTCGCCATGGCTGAGCGTTTCGTGGAAAGAAGAACGGTGAGGTC
>Ga0137416_10000141_pt1 | contig 28747 bp, 28 predicted proteins | sample CZODoug3_1_1_16f_FD_108282 | JGI IMG/M metagenome (GOLD analysis project Ga0137416, IMG submission 108282) | Vadose zone soil fungal communities from Angelo Coast Range Reserve, California, USA - CZODoug3_1_1_16fungal (Illumina Assembly) | ecosystem: Environmental > Terrestrial > Soil > Vadose...
CGCGCGAGGGGATTGGCGCCATATCGGTTTGATCCCGGAGTACCGCGAAGGCAGCCGATCTCAACAAATCCCCAGATGGTGAGCACGAAGGCGGGCACCAGCAGGACATAGTGCAGCGCAATGCCTGCCGCGCCATCAATTAACGGTAGGTTGGCGAGATGGCCAAGCACGCCAGGTACCAGATAGAAGACCAGTAGCCACCATGCGCTCTTGTCGCGGTCGTGCAGCCGCTCGGTGTGGATCGAGAAGCCCCACATCAGCCATGGCAGGAAGAAAATCACAGCCGCAACAATAAAGAGCGGGGCAGCAAGACCGGCGGCGGTCATCAGGATGACGCCCACGAGCAGGCCCGCGACGCAAAGGATCAGGAGCGACTTCCAGTATTTGGCCCGACTGATCCGCCCGCTGGCGCCAAACATGAATTCGAATAGCTGTTCCATGACGTCTCGATAGGTTGAGTTCGCGTAATTCGGGCGTGGAATTGTGTCGTCCCGAAACGGGCAACGGTTCAGGACGCGGATAACAACGTTAGCAAGCAGACCCGTCGAAGCGGCATAGGAGGCCTGTCAGGCTCCCTCTTTGGACCTAGGCTCTAGCCGGGATGTGGCCGACTATGCTTTGATGCAGGCGGCTGATGCCTGAACAACAAGCCGTGTAAAGCGGTGACCGGTGGCAGGGCTGCCGGCTGGGATAAAGGGAGGCGTGCCTTGGCAAAATCCGGCCGTACCATGCTGGCCAAGATATGGGACCAGCATGTCATCGCGCGTCTCAGCGATGATACCGATCTCCTGCATGTCGACCGTCATCTGCTGCACGATTTGGGCGGTTCGCGCGGGCTTCTCGATCTAAAGAGCCGTGGCCTCTCTGTTCACAACCCGGAACTGACTTTTGCGACACCTGACCACGCGATTTCGACGGCGCCCGGGCGGGCAGGGACCATCAAGATTGGGCAAGAGCTGTTGGCTGCCTTACGGGTCGAGACTTCAGCCAGCGGGATCCAGATGTTCGATATCGACGAGCCCGGGCAGGGTATCGTCCATGTCATCGGCCCCGAACTGGGGCTGAGCTTGCCGGGCTGCCTGATCGTATGCGGCGACAGTCATACGTGCACCCATGGCGGCCTGGGCGCGCTCGCCTTCGGTATCGGCTCGAGCGAACTAACGCATGTGCTGGTAACCCAGGCGCTGATCCAGCGCCGGCCGAAAACCATGCGTGTGAAATTCGAGGGCAAGCTGCCGCTTGGCGTGACCGCCAAGGATTTGATCCTGACGCTGATCGGCCACGTCGGCGCCGCAGGCGGCACCGGCCATGCCGTTGAATACGCCGGAAGCGCCATGCGCGACATGCCGGTCGAAGGCCGGCTCACCATCTGCAATCTCTCGATCGAACTCGGGGCCAAGATGGGCATGGTGGCGCCGGACGAGAAAACCTTTGAGTATCTGCGCGGGCGTCCCTACGCGCCGCAAGACGAGATGTGGGATCAGGCGGTCAAGGCGTGGGGTGAGCTCCCAAGCGATGCCGAGGCGGAATTCGACAAGGAAGTCGTGATTGACGTCACCAGGATTATCCCGCAGGTGACCTGGGGTATCAGCCCCGAGCACGTCATTGGCGTCGACGGCCGCATTCCCGATCCGCAGGCGACCGATGATCCGGCGCGTCGTGCCGCGATCGAGACCGCACTCGACTATATGGCTCTGACGCCCGGCGCGCCGATCGCGGGCACGCCGATCGATTGGGTCTTCATCGGCTCCTGCACCAACAGCCGGCTTAGCGATCTGCGTGCCGCGGCCGAAGTGGTGCGCGGCCGCAAGGTGGCCTCCGGTGTGCGGGCCTGGATCGTGCCGGGTTCGGAGATGGTCAAGCGCGATGCGATGGCCGAAGGGCTCGACAAGCTGTTTATCGAGGCCGGATTTGAATGGCGTGAGCCCGGCTGCTCGATGTGCCTTGCCGCGAACGGTGAAACGGTGGCTCCCGGGCAGCGATCGGTCTCCACATCCAATCGCAATTTCGTCGGTCGCCAGGGGCCACGGGCGCGTACCCATCTCGCGAGCCCAGCCAGCGCGGCCGCGGCCGCCATCGCCGGCGCGATTGCCGACGTGCGGACGATGGAGCGCTGAGCATGCCAAAACCCTTCAACAAGATGACCGCAATCGCGGCGCCGATCATGCGCAGCAATATCGATACCGACGTCATCATTCGAATCGAGCGGCTGGTCGGCAACTCGATCCGCGGCACGCTCGGCAAATGGGCCTTCGGCGCACTACGCTATCTGCCGGACGGTTCGGAGAATCCCGAATTCATCCTGAACCGCGAGCCGTATCGACAGGCGGAGATCCTCGTTACCGGTCCTAATTTCGGCTGCGGCTCGTCGCGCGAGGGCGCGGTGTGGTCGCTGCAGGAGATGGGAATCCGCGCCGTGATCGGCTCGAGCTTCGGCGACATCTTCTTTGCCAATTGTTTCCAGAACGGAATTTTGCCGATCGTTGTTGACAAGGAGATTGTCGACGGTCTCGCCGCAGAGATCGAGATTACCCAAGGCGCGGGGCGCATAGGTGTCGATCTGGAAGAGCAAACGATAACCTCGCCGACCGGCAAGCAGCATCGTTTCGAGATCGACCCTCGCCGTCGCGAAGGCTTGCTGCAGGGGCTCGATGAAGTGATGTTGACACTGCAGCGCGACGACGAAATCCGGGCCTTCCAGACCGCCGACCGGGCAGCGCGGCCATGGATCCATCTTGCAAGGAAGTCGGCATGAACGATCGTTCGAATATGGTTAAGGTCGCCGTCGTCGGTGGTGAAGGCATCGGTCCCGAGGTAACGGCGCAATCGCACCGCATTCTCAACTGGTTTGCCGCCAAGCGCGGCGTGCCGGTAACGCTGCGCGAAGCGCAATATGGCATCATCCCGTATCTGGCGACCGGCAAGGTGCTTCCTGACGATACCGTCGAGGCGATGGAAGAGGCCGACGCCATCCTGTGGGGCGCAACCGGTGGGCCCGAGACCAAGGAAGTGCCGGCGGCGGCGCGCAAGGCGGGCAGTCTTCTGGGATTGCGAAGCAAATACGATCTCTACGCCAACCTTCGTCCCATTGTTGCCAATCCGGCGCTGGCCGATTCAGCGCCGCTGAAGGCCCATGTGCTGAAAGATGTCGATTTCGTCATCATCCGCGAGCTGACCAGCGGCATCTATTTTGGCGAACCGCGCGGTATCGAAACGCTCGCTGACGGTCAGCGCCGTGGCTTCAACACCGAGCAGTACACTACCAATCAGATTCGCCGCGTCGCGCGCTCCGCCTTCGAACTGGCGCGTACCAGGAGAAATAAGGTCTGCTCGGTCGACAAGGCCAATGTGCTCGAGACCAGCGTGGTGTGGCGGGAAGAGGTGATTGCCCTGCACAAGCAGGAATTCTCCGACGTCGAGCTGGCGCACCTTTATGTCGACAACGCCGCGATGCAAATCGTCCGCGAACCGGCCCAGTTCGATGTCATGGTGACCGGTAACATCTTTGGTGACATTCTCTCCGATTGCGCCGCGATGGCGTCGGGTTCGCTCGGAATGCTGCCGTCGGCATCGCTTGGGCCGGTCGACAAGTTCGGTCGCCGCAAGGCGCTGTATGAGCCGGTGCACGGCAGCGCGCCCGATATCGCGGGCAAAGGTGTTGCCAATCCGCTCGGCTCTATCCTGAGTGTTGCGATGATGCTGCGGTTGACACTCGATCGGCCCGAGGATGCGAACTTGCTCGAGAAAGCGGTCGACGTCGCGTTGGCAGGTGGCGCGCGAACCGCTGACATCGCCGAGCCCGGTGCCAAAAGGCTTTCGACGATAGAGATGGGCAATGCGGTGCTGAGCGCGCTCGAAAAAGTCGCCGGCAGGGAGAGGAAGCATGCATGATGCCATCCGTCTCGAGGCGGTCAGCACTGACGATCCCACATCAAGTCCAGATGGAAATTTTCAACGGTTGGTTCAACGGCATCTTTGCCAAATGCATGGCGCGCAACGAAAACAATTTCAGGATCGCGACTGCGGTCACGCTGAAAAAATACCTTCTTCGGATTTCTGATCGGCGTGTCGTCCGGCTTCGCAGCGGGATTGCTGCTGGCGCTCCGATCGTCTCAGCGCCATCTTTCAACCCTTTATCACCGCGGTGAACTCGATTCCAAGGATTGCGCTTGCGCAGATTATCGTGCTCGCATTCGGCATCGAGGACACCTCCAAAGGTGGTGACATCATGGATCGTGGTCGTGTTCCTGGTGTTCTTCAACACTTTTGAGGGCGCCCGTTCGATCGACAAGGGGTTCATCAATGCCGCCCGTCTCCTGGGTGCCAGTGAATAGCAGATCACGCGCACCAGGCATGATGGTCGCTGTCATCGTGTTGGTGCTGGTGGACGTTGCGCTGTCAGCGATGATCTGGCGGGTGCAGGCGTATCCGTTACGCTGGCAGGAGTATATAATATGGCGGAGTAGCCATGTTGCGCTAGCGTCTTGATCATTAAGGATCAGGCGATAAACTGGGTGACGGTCTCGGCTGCTTCAACATCGCAACGACTGGACCGGGCGAGGAAACACCAATGGCCGGGGATGGCCGCAAGCCAGACGCAAGCCCGCCCGCGGGGCCGGATACGGACGGTTATGCCGCCATGGTCGCGCGCGCCAAGGCGCTTATTCCCAGACTGCGCGAGCGCACTTCCAAGACCGAAGAATTACGGCGCCTGCCGCCCGAGACGGAATGCGATCTCCATGACGCCGGCCTGTTTCGTATTGTGCAGCCCAGACGCGTCGGCGGCTCTGAACTCGATTACGTCGCGCTGGTTGATTGTGCCGATGCCTTGGCGCAGGCCGACGCTTCCGTGGCGTGGAATTTTGCCAACCTCGCAAGTCATCACTGGATGCTGGGCATGTTTGATCGGCATGCGCAGGACGCAGTCTGGAACAAAGACCTCAATGCACTGATCGCATCGTCCTTCATCTTTTCGGCCGGTCGGGCCACGAAAGTCGGTGGTGGATATGTGCTGAACGGCCATTGGCCGTTTTCCTCGGGCGTAGAGTCCTGCGAATGGAATATGCTCGCCAGCGTGGTTTCGTCCGAAGATGAGGCCGACGGCATCGAATATCGCATCTTCCTGCTCAACAAAAGCGATTACAAGATTAACGACATCTGGAACGCAACGGGCTTGCGGGGGACAGGTTCGAACGACGTCCGGGTAGCCGATGCCTTTGTCGCAGAGCAGATGACGGTTTCCGTGAGCGACCTCACGGGCGGCCCGACACCAGGCAGTGCCGTAAATCGGAATCCGCTTTATGCGCTGCCGGTGTTCTCGCTATTTCCTTACGTGCTGTCTGGGGTGGGGCTCGGCAACGCCCAGGCCTGTCTCGACGACTATGTCGAGGTCGCGCGGGATCGCGCTTCGACCTATAATCGCGCCAAACTTGGTGACATGCAGAGTACCCAGATCAAGATCGCGGAAGCTTCCGCCAAAATCGATGCCGCCCGCCTGATTATGCGCTCGAATTGCATCGGTGTGATGGCCGACGCAAGGCGGGGTCACGTTCCCGATCTCGCTGCCAAGACCAGGCTACGACGCGACGGCGCGTTTTCGGTCAATCTGTGTACGGATGCCGTTTCGCTGTTGTTCGCGGCGAGTGGCGCCCGCAGCCTGTTCTCGTCGGGCACGTTGCAGCGGCAGTTTCGTGATGCCCATGCGGTTAATTCACACCTCGCGTTCAATTTCGATGCGGCGGGGACCAATTATGGGCGCGTAGCACTCGGCCTGCCGTCCGAAAATCTCACGCTATAGGCCGGGTGGATGTCTGACTCACCGAAACACCCCGCCGATCCGGCCAATGAACTCGCCAGCGACAACTCGGCGATCGATCCTCGCGACTTCCGAAATGCTCTCGGGACCTTTGCGACCGGCGTCACCATCGTCACGGCGATGGCGCCAGACGGCAAGCCGTACGGGGTGACCTGCAACTCCTTTGCCTCGGTGTCGTTGAATCCTCCGCTGGTGTTGTGGAGCCTTGGGATGTTCTCGCAGGGCCTGACCATCTTCCAGAACGCCAGCCATTTCACGGTGAATGTCCTTGGCGCCTCCCAGCAGGCGCTTGCATCGCAATTCGCAAAGTCAGCAGGCGATAAATTCGCCGACGTGGCCTGGACGCCGGGGCTCGGCAATGCGCCGGTGCTTGCTGACGCCGTTGCCAATTTCCAGTGCCGCGCTGCCAATCGGTATTACGGGGGCGATCACGTGATATTCCTCGGCGCCGTGGAGGCCTACGCGTATAACCGGCAAGAGCCGCTTCTATTTGCGCGCGGCGGTTTCGGCCATTTCCTTGCCGGCGACGACGGCAAATCTTGATGAGTCGGAAAGATCAGCCCAAGCGCACCCGCGCCAAGCAGAGGCGGCTCTCCTCCGATGATCGCCGCAAGGAAATTGTCGCAAAAGCGACCGAGTTTTTCGCGGAGGAGGGGTTCGGCGGCGGCACCCGTGCACTGGCGCGCCGGCTGGGTGTCACGCAGCCGCTGCTCTATCGCTACTTTCCGAGCAAGGACGACCTGATCAAGGAAGTCTACCGCACCGTTTATCTCGATCCGCTGGAGATTGGCTGGGAGAAGCTGTTGTGCGATCGCTCACGACCGCTGCGCGACCGGCTGCAGGAATTCTATTAGACCTATACGAATGCGATCTTTACCCGCAAATGGCTTCGCATCTATCTCTCGATATCAATCGATGGTACGTGGGCATGGTCAGGGACAAGATGTTGACCCGCATTATCAGGGAATGCCGGCACGAAGCTGGGCTTGCCGTGCAAAGCAAACCGACTGCGTCCGAGATCGAACTAGCCTGGGTGTTTCACGGCGGAATCTTCTATTACGGCGTTCGCAAATATATCTATGAATCACCAGTGCTCGAGGACAAGGCGCAGATGATCCGCGACTCGCTGAATATTTTCCTCGCCGGCTTCGAGCGGATGTCCGAAGGCTCGGCCGACCGTCCGCGCGCCCCGGTGAAGGTGGCCGGATAGAGCCACGGATTATTTCTTCGCCATCTCGGCGCGATACCAGTCGCCGATCTCGCTGGCGGTCATCAGGGCCACGCCATCGTGGCCGATGACATAATCGAGCAGCGCTTCCAGATATTTGATGCGATGCGGCACGCCCGTGATGTAGGGGTGGATCGAGATCGCCATGATGCGTGCGTTCGACGCGCCTTCAAGGTACAGCCGGTCGAATTGATCGGTACAGCGCTGCAGGAATTGCTCCGAAGGCAAATGCTGAAGCGCATGGATGACGATGTCGTTGGTTTCGACCGAATAGGGGACCGTGGTTATGGTGCCATGCGGTGTGGCAATATCCTGCGGCAGGTCGTCGATCACCCAGTCCGCCAGATATTCGATGCCGTTGAGGCGCAGAAGATCGAGGGTGTCTTCGGTCTCGGTCAACCCAGGACTTTCCCAAGACCGCGGCGGTTTTCCGGAAAACTTCGCGATGGTCTCGACCGCGCGCTTGATCGCATCGGCCTGATCATCGAGCCTGTGCATAGGGCCCTGAACGAATCCGTGGCCCATGAATTCGAAACCGGCTTCGAGCGCAGCGGAAGCGACGCGCGGGTAGGTATTGCAGACACTGGCGTTCAGCGCCAGCGTCACCGGCATATTCCGGTCGGTCAGCGCCTTGAACTGCCTCCAGAAGCCGGCACGCATGCCGTATTCATGCCAAGACCAATTCGGCACATCAGGCAACAGCGGCTGCCCCATCGGCGGGCTCAGCACCGTCCGCGGCATCGCGTTCTCGATCCGCCACTCCTCGACATTGAGGATGACCCATACTGCGAGCCTCTTGCCGCCGGGCAGTGTTAGTTTCGGCCGGTCGACTTGGGCCTGGTAGGGGATGCGATCACTGAGAGCCACGGCCTGATTTCCCTGGATGAGCAGATTATTCGGTAACCTTGGAACGGTCGGAGGTGCCCGCATTGACCTGCGGTATCACCTTCTCGGCCATCAGGACCATCGACTGCCGGCCAAGTTCGCGGTCTTTCCAGTCCTTTCCGGCATAGAGCAGTGTTCCGAAACTGCCGACTTCCTCCTGAAACGACAGTAGCTGATCTGCCACGCTTTCCGGCGTGCCATGAATGACCAATTTGTCGCAGATCGATTCCAGCGTCACTTCCTCGTCGGGCTGATCGCGTCGTGTCTTGAACAGCTCGAGCCGGCCGCCGCGCTTCAGCTTGGTGAAGAGCTGGCGATAATAATAGACATACGGCCCATCCGGATCGGTCGCGTAGGCCTTTGCAGTCGCAGCGTCTTTGGCAACGAACACGCTTTTCGCGACACGCCAGTTCGCAGGCTCGGCGGCGCGGCCCGCGCGTTCGCAACCTTCGACATATTTTGGCCAGTGGCTCTTCACCCAGGCCGGCATCAGAAAATTCGCAGAGATCGGGTCCCAGCCGCGCGCGGCCGCTTCCGTCACGCCTTTTGAGAACGGCGCCACCGCCGTCACAACGATCGGCGGATGCGGCCGTTGCAGCGGCCGCGCAATGAAGCCCTGTCCGATGTCGGCAATCAGGGTCTTTTGCACCGAAACGTTCCAGAATTTGCCTTGCAGATCATAGGGCGGCTCGCTCGCCCAGATCTCGAGAACCTGATTGATGGCCTCGAGGAACATCGCGTTGCGGTCGGCGTCGAGATTGCCGAACACTTCCGCATCCGACAGCAGCCCGCCGGGACTGATGCCAAAAATCAGGCGGCCATCGAGCATGTGGTCGAGCATTGCAATCGACGCGGCAACCGCTGCCGGATGCGCATTCGGCATGTTGATGGTGCCGGTGCCGAGCTTGATCTGCTTGGTTGCAGCCGCAAGCCAGGCGATGAAGGCGATGCAGGACGTGATGTTCTCCGCCCTGTCGGTGACATGCTCGCCGACATAGGCCTCGGTGAAGCCCAGGTCATCGGCGAGCAGGAAGGCCTCGCGATCCTCTCGAAGGGATTGCCGCCAATCCTTGTCGACGGGATGGATCGGCATCGTAAAGAACCCGAGCTTCATGGTCTGCTCATCCCCGATGGCGGGTTTTTGGTTGAACGGGAACGTGCGTGGTTCGCGGCATGATGACAAGTCCAAAAGTCTATGGGGCCGAAATAATCACTCGATAAGCAATCTTGACCTTTAAAAGTTGCCGCCGTCTAATCCGTAGAAAAGCGCTGGAGATCTCGCGCCGAAGCCTGATTTGGGAGGTCACGTCGGAATGAAAGCCGCGGCTTTCGCATACGCTCGCGCGACCAGTGTCGTGAACGCGCTGGAATTGCTCGCCGCGCATGGCGACAAGGCCAAGGTGCTGTCGGGCGGCCAGAGCCTGATGCCGGCGATGAACCTGCGGCTGATCTCTCCCGAACTGATCGTGGACATCGGTGAGCTCGCCGAATTGCGCGGGATCGTGGTGGGGGGCAATGTCCTGACCATCGGCGCGCTGACGCGCCATGTCGATCTGCAAAAATCTCCCGAAATCACCACCCATGCGCCGTTGCTCGCCGATGCGATTGCCCATGTCGCGCATCCCGCGATCCGCAACCGTGGCACCCTCGGCGGCAGTCTTGCGCATGCCGACCCGGCTTCCGAATTGCCGGCCTGCATGGTCGCGCTGGGTGCAACCATCCTCGTTTGCGGTCCCGGCGGCGAGCGACGCATTGCGGCGCAACAATTCTTCACTGGGATCTATGAGACGGCGCTGTCGCCGCAGGAATTGCTGGTCGCCGTAAAGTTTCCGGTGGCGCAAAAAGGTTCGGTACACTTTTTTCATGAGTTTGCGCGGCGCCACGGCGACTACGCCATCGTGGGGTTAGCCGCGCAGGCTATTCTGGAAAATGACCGGTTCGCCGATCTTCGCCTTGGCTTTTTTGCGGTCGGTGATCGGCCCTTGTTGGCAGAGGTGGCTAACAAGCTCATCGATGTCGATGTGACGCCGGCCTTGCTGGCGGAAGCCTCTGCCGCGTTGAGCAACGAACTTGATCCGCATGAGGACCAACAGGCGTCCCCCGCCATGCGCCGGCACCTTGCAAGGGTCCTGCTGACGCGCTGTGTTTCGTTGTTACTTTCTCGCCCCGAACTCGGCGCCGGAGCGACTGCGTGACCGCTCTCGTGCCCCTCTCGCTCGACGTCAACGATGAGCGCGTCGATGCCTATGTTCTGCCGCGGCTGAATCTGGCGGATTTCCTGCGCGAACATCTGAAATTGACCGGGACCCATGTCGGATGCGAGCACGGGGTTTGCGGGGCCTGCACCGTGCGCATCAATGGCGAGATCGTGCGCTCGTGCCTGATGTTGGCGGTGCAAACCCAAAATGCTTCCGTCGAAACCATCGAAGGATTGTCCGATGGCGGCGAAATCGCCGATCTTCAGGCGGCGTTTCGCGCACGTAACGCGTTGCAGTGCGGCTTTTGCACGCCGGGAATGCTGATGGCGGCGCAGGATTTACTGAAACAGTCCAGCGTGCCGGGTCGCGAGCAAATACGCGAGCATCTTTCTGGAAATTACTGCCGCTGCACTGGCTACCAGGCCATTGTCGATGCGGTCGAGGCGACGGCACAGGCTCGCGTGGGGCGCGTGCCATGACATCCCTCCCGACAAACCCTGATGCGCTTTCGGTGCTCGACCGCCCGAACTCCTATATCGGCAAGACGGTACCGCGACCGAACCTTGATCGGCTGTTGCAGGGGCGTGGGCTCTATGTCAGCGACATCGAGCTGCCGCGCATGGCGCATGTGGCTTTCCTGCGCTCGCCGCATGCGCATGCAGCGATCACAGGGATCGATACCGCAGCGGCAAAACGCATGCCGGGCGTATTTACCGTCGTGACCGGCCGGGAGCTTGCCGCCGTCATCACGCCATGGGTCGGCGTGCTCTCGCATCTGAAGGGCCTGAAATCCGCCCCGCAAAGCGCCATCGCGATCGATCGCGTCTGCTGGCAGGGTGAAGCCACTGCAGCGATCGTGGCGACCAGCCGCGCCGCAGCTGAAGATGCCGCGGAGCATGTCGCGGTCGAGTATGAAGAGCTTGAGGCGGTGACGGATATGAGCACCGCGCTCGATCCGTCGACGCCGGTGATCCACGGTTCACTCGGTGACAATCTCGCCTTTGAGCGCAATCACACCGCGGGCGCGGTCGACCTGGCTTTTGCCGAATCTGACGAGGTGGTTGAGGCGGAGTTCATTTTTGGACGCCACACGGGCGTGACGCTGGAGCCGCGGGCGGTTGTGGCCGACTGGAACGCGGCTGAGGCAAGACTGACGATCTATCAGGGCACGCAGGCGCCGCACATGGTGCAGAATATCGCGGCGCTGCACCTGGGCCTGAAGGAGTCTCAGGTTCGTGTGGTCTGCAAGGACGTCGGCGGCTCCTTCGGCATCAAGGTCCATATTTATGCCGACGAGATGGCAACCTATGCGCTGTCGAAATTGCTGCGGCGGCCGATCAAATTCGTTGCCGACCGCGTTGAGAGCTTCAACACCGACATCCACGCCCGCGACCACCGTTGCAAGGGCAAAATCGGCGTCAAGCGGGACGGAACCATCACCGCGTTCGAGATCGACGATCTGACGGGCATCGGCCCCTATTCGATGTACCCGCGCACCAGCGCCATCGAGGCCAATCAGGTCGTCAATCTCGTCGGCGGGCCATATGTGACCAGGAATTATCGCGCCCGCGCCCGGGTGGTGTTCCAGAACAAAAACGTGATGTGTCAGTACCGCGCCGTCGGTCACCCCATCGCGTGTTCGGTGACGGAAGGCCTGGTCGACCTGGCGGCGATGAAAATTGGCATGGATCCAGTCGAGATCCGCCGCCGCAACCTGATTGCGGACGATGCCTATCCCTGTGCCTCGCCCGCCGGTCTGCGATTTGAGCAGCTATCGCATCATGCTTCGCTCGCCAAGCTGCTCGGGATGATGGACTACGACGCATTGCGTGCCGAACAGGCAGCCTTGCGTCGGAAAAGCATTCATCGCGGCATCGGCCTCGCCAGCTTTATTGAGGTTACCAATCCAAGCGCCGCGTTCTACGGTGTGGGCGGCGCCAGGATATCTTCCCAGGACGGCGTCGCGGTGCGACTCGATGCGCAGGGCTCGGTGATTTGCCAAACCAGCATTACCGAACAGGGGCAGGGGTCGGAGTCGCTCACAGCCCAGATCGTCGGCAGTGTACTCGGCGTTTCGATGGATCGGGTCCGCGTTATCCTCGGCGACACCGACAACACGCCCTACGGCGGCGGCACCTGGGCTTCGCGTGGCGCCGGCATCGGCGGTGAGGCCGCGCTGCAGGCTGCAAAGGTCCTGCGCAAAAATATCCTCGATGTCGCCGCTGCCATCCTGCAATCCACGCCGGGCGAACTAGACATCGTCAAGGACAATGTGGTGAACGTCAGCGACGGTGCGGCGCGCATCGAGTTGAATGAACTCGCCAGGATCGTCTATTTCCGTCCCGACACGCTGCCGCCCGGCATCCAGCCCGAACTGATCGCGACACGGCATTTTGTCCCCCGCGAATATCCCTTCGCCTTCACCAATGGCGTTCAGGCGTCATGGCTGGAAGTCGATACCGACACCGGCTTCGTCAAGCTGTTGAAACACTGGGTGGTTGAGGATTGCGGCACCATCATCAACCCGCAACTGGTCGACGAGCAGATCCGCGGCGGGGTGGTGCAGGGCCTTGGCGCGGCGCTGTTCGAAAAATGTATCTATGATGAGCGTGGCCAGCTCATCAACGCAAACATGGCCGATTATTTGGTTCCGATGTCCGGCGAAATGCCCGATATCGATGTCGGTCATGTGGTGTCGCCGACGCTGGAAACGGAATTGGGCGCGAAGGGCGCAGGTGAAGCCGGCACGGCGGGCGCAGCGGCCGCGGTGGCAAACGCGGTCAACGACGCGCTCGGGCCGTTCGGGGCAAGAATTACCGAGATTCCGCTGACGCCTCGGGTCATCCTGAAGGCTCTGGGGCGAATTTGAATGGGGGCGCTGCACTGCTGCTCGGTATGAACGGCGATCTACTCCGCCGCGCGGGCAATCGTGCTCGCTTCCCGGGTGGCGACCACGACCTTGATGGCGTCCTCGACCCGGTCTCGCGCGTATCTCAGCGCGGTCGGCAAATCGGCGAGCGCGAACGTATGTGTGTGAATTTTGGTCGCATCGAACCGTTTTTCCGCCATGAACGCCATCGCGCGATGGGTGGCGCTGCGGCCTTCGCCGCGGATGCCGTAGGCGTAGATGTTGTTCTTCACGAGATGGGCGAGGTCCGTTGTCACCGGTTCATGCGGGAATGCGGCCAGACAAATCTTCCCTCCGCGATTGGTCATGTGGATCGCCTGATTGAGGGTCACTTCGGTGCCGGCGCATTCGACCACGTAGTCCGCGCCGATCCCGCCGGTGAGCTCCTTGACCACTTCAACCGGATCCTCGTCGTTGATGTTGACGACGCGGTCGGCACCCAGTTCCTGGCCGATCGCGAGCCGCCCGTTGCGCGTTCCCGTCAGGATCACCGGGCTGGCGCCGAGCGCCTTTGCTACCGCCACGGCAAGCAGCCCGATCGGGCCGGGTCCAATCACCACAACGCTCTCGCCGGCCACCAATCCTCCCAATTCCGTCAAGCCATACATCGACGTTCCAGCAGTGACGACCAGCGTCGCTTCCGCGTCGCTCATGCTATCCGGCACCCGCGCTAGCGTATTGATGTGGTTGATCGCGTATTCGGCAAAGCCGCCATCGGTTGTAAAGCCGTTGGCGCGATGACCCTTTTCGGGCTTTCCATAATTCAGGCACGAGGTGTACATGCCCTGGCGGCAGCGCTTGCATTGGCCGCAGCCGGCATGGATTTCGACGCTGACCCGCTCGCCAATCCTGAACTCGTCGACGCCGGGCCCAAGTGCTGCGATGGCCCCCATATATTCGTGGCCGGGCGTGAAGTTCTTGTTGAATGGCAAACCGCCCTGGATGCTCGCCGGCGAACCGGAATGAATGATCTCCAGGTCGGTCGCGCAGATCGCCACCGCGTCGATCCGGACCAGCACTTCGGCGCGCGCCGGCACCGGCGTCGGCTTTTCGCGCAGCAAGAGCTGGTCGGGGTCGCCGAGCACCCAGGCTTTCATTTGGTCGGGGATCGGGAGATCAGGTGACGTCTTGACGCCGGCGAGACGATACATGGGGCGGATCCTGTTTTGCCGAGAAGCCTACCGCAAATGGCCGCCGGTCGCGAGCCGCAACGGCACCGTTCTCGCAGGCCTGCTCCTTTTGCTGCACAGCAGAACCGCTGTCGCGAAACCTTCATACGCGGCCTATACTTGGTCACCCGTTGATGCTGAAATCCTTAATGCAGCCGCCGCCAACCGGAGCGACCCATGAAGACCGTTCGTCTTGTCTTTGCCTTGCTCGCGCTGTCCCTGATCGCGCCTTGGCAATCCACAAGGGCGGCCGATGTCATCTGCTACAACTGCCCGCCGGAATGGGTGGTTTCCGGGGGAGGGGTTCGGCGACATTGCACGCATCAGGTTCCGATCGGCCGATTCGACGGGCCCCACCCGTTTTTCGGACCTGACGGCAGATTGCTGTGCGATTGTGAGCTACTGCTTGCTCGCAGCAGCGGCGTCGGACTCATCGGCGATTGTCTTCTGCTCAACGCTTGGGCGGCCATTTTGGGACATCGCATTGCCCCTGGTCCGCAGATCGCGAATGGCCTGATCCAGCGCCGGTTCAGCGCCGCCGATCATGGCGACGAATCTGGCGGACAATTCCGGGTCGAGCTTGGCGCGTGTTGACCCGTCTCGGCTTTTCTTTCGATCGAGCGACCGCCGGATGGCCTCCGCACGGGCGGTATCGCCGTCACAGCCAAGCATGTCCGCCATTTCGCGGTATGTCATCCAAATCTGCGGCATGAGCAATCTCCAGGATGGCGTGGAGACTGGCCGAATTTCGTGAATTCCGGGTTTCTATCCGTGCTCCCGAGCCGGCATGCCCTGATATTCGTGATTTCTTGTTGAACGGATTGCAAAGCCGGACGATCATGCGCAATCTTTCATCAGAAGATTGCGGCCGGCCACAAGCAAAAAAGTCAACCGGCTAATGGGGAGACTTTCGCGATGCGCCTGCTTCGTTGGCTGATTCCGGCGCTTTCGCTGCTTGTGAGCTCCCAGGTCACCGCGCAAACGTCTTATCCGGATCGGCCAATCAAGATGATTGTGCCGCTGGCGGCGGCGAGTGCGGTCGATGTCGCGGCGCGGATTGTGACGCAGAAGATGGCCGACAATATGGGCCAGCAATTCGTGATTCTGAACCAGCCCGGTGCATCGGGGTTGATCGGCGCCGAACAGGTCGCGCGTGCGGAACCGGATGGCTACACGATCGGCGGCTTCAACGACAGCATCATGACCATGGTGCCCAATCTTCAGTCGAAGATACGCTGGGACATCCTGAAGGATTTTGAACCGGTTTCGCTGGTTGCGACCATCGAGTGGGGGCTGATCGCCAACAACAACACAAGCTTCAAAACCGCGGCGGACCTGATCGCCGCCGCGAAAGCCGCACCCGGCAAGATCGATTATGCCTCGGGCGGTCCCGGCAGCCCGCAGCATCTGGCGATGGCGATGTTTGCGTCGGCGGCCGGCATATCGCTGACGCATGTGCCCTACAAGGGCGCCACGCAGGCTGCGACCGACGTGGCGGCCGGCCAGATTCCGGTTGCCTTCCAGGGCTTGGGTACCGTCGCGGCGCTGGTGCGCGGCGGTCAGCTTAAACTGATCGGGGTAACCACCGAGAAAAGATTGCCGCAATTCCCCGACGTGCCGACGGTCTCGGAATCTGGTCTTCCGGGATTCTTGTTCAATTCATGGTTTGCAATTCTCGCACCCGCTGGCACCCCAAAAGACATTATCGCCCGGCTGAATGCCGAAGTCCTGAAAGCGGTCGGCGACGCGGACGTGCGCCGCAGGCTCGAGGAGTTAGGTTTCGCCGTGCGTGGCAGTTCGGCGGAGGAATTGCGCGGGATGACGCGCGATCAGCTTGCCAAATATGCCCGCGTGATCAAGGAAATGGGTATCGCCAATGAATGAACTCGAGCCGCAGCGCGATCGGTGCTTGCACCGACGTGGTCTCCGCCAATCTGAGGTCGGAACATCCGTTACCGCTGGTGCTGAAAGTCGGCGAAAACGTCGATCAAGCGCATGATCTGCATGTCCGGACCTTTGCGCATGATGGCCACATGCATAACGGGGCTTCACATGCTTTGCCCGAATACATCGCCGAAAAAGAAGAAGAAAAAGCTGCCGCTTAGGAGGGCCGCTTGCTCGACGCCTGTGGCGGCCTGAGCAGGAAGAACAAGCCAAGGGCCAGCGCCGGAAGAACCGTGGAGCCGGCAATCACGACGAACATAGTTCCGAGCTGCGGTTTGGAACTATGAACCACGACGAGGCCTCCCAAAATTGCCACACCCAGTCGCAACAGGCTGGTCAAGAAGGGGGCGGTCATGCGGCCCCATCCCTGGTAGGCGGCGAACAGGATCGCCGACAAACCCATAAAGCCGTACACCGGACCGACGGTGTGAAGATAATTCGCTCCCGCCAGCACTACATTCGGTGCCTTGCTGAACAGTCCGATCAGTCCGCTCGCAAACAGGGCGACGATCAGTCCGATGGCTTCGAAGGCGATGGCCCCGATGCCGGTCGCCACCAGCGCCACCTTGCGTGCGCGTTCCTGCAACCCCGCGCCAACGCAGGTACCGACCATTGTCGTGGTGCCGACACCGAACGCCAGCAGCACTGGAAAAATCAGAAGCTCGATGCGGGAGGCCAGTCCGTAACCGGCCAATGCTTCCGTTCCGAAACGGGCGACAATTCCGGTGACCGCGACCAGCGCCAGATTGGCTACGCCAATCTGCAGGGACGAGATTGCGCCCACCTTCAATATCCGTTCGAATAAACTCCAGCGCAGCGTGACATTCGCAAGACTGATGTGGAGGATGCTGCGCCGGGATTGCAGGTGAACGACGAGGGCGACGACGCCGATCGAGTAATAGCAAAGCATGGCTATCGCCGAGCCGGCGATCCCTAAGGCGGGAATTGGCCCCCACCCAAAAATAAGCGCGGCGGCAAGTGGGATGCCGATGGTCGCACGAACGATGGCGATGCGGGCGGCGGTCACCATGTCCCCGGTTCCCCTAACGATTGCCGTGAGCACGGCCAGAAGCCAGACGCTGACCGATCCGCCGAAAAAAATGTTCGAATAGATGATCGCTTGGCCAAGCGATGCGCCAGTCACACCGAGCGCGCTGTAGAGAACAACGTCGAAGGTCCAGAAGATTGCCGCCGAAATTGCACCGAACACGATCGCGATGATGATCGCGTGGAGAGCGAGTGCTTCGGCCTCGGATTTGTCGCCGGCGCCAAGCGATCGCGCAATCGCCGATGCTACCGCGCCGCCAAGGGCGACGATCGTGATGCCGATCAGAAGCGTGACGATGGGGAAGACGACGCTGATGCCGGCAACCGCATCGGTTCCGAGCCTGCCGACAAGAAATATTTCGACGATGGCTACCGCCGATTGAACCAGGATCTGAATGAGGTTGGGGGCGGCAAATCTCAGAAGAGTCGATACGAGCGGTCCATCGAGCGAGGATTGCGCGGGCGGGCGCTTTGTTTCGCCAGGCGAGATTGTCACCGGCGCATTGGCCATCAGCATCTCCGAGCCTCCTTTGTCGCCATTTTGCACAATCGAAAGTTTTACGTCAAACTGATATTTATTGGAGATTGTATTAGTGGCCGTACCCGACCCGCTTGAGGGCGGCGTTGCCGGACCTTTTGTTGCTGAGGACCGTGAGCGGGGCTATAGTTGGAAGCCGCCTGATGCATCGGTAGCTTTGTCAGGACCTGCGTGGCGGTCAGCCGGCAGTGCGCAACATAATTTGTCTGGATGATGATGACCGGGGCGCCCAAAGGAAAACAAGCCGGGCTGTCGCCGGTTGTAACCAGCAAATTGTCGGTGCTGCGCAAGCACCCTTATTTTGCCGATCTGGAGCCCGAAGCGTTCGATCAGCTTTGCCGCTACGCCAAGCATACGACGCTGAAGCGGGGAGCCACGATCTGTTCCAAGGGGGATCCGGGCAACAGCCTGGTTGCGGTCATCTCCGGCACCGTGAAGATCAGCATCTCTTCCCCCGATGGCCGCAATGCGATCCTGAACTTGATCGGGGCTGGCGAGATCTTTGGTGAAATCGCACTGCTCGACGGGCAGCCGCGGACCGCGGACGCCATCGCCAATACCAACTGCGAGCTCTTCATCATCGATCGCCGCGAATTCATTCCCTTTGTGCGCAGCCAGCCGACGCTCGCGATGAAGTTTATTGAATTGTTGTGCGCGCGGCTGCGCTGGACCAGCGACCAGGTCGAACAGATCATCCTCCAGAACCTGCCGGGCCGTCTGGCCAGCGCGTTGCTGCGCCTGACCGAAAAACGCAAGCTCGAGCCGCAGGGCCGCACCATCGCGATCACCCAGCAGGAGATCAGCGAGATGGTCGGTATGACGCGCGAAAGCATCAACAAGCAGCTACGATCCTGGGCGGCGCGCAATTGGGTGCGGCTTGAGCACGGCGCCATCGTCGTGTTGAAGCCCGAAGCGCTGCAGACGCTGGTTGACGCCGGATCGGACGACGACGGCGAATAGCGCATAGTGCCGCGTCTGTGGATGCGTCGGCCCGATGTCTCACAAACGGGTGAGATTCAAGAGCATGTGAAGCAGTTCACACGGGCTTTGCGTGCGCTGCGGTATGCGTGGGTCCGGGGAGCACATCCGCATTGTGGAGGAATCCATGCACGGCTCTTTCGAAAAGCAACCGCAAGACGAGCGGAGCAATTACCAGAGCTTCAGCATCAAGCTGGTTGCTCTGCCCGCGTTATTGGCGATCGCGCTCATCGGGATGCTGGTCAGCCACCCGTCCGCATCGAAATGGATATCGGATGCGGTCCAGGCCGAATTTGTCGGAACCGAGTTCGTCGGCACTGATATCGTGCCGAACCTTGCTCCGCCGACACGTCTCGCCACGCCGACCAACGAAATCCGGAAAGTGACGGCCTACTGACGCACGACTGGCGCCGAATCCGGCGCCAATTCGAGTTAGCGGGTCCGTCCGCGCGGCTGATCGAGCCAAAGCGCGCTCGACCGTTAGGCAGCGACTCCAAGCAATCTTGCCGCGGTACGGCCGAGAATGTTGGCTTTGTCCTCGTCGCTGAGCGATGTGGAGGCGAAGATGTGGTCGACCGGCTGTAGCTGCCAGGGATAGGGATAGTCGCTGCCCAGCACGATCTGACCGGCGCCGACCTGTGTCACCAGATGACGGATCGCTTCAGGCGAGAAGATCAGCGAATCGAAATAGATCTGCTTGAGATATTCCGTCGGCTCCTTCTTCAACTTGACATCCGAGTTGCAGCCCTTGGGACCGACCAGGCAGGCATGGTCCGAACGGTCGGCATAGGAGGGCAGGAAGCCCCCGCCATGGGCCGCGATCACCTTCAGCCCGGGGAAGCGGTCGAACGTGCCTTCGAAGATCAGGTGCGAGAGTGCGATCGTCGTCCCCAAGGGGTTGCCGATCGTGTTCGCGAGCCAGCCATTGCCGGACAGGCGCTTGTTGAGTTCGGGAATGCCTTGCGGGTGGATGAACAACGGCACGCCGAGTTCCTCCGCCTTGGCCCAGATGGGGTGGAATTTGGGGTCGGAGAACTCCACCCCGTTGACCACGTCGCCGATCGCGGCACCCTTCAATCCCTGCTTCTTCACCGCAGTCTCAAGCTCCTGCACGGCGAGATCGGGCGCCTGCAGGGTCAGCGAGGCGAAGCCAGCGAACCGGTCAGGCTTTGAGGCGCAGAGGTCGGCCAGCTTTTCATTCTGGATCTTCACGATCTGCCCCGCGAGATCGCGCTCGCGGTCGTACCAGAAGGGGTTGATCGACAGCACTTCCATATCGACGGCCTGCGCATCCATGGCGGCGAGCCGCTTGTCGATCTCGATGAAGGCTTCCTCCGCGCCGTTGACGGGCGGTATTTGGAGCTTGGGGCCATCCGCGCCGAGCAACGCGCCAGCTTCGCGGAATTGGCAATGTGAGTGGATATCGATCGTCTTGACGTGCTTTCCGCCGACCATGACGGGAAGTTTCTGGCGGGGCTGCTGTTGGGCATGCGCGCTGTGCAGAAGACCACAACTGCAGAAGACGATGCCGGTTGCCGCCGCGGCGGCGCCGGTTTTCAGAAAATTTCGACGGGTGGTCATGACGATCTCCTCCCTGATTTTTGTTTGATCTTGTGGGAGCAGCGTAGGGCATCGGAGACCACGGCAGCAAGACCGCACGGCGTGCGCCTAGCGCAAATGTTGATCTGATCAGACCGGCTTGATGCCTGCTTTGCTGATGATGTCGCGCCATTTTGGCACTTCGTCGTCAATGCGCTTGCGCATGCCATCGGGTCCATTGGCAAGAACCTCGAAGCCGTCGTTTCGCAACTGCTCCGCAATTTTCGGCATTTTCAGAACTTCAATCGACTTGGCCGATAGCAATTCGACGACAGAAGGCGGCGTCTTCGCAGGTGCGAGAAAGCCCTGGAATGTGTCGGAAACAAAATCCTTGTAGCCAAGCTCGATCATCGTCGGCACCTCCGGTAGATCGAACCAGCGGTGCGTCCCGGTGACCGCTAGAGCCTTCAACGCGCCCGACCCGATGTGCGGACGCGCTGGCGGAAGCGCCACGAAGGCAACCTGCGTGGTGCCGCTGAGGATCGCCTGAATGGCGGGACCCGCGCCGGAGAACGGCACATGGGTGATCTCAACGCCGCCGACTATCTTGAAAAGCTCGCCCGAGAGGTGCGGCGTCGTCCCGACGCCGGGACTTGCATAGTTCAACTCGTTTGGATTGGCTTTGGCGCGCTTGATCAGATCCGCGATCGAATTCACCCCGAGCTTGGGATCCACCAGGACCACATTGGGCGACGTGCCAAGTTCGGCGATGGCCACAAAATCCTTGTAGGGATCGTAGGGGATCTTGGCGTAGAGGCCCGGATTGACGACATAGGCGCTCGACGTGACCAGCAACGTGTAGCCATCCGGCTCGGCATGCGCCGCAACGCCAATCCCGATATTGCCGCCGCCGCCGGGGCGGTTCTCGACCACGATCGTACCGCCGAGCGCTTGACCCAGATAGGTGCCGAGAATCCGTGCCATGATGTCGGTCGGTCCACCCGGCGCAAAGGGTACGATGACCTTGATCGGACGGTCGGGATAGCCGGCCGCCTTCGCTCGCCCCGGTAAGTTCGAGGCCGCGATCGCGCCGATCAAGACGCCGCCAGCCCGCAACACCCCGCGGCGCGAGGCGAACCTTGATCTCTTGTCGATCATGGGGATCCTCCGAGGCGTCGCGAAAGCCTCAAATATCGAACACGGCCACCGCACGGATCGGCGACGCCGTGCCGTCGCGCCATTTCATCGGCAGGCCGATGAAGGTGAATCGTCCTTTGCCGAGCAGCGCTTCCAGATTGCACAGGCTCTCGATGTGGGTGATGTCGAGGTCGAGGCAGGCCTTGTGAACCAGCAGGTTGACGTCGCTGTCGGGCCCGGGCCGCATCGAGTCGATGCCGAAATGCACGACGCCTTGTTTGGCCAGCCATTCGGTGGCGGCGACATTCACACCGGAATTGTCGGTGGAATATTCCTTTCGCGGAAAAGTGCGTTGGTGATGGCCGGTGCAGAGCAAAACCGTGCCGCCTTTCGGCACCGGAACGCCGGCTTTCTGCACGGTTGCCTCGAGGTCGGAGGGGGTGATCTCGGCGCGTGGCGCGATATGGCGCAGGTCGACGCAGATGCCGGGCACGATGCACTTCTCGAGCGGGTACTGGTCGATTGGAATGCCGCTTTTGCCGAAGTGCCTGGGCGCATCGATATGCGTGCCGGCATGATCGGGCATCGAGATGAACATCGACGAGAGCCCGTAGACGTTTTTGGACTCGACGAACGCTTCCTCGTGGTTCTTCCACATGCCGTGCATCACAGGCGGATGGCCGGGGTAACTCGGCGTACGGTGATAGAGCTCTCGGCTGAGGTCGACGATCTTCACGACAGGTGCCCTTTCTTGGCGGAGCCGGCGCGGATGCGCTTCTGGTCTGCGATGTTGGCGCTTTTCCCCTGGTTTCGCAAGACAGCCGCTGGTTCAGCGCAGAACCTGCCGGGGCAGCCACAGCGATATCTCGGGCAGATAGGTGACGAACATCAGCACCAGGAACATGACCGCATAAAATGGCCAGATCTTTCGCATCACTTGCTCGATGGTGACCTTGCCAACGGCACAGCCGACGAACAGGATCGATCCGACCGGCGGGTGACATAATCCGATGCCGAGGTTGAGCAGCATGATCATGCCGAAGTGCACGGGATCGACGCCAAAATTCCGCATCACCGGCAACAGAATAGGCGTCGCGATCAGGATCGACGGCGCCATGTCGACAAGGGTACCGAGCAACAGCAGCAGGATGTTGATCAGAAACAGGATGACGTATTTGTTGTCGGAGATCGACAGGAAGAACGCCGTCATCTTGGCCGGCATCTGTGTCAGCGCCATAATGTAGCCGACGCTGGAGGCGCAGGCGATCAGGGTCAGCACCATGGCAACCGTCCGCAATGTCCGGTGCAGCAGGATCGGCAGGTCGCTCCACCGATAATCGCGATAGACGAACATGGTCACGAAGAACGCCCAGATGCAGGCGACGGCGCCCGCCTCAATCGCCGTGAAGATGCCGCCCAGAATGCCGCCGAGGATGATGACCAGCGTCACGAGTCCCCAGGCCGCGTCGATCGTGATCCTGAGCGCGTCCTTTGCCGGCACGGTTTGGCCGCGAGGATGCCCGTTGCGGTAAGCGATGACGAGGCAAAGAATGACGAGCGAGAAGCCGAGCAGGAGGCCGGGAAAGACGCCGGCCATGAACAGGGCGCTGATTGAAATCGTGCCGCCGGTGGCGAGCGAATACAGCACGGCATTGTGGCTAGGCGGAACCAAGAGGGCCTGAACCGACGCGGTAATCGTCAGGTTGGTGGCGAACACCCTGGGATAGCCGGCCTTTTCCATTTGCGGGATCATCACCGAGCCGATTGCGGACGTATCCGCCACGGCCGAGCCGGAAATGCCGCTCAGGAACGTCGTCGCCAGCACGTTGACGATCGAGAGGCCGCCGCGCAGGCGCGTCAATCCGACCAGCACGTCGGCAAAGGCGACGAGCCGGCGCGCCATGCCGCCTTCCGCCATGATCGCGCCCGCCAGCACGAAAAACGGAATCGTCAGCATCGCCACCTTGCTGACACCATCGGAGATCTTCAGCATCACCGCTTCGAGCGGAATGCCGATCGACAGCGCGCCGGCGATCGCCGCCAGCGCCAGCGAATAGGCGATCGGCATGCCGATCAGAAAGCATACCAGCATCGTCGCGAGCAGAATGAAAATATCCATGAGGGTGCCTTCCGGATCAGTCGATCGCGACTTCCCGGTGTTGAGCAAGCGGGTCCGGCGGCGCGCCAAGGAAAATCCGCTCGATGATGAAGAGCAGAAGGCAAACCCCGCCGATTGGAATCGGCAAGTAAGTGACGCCGACGGAAAGGAACGGAAAATCGGCGATCGTATTGTGCCAAGTGACTTCAACCAGCCGACTGCCCCAGATGATCATGAAGATCGCGATCAGCGCCATCAGAAGCTGGACGACGAGATCGAGCAGGGTACGCCATCGCGCCGGCAGTTTGCCGGCAAAGAAGCCCACATTCATGTGCAGGTTAAGCCGATATCCGGCGGCGGCGCCGATGAAGGTCACCACGATCGTCAGCAGAACCGCCAGCGGCTCCGGCCAGGACGCGGCGCTATTGAGCACGTAGCGGGTGAATACCGCCCATGGGATGACAGCCGAGATCAGGACCAATGCCGCGCAGCCGACCACAACGCAAAGCAGGTACAGATAATCCATCGCACGGCGAAACGATCCAGCCATTCCCGGCCTCCCTGAGACGCTTTATTCAAACGGTCTGGATACGCTTGATCATGTCCTGATATTTCGGGCCGTATTTGTCCCACACCGGCTTGACCGCGTTCTGGAACGGCGCCTTGTCGGCGATTTCGACGATCTGGCAGCCGGCAGCCTTCGCCTTGTCCATCGCCTGCTGCTCATATTTGTTCCAGAGATCGCGCTCTTCCAGCTGCGCCTCGCGGGCGAGTTTCTTGATCAGACCTTGATCGTCGGCTGAAAGCGAACCCCAGGCCTTTTTGGAGAACACCAGCACTTCGGGAGTAATAAGATGCTCGGTAAGCGAGAAATATTTCGCAGCCGTATAATGATTGCTGAAGACGTAACTTGGCGGATTGTTCTCGGCGCCGTCGATGACGCCGGTCTGCAATGCGCTGAACACCTGGTCGTAGCCCATCGCCACGCCGTTGCCGCCAAGCGCATTCATCATGTCGATGAAGATCGGATTGCCGATCACGCGGAACTTCAACCCCTTGATGTCCTCGATCGATTTGACTGGGTGCTTGGTGTTGTACAGGCTGCGCGCACCGGCATTCATCCAGCACAACGCGACCAGCCCGGCATTGGCGTTGGCCGTGATCCTGCCGAGCAGTTCCTGTCCGATCGGACCGTCCATCATCCTTTCGGCCTGTGCCATGTTCTTGAACAGGAAGGGCATGTTGACGACGTTGATATCGTCGACGATCGGGCCGAGCGATCCCGCGCTGACGCGCAGGATCTGAACGGCGCCGATCTGGGTCTGCTCGATGGTCTCCTTTTCGCCGCCGAGCTGCATCGACGGAAACATCTGCACCGAGAGACGGCCATTGGTGGCGGCTTCGAGCTTCTTGCCCAAAGTCTCCGTAGCGACCACGGTCGGATAGCCGGGGGGCTGCACGTCGGACGCTTTGAAAACCGATTTGGATTGCGCGCGGGCGGGCGAAATTGAAACCGCCATGGCCGCCCCCAAGCCGGCGCTCATTTTGATGAAATCGCGGCGTCCGATGCCGGCAAATCTGCGACGCGGAGTTATTCTATTCATGTTCTTTCCTCCCGATTGCGCGACTTCTGTTTGGCCGCGTCTGTAGTTGATCAGCTTTTCTGGTCGAAGAACTCCGGATTGATATTTTGAGTAGCCGAAATATCGGCGAGAAGCCTTTCGAGGTGCCTTTCCATGGCGGTCCCAGCGCGCGGGGGATCGTGAGCCTCAATCGCGGTCAGGATGGCTTCGTGCTCCGCGATCACCTGCGCCATTCTTCCGCTCTGCGGCAGGGTCAGGCGGCGATAGCGGTCGACATGGATTTTCACCTGCTGGATCAGTCTCCAGATACCCGGATATTTCGCGACTTCGGCAATGGTTGCATGGAACGCCTCGTCCGCGTGATGGAAAGCGTCGTTGTCCTTGGCGGTATTAGCCTCGCGCTGGCGCTCCAGGATCGAACGCAGACTGAGTATCTGGCTGGACGTGGCACGTTCGGCCGCCAATCGTGCGGTGGTCTCCTCGAGCGCCTTGCGGATGATGATCGCCTCCGGCAGCGCCGCCAGCGGAATGCGAGAGACCAAGATGCCGGATTGCGGAAAAATCTCGACGAGGCCTTCATCTGATAATTTCAGGATTGCCTCGCGAACTGGCGTCCGACTGACGCCGTAGGCAAGCGCGATTTCGGCTTCCGAGATCGCCTCGCCGGGGCGGCGCCGCAGCGACACCAACTCGGCGCGAAGATCCGAATGGATCCGCGATGAAGCAGTCGCGGTTCGGGGCCGGCCCGTGCGGCGATGACCGCTGGCCGCGGGGCGGGACACCGCGTCGGATTTTTTTGATGCGCGTGCTGCAGGCATACTTACTCTCAAAATTGATATATTAGTATATGAAATCGAATTCGAAAGCAATCGAGGGTGCGCACTGCCGGAACGCGCCACGCAAGCGACCTGTCGCCGACGGGTTGCCCAATTGTTGCGCTGAGCTCGGCGCTAGCCCGATCCGCTAACAAAGCCGGCACGATTGCGCAACTCCCGCGCATCGGCGGCCGTTAACAGCTCGATCAGTCGTTGTGCCTGGTGTGTGGCGACGGCGCGCGTCGTGACGGCGGCCGTGTACATCGTCGCAAGCTCGCAGCCCGGCGGCAACGAACCGGACAGGACGACGCCGTTCGTGCTGATGATCTCGGTCGACTGCGTGCAGCCGATCGGCCGCCGCGCGTCCGACTCGGCCAAATGACGCATCGCGGTCGCGCCGTTCGGAAAGACCTTCAGCCGATCCGCGACCTCCTCAGCAATGCCGAGTTGCGCAATGACTTTTGCGACGTGAATCCCGGCCGTGGAAGCTTTGGTGTCGGGCACGAAGATCGCGTCCGAAGCAAGAAACGCGTCGCGCAAGCCGGCCGCATCCGCAGCCGATATCCTGGAGTCATTGGCGCGAACGGCGAGCGCCGTCTCGACCAGACCGATATCCCTGATCGGAGCCGGGACAACCAGCTTCTCCTCGGCAAGCGTCGCGACGATCGCCGCGGTGAGAATGATGATGTCGGCGGGCGTGCCCTTTCGCAGCCGGTCGGCCATGGCACCGACCGCGCCGAACTCGCCTTCGATATCGAAGCCCGTGTCTGCCTTGAAGGCAGGCGCCATGCTTCCGACCAAGCCCTGCGCGGCGCCGCCGCTCAGTATCCTGACAGTGTTCATGAGGCGCCGCATTCACCGGCACCGCAGCCGAAATGCGGCCCGGTCATGCCGAGCAGTCCGCGCAAGATATCCAGCAGCGATCGATCGGGATCGGCATCGACCTCCATCTCGACGCCATTGAGGCGAAATCGAACGCTTCCCATCGCGGATCGGCCTGCGGCTCTTTATTGGGTCTTGTCGAATTTCTTGACGACTTCAGCCCATTTCACAATATCGCCGCGCAGGAATTTGTCGAATTCTTCCGGCGACATCGACATAGAAACGGCCCCCTGTTCGGTCCAGAGCTTGACGATATCGGGCCGCCTCACCACGGCGTTCACCGCCGCGTTGAGTTTGTCGATGATCGGCTTTGGCGTTCCCGCAGGCGCCATCAATCCCAGCCAGATCGTGGCTTCGTAGCCGGGGATCCCGGCCTCGCTCACCGTCGGCACATCAGGCAATACGGTCGAGCGCGTCTTGCCGGTCGTGGCCAGCGCGCGCACCTGGTTTCCGGCGATGTTGGGCGCCATCGCCGGAACCGCATCGATCATCATCTGCACCTGGCCGCCGATCACGCCGCTGCGTGCTTCCCCGCTGTTGCGGTAGGGCACGTGCACAAGGTCGATGCCGGCCATGGTTTTGAACAGCTCGCCGGCCATATGGTACGGCGTGCCCTGGCCGGAAGACGCATAGTTCAATTTCCCGGGCTGCGCCTTGGCGAGCGCGATGAATTCCTGCAGCGTTTTCGCTGCGACCTGCGGGTGGACCACGATCACGAGATCGGAATAGTTCACCGGCGCAATTGGCGCGAGGTCGCGCATCAATTCGTATTTGCGTTGCGGTACCAGCGATTCATTCGCAGTCTGGGTGTTCGACATCATCAAGAGTGTATAGCCGTCGGGCGGCGACTTGGCCGCTTCCAGCGTGCCGATCACGCCACCGGCGCCGGTGCGGTTCTCGACCACAAAAGGCTGACCGAAACTTTCCTGCAGGATGGCGCCGATCTGGCGTGCGGTGACGTCGGCGGGGCCGCCAGCGCCGAAGGGCACGATGATCCGGACCGGCCGCGACGGATAATCCTGCGCCTGTGCACCCGGGAACGGCACCGCCTGCAGGGCTGCGGCCAGTGCCAGCACGAACCTCGGGCCCGCCATTTGTCTCTCCCCGACCTTCTTCTCTTGTGCAGACAGTCTAACTGCAATGCGAACCGACTGTCGACGATAGACTAAGGGCAAGCTCAGGGAATAACAGCTAGACTTCGGTGTACCCAACGTCGCCAACAAGCGCGGGGAGTGAAACGATGAAACATCCAGGGATATCGCGCCGCGGCGTGCTGCGGGGCGCGGGCGCCGCACTTGCGGGCGCAGCCTTCTCGACCCGCGTCATGGCGGAAGCGCCGCCGGCGGAGCAGGTGACGCCTGCGCTGATCGAAGCCGCGAAGAAGGAAGGCCAGGTGATCTATTACACCTCGACCGACCTGCCGGTCGCGGAGAAGCTTGCCAAGGCATTCGAGGCCAAATACCCGGGGATTGTCGTGCGCGTGGAGCGCACCGGCGCGGAGCGCGTGTTCCAGCGGATCGGCCAGGAATATTCCAGCAACATTCACGCCGTCGACGTGGTGAATTCGTCCGACGCCGCGCATTTCATCGTCTGGAAACGCGACGGCATTCTGGCGCCCTATGTGCCGGAGGAGGTCGCAAAATTCTATCCGGCCGAGCACAGGGACGTCGACGGCCAGTTCGCGAGCTTTCGCGTCTGGCTCAGCATCATCGCCTACAACACCAATCTGGTGAAGGCGGAGGAAGCGCCGAAGAGCTTCGCCGATCTGCTCGATCCTAAATGGAAGGGCAAGATCGTGAAGGCCCATCCCGGTTATAGCGGCACCATCATGACCGCGACCTATCAGATGCAGCGCGATCTCGGCTGGAGCTATTTCGAGCAGCTTGCGAAACAGAACATCATGCAGGTGCAATCCTCGGCCGATCCGCCCAAGAAGCTCGATCTCGGAGAGCGGGCCGTGATGGCCGACGGCAACGAGTACAA
>Ga0137416_10000150_pt1 | contig 28070 bp, 20 predicted proteins | sample CZODoug3_1_1_16f_FD_108282 | JGI IMG/M metagenome (GOLD analysis project Ga0137416, IMG submission 108282) | Vadose zone soil fungal communities from Angelo Coast Range Reserve, California, USA - CZODoug3_1_1_16fungal (Illumina Assembly) | ecosystem: Environmental > Terrestrial > Soil > Vadose...
GCTCGGGATCAGCGACGCCCTTGAGTTGCGCGAGGAAACGCTCGGAAGCGTCAACGCCGATGACGCGGAGGCCGAGGCGGTCGCGCAGCATTTCGAGCGTGTGTTCGAATTCGTTTTTGCGCAACAGACCGGTGTTGACGAAAATGTTGGTCAGGCGGTCGCCGATAGCGCGATGCACGAGCACGGCGGCTACCGTGGAATCGACGCCGCCGCTGAGGGCGCAAATGACGCGGCTGTTCCCTGCTTTGGTTCGAATCGCTTCAGTGGTTTCTTCGATGAAGGCCGCGCCGCTCCACTTTTTCTCCGCTTTGCAGACCCGGAACAGAAAATTGCGGAGAATTTCCGTGCCGCGGTCGGTGTGGCGCACCTCAGGATGAAATTCGACGGCGTAAATTTTGCGCTGGGGATCTTCGACGGCGGCTACGGCGTTTTGCGTGCGTCCCACGGTACGAAAACCGGGAGGCAGCCCGACGACGTGATCGCCGTGGCTGTTCCAGATGCGCAGCGAGTTGGGGAACTCGGCGAATAACTCGGATTTGTGGGCGGTGTTTTCGATGTTCAGCACGGCGCTGCCGTATTCGCGACGTTCGGCAGGTTCAACCTTTCCGCCCAGGTGATGCGTGAGCCACTGCATGCCATAGCAGATTCCTAGCACCGGGATGCCGAGCGCGAGGACATTTACGTCACACTTGGGTGCTTGGGGATCGTAGACGGAACTGGGACCACCGGACAGCACGATGCCGGAAGGTTCGAGCCTGCGGATTTCATCGAGGGTGGTGGTGCACGGGAGAACGGAGGAGAAGACCTGCTGTTCGCGAATGCGGCGGGCAATGAGCTGCGTGTATTGGCCACCGAAATCGAGAACTACTACGCCGCCACGTTCGGAGTTGGGGCGTTCTTGGTGTTGTTGTTGCAATTGGGCTCCGCTGGACATTGTCCCCCCGTTTTTAGGATCGCAAAAGCAACATTCGAAATCGAAGAACCTCGGCGCCACCCGGGTGCGGCTCGGCTTGTTTTAATCTAAACCTTTAGGTCCACAAACAGCGGGCCCTTCGAGGCTCAGGGTAAACCTGAGCTACAGGTAGCAAAATTGGCGACCCCGCCTAGCTGGGGCGCAGCAATGCTGCGCCCCTACGATGAAAGCGTTCACGCTACCACCAGATTCACTAGTTTGTCTGGCACTACAATTTGTTTTACTACGCGCTTGCCGTTTATGTGCTGGGCTACGGCTGGTATGGCCAGTGCCTTCGGCACTAAATCGGCCTCGCCTAGACCAGCGGGAACGGTCATTTTCGCGCGGACGCGACCATTCACCTGCACGACGACTTCGACTTCTTCATCGCGCGCTAGTTCGGGATCGAAAGCGGGCCACGCAACCGTCCAAAGGCCTTCTTTATGGCCGAGCATTTCCCAGAGTTCTTCGGCGAGATGCGGAGTCATGGGCGCCAGCATAAGGGTAAGCGTTTCAAGAATGTGTTTGGCAATTTCAGGGCGCACACCTTTTTCTAGGGGCGCGTGAATTTCATTGTAGAAATCCATGACCAGGGCGATGGCGGAGTTGAAATGCCAGCGCGTTTCGATGTCCAGCGTGACGCGGCGGAGCGTCTGATGGGTTTTGCGGAGCACTGCTTTTTCCGAATCTGAGGTTGACGCCGGGATGCCGCTTTTGACATTGCGGAGTGACTCGGCCAGGCGGTCGACCAGGCGGAAAACGCGGTTTATGAAGCGCCAGGCGCCTTCGATGCTTTCTTCGCTCCACTCCAAATCTTTTTCTGGCGGAGCCGCGAATAGCGTGTAGAGACGTCCGGTGTCGGCGCCGTACTTTTCGGCCATTTCCATGGCACCGACTACGTTGCCCTTGGATTTGGACATGGCGACGCCGCCCTTTTGCACCATGCCTTGCGTGAAAAGCCGAGCGATCGGTTCGTCGTGCTTTACAAGGCCAAGGTCGCGCATGACCTTGCACCAGAAGCGCGAATAGAGCAGATGCAGGATGGCGTGGGTGATGCCGCCGATGTATTGGTCGATCGGAAACCAGTAGGCAATTTTTGCGGGATCGAAGGGAGCTTTGTCGTTGTGCGGATCGCAGTAGCGGTAGAAATACCACGAGGAGTCGACGAAGGTGTCCATCGTGTCGGTTTCGCGGCGCGCGGGGCCGCCGCACTTTGGGCACGTGGTGTTCACGAATTCCGGAGTGGCGGCGAGGGGCGAGCCACCTTCGCCAGTCAGCTTGGCATTTTCGGGGAGCACGACGGGAAGATCTTTGTCCGGTACGGGCACGATTCCGTCTTTGGCGCAGTAGACCACCGGGATGGGCGTGCCCCAGTAACGCTGGCGGGAGATGCCCCAGTCTTTGAGGCGAAAGATCGTCTCGCGCTGGCCAAAGTCTTTGGCCTGTGCGTGCGCTGACATCGCAAGGATGGCATCGTCGACAGACAGGCCGGTGTAAGGGCCGGAGTTGACGAGCTTGCCGCGCTCATGTTCGTCGAATGCCGCAGTCATTTTTTCGGGATCGAGCGGCTCGCCGTCGACGGGTTGCACTACAACGCGAATGGGCAGGCCGTACTTGCGGCAGAACTCGAAGTCACGCTGATCGTGCGCGGGAACGGCCATGATGGCGCCGGTGCCGTATTCCATCAGGACGAAGTTCCCTACCCAGATGGGAAGCTTCTCTTGATTAAAGGGATTGACGGCGTAGCGGCCGGTGAAAAAGCCGATCTTCTCGGCGGTAGCGATATCTTCCGCCTTCACCGAAGCCTGGCGCATCTGAGCGAGCTTTACTTCGGCGTCCTTTTGCTGCGGAGAGCCTGTAATGAGCCTCTGCACCAGGGGATGCGTCGGGGCGAGGATGATGGCGCTGGCGCCGTAGATGGTGTCGATGCGCGTGGTGAAGACTTCTATGGGTTCGACACCGGCAACATCAGCAACCGGAAATTTCACGCGCGCGCCGATGGATTTGCCGATCCAGTTGCGCTGCATGGTGATGACGCGCTCAGGCCAGCCGCCTTCGAGCTGTTTCAGGTCATCGAGGAGTTGCTCAGCGTAGTGAGTGGTCTTGAGGAACCACTGCTCGATTTCGCGGGACTCGACGAGGGTGTCTTCATGGCGCCAGCAATAGCCGCCGTTGACGACTTGCTCGTTGGCCAGCACGGTGCAGCACTTCGGGCACCAGTTGACGCGGCTTTTTTTGCGGTAGGCGAGGCCGCGCTCGAGCATGCGCAGGAAAAACCACTGATTCCAGCGATAGTATTCCGGCTCGCAGGTGGAAATTTCGCGCCGCCAGTCGTAGCTGAAGCCGAAACGGCGCAGGACGCGCTGGAATTCGGCGATGTTGTTGTTGGTCCATGTGCGCGGATGCGTTTTGTTCGCGATGGCGGCGTTTTCGGCGGGGAGGCCGAACGCATCCCAGCCCATGGGATGCAGCACGTTAAAGCCGCGCATGCGCTTGACACGGGCGACCACGTCGCCAATCGTATAATTGCGCATGTGCCCCATGTGCAGCGTGCCGGAGGGATAGGGCAACATTTCCAACGTGTAATATTTAGGCTTGGCGGGATCCACTTCCGTGTCGAAGACGCGCGCTTCGGCCCAGCGCTGTTGCCACTTGGCTTCGATTTGCTGTGGATTATATTCGGCCACGGCGAGCTAATCCCTTTTGCGCCGTTTGATTTTCTTTGCGGACGATTTCTTTGCGGGCTTCGAAAGGCGCCTGCGACGGTCCGCGGCCGCTACACTTGCGCGCACCTTACGAGTTGCCGCTTGGGTCGCGCTTCTCTGCGATTTTACCTGTTGCGCGACTTTCTTTTTTGCTGCGGCGGTCAGCATGGAGAAACCTTTTGTGGCTTCGGGGGCTTGGTCTTTTAGGCCGGCGAATTCCCAGAGAGCGGCCACGTTGCGGCGGTCGTCCCCAGGATCGTCGATGGGCGTTTCGGCGAGAAACGCGCGGCCGGGCAAGCCCTCGGGCGGCGCTGCGCTAAGACGTCGATACGTCAGGAATCGCCGAAACGCTTCTGCGCCGATTTTGCCTTTGCCAATGTGCTCGTGACGATCGACGCGACCGCCGAGCGGAATTTTGGAGTCGTTGACGTGGAAGACCGGGACGCGCTCCAGGCCAATAACGCGCTCGACGAGTTCGAGCGTGGAGGCGAGACCGGCTTCGCTCTTAATGTCATAACCTGCGGCGAAGAGATGCGCGGTGTCGAGGCACGCGCCCACTTGCAGGCTTTGCAGAGCGTTCAACATTTCGCCGATTTCTTCCAGGCGCGCGCCGAGGGCGGTGCCCATGCCAGCGGCGTTTTCGAGCAAAATGCGGAGCGACGTTGGCGGCAGATTCTTTGCGGCTTGCTTGACCGACTCGACAGCGAGCCGCACGGCTTGGTTGGGTTTGCAATCGCCGCAAGCACCCGGATGGACGACCACGAAATCAGCGCCGAGTGCGACGCCGCGGACAAGCTCGTCATGGAACGCTTGGATCGAGCGGGTACGCAGCATGGGCTGCTGGGCCGCGAGATTGATCAAATAATTTGCGTGAATGACCAGCGGGCCGAGGCCCAGCTCCTGGCGGCGCGCGCGAAAAGCAGCGGCGTCCACCTCCGCGATGCGGGATGGACCGCCCGCCCACATGCGCGGACTGGCCGAGAAAATCTGCAGAGCGTTGCAGCCGAGCTTGTGCGCGGATTCTAGCGCGTTGTTATATCCGCCGGCGATGGAGGTGTGGATGCCGATGCGCAGGGTGCCGTCTATCCAGGTCGGCGGCGCGGGTTCGGGCTCAGGTTCGGGGCGGTATTCGTCTTCCGGATCGAATTCGATGACGTTTGTGAGGGGCTGTTCAGGCATTCCCAATGAGAAATTCTGCTCCGTATTGAATGCACTATTCTAACACACGTGAGAAATGCGCGTGTTTTTGCTCGTCTGGACGGAAAAAGCCTCAGGTCCAAAAAGCGGACCTGAGCTACAGGTCCCGTGGCTGACTCGCACGGCATGGCTGACACTTTAAAAGCCGGAGCAAGACTCCCGCACTCCAAAATTTGCTGCGCTGGTTCGCTTCGCTTAGAGTAGAGGTTTACTGAATCAGCCTAGGAGCGACAGATGCTCGTCGTGATGCAGTCGCATGCTTCGGAGGAGCAGGTGCGCGAGGTGTGCCGGCGCATCGAGAGCCTGGGGCTGAAGGCGCACCCGATTCCGGGAACGATTCGCACAGCGATTGGCATCACGGGCAATAAAGGTGCGGTCGACCTGGGCGTACTGGAATCGCTGCCGGGCGTGATCGAGTGCATTCCGGTCAGCAAGCCTTACAAATTAGTGAGCCGCGACGCGAAGGAGGAAGACAGCATTCTGCGGATCCCCACTCCGTTGGGAGACGTGATTGTCGGCGGAGACAAAGTGGCGCTGGTCGCGGGGCCCTGCGCGGTAGAAAGCGAAGAGCAGGCATTTGCAATTGCGGAGCGCGTGGCGAAGAGCGGGGTACGGCTGTTTCGTGGCGGGGCGTATAAGCCGCGGACTTCCCCGTACAGCTTTCAGGGATTGGGCGAGCCGGGGCTAAAGATTTTGGCGAAGGTGCGCGAGAAATTCGGATTTGGGATTATTACCGAGGCCATCGACAACGAAAGTCTGGATTTGGTCGAGGAATACGCCGACGTGATCCAGATTGGCGCGAGGAATATGCAGAATTTTTCGCTGCTGAAGCGCGCGGGACGGGCGAAGAAGCCGGTGCTGCTCAAGCGCGGGATGTCCGCGACGCTCGATGAATTTTTGATGGCTGCGGAGTATGTGCTGTCCGAGGGAAATTACAACGTGATGCTGTGCGAGCGGGGAGTGCGCACGTTTGCGGATCATTCGCGGAACACGCTGGACTTGACGATTGTGCCGGCGGTGAAGAAGCGCAGCCATCTTCCGATTCTGGTGGATCCTTCACACGGGACCGGAAAGCGGCATAAAGTGCTGCCGCTTTCGAGGGCGGCGATTGCCGTGGGCGCGGACGGGTTGCTGGTGGAAGTGCATCACGAGCCAGACAAGGCGCTGTCGGATGGGATGCAGTCGATTTTGCCGGAGGAATTTGCGGAGCTTACGGAAGAGGTGCGGCAGATCGCGGCGGTGCTGCACCGGCAAGTGAATTGATAGACGTCGACGGAATGCGCGCAACGGTCAACGCCACGCCCTCAGAGGCTAAAGCCGGTTTAATCTTGCGTGATTTGCGGCACGGCTGAAGCCGTGCCCTGACGAAACATCCTTGTGAAAAATCCTTTTCGAAATGTGCGGGTGGTTGCGCTGACGGCGGTGCTCCTGGTGGGCGCGGCGATTTTGCTGCTGCGCGAACAGCGGGCATCGTTCCTGCGGCCGGGACTGCGGTTGAACGCGTATGTCAGCACGGCGGATGGCAGCGTGGCAGTCGTGGATTTGGTGCGTCTGCGCGCTGTCGCGCGGGTGAGCGTGGGGCCGGGACTATCCGGAATGCGCGAGCATCCGACGCGTGCGGAAGTGTGGGGCGTCAGCTCGCAGGGCGGATACGTTTGGGTGCTGAACACGCGGGTGAATCAAGTGACGGCGCGAGTTCCTGTGGGGGCGATGCCGTATGCGCTGGATTTTTCTGTGGACGGCGATCGCGTGTACGCGGCGGCTTCAGGAAGCGATGCGGTGGTGGCGATCGATTGCCAGACGCATGTCATTGTGGCGCACGGGCGCACGGGGCGCGAGCCGGTGCTGGCGCACGCGACTCCGGACGGGAAGAGCGTGCTGGTAGTGAACCGGCGCGATGCGACGCTGGGGATTCATGACGCGGCTACATTGTCGCTGCGTGGCAGCGTGCCGGTGGTGGCGCAGCCGGAAGATGTCGCGGTGATGGCCGACAGCTCGGTGGCGTTTGTCCTGAGCCGGACGGAGCCGCGATTGTCGGTGGTGGATTTGCGGCGCGCCGTGCTGCTGACGAACCTACAGCTTGCCGGGAAGCCGTCGGAAATGTTGCTGAAGCCGGATGGCGGCGAGCTCTACGTGATTTCGCCAGAGTCACATGGGCTGCAGGCGATCAATACTTGGACGCACGAGGTTGGCGACTACGTGTTGCTGGGGTCGGCGCCGACGCATGGCTTGCTGCTTCCCGATGCCAGCGAGATGTTTGTTACGGATGCGGCGGCGGGGCGCGTCGCGCCGGTGGACATCAATAATCGCCGCGTAGGAAGGCCTATTTCCGCAGGGCAGGAGCCGGAAGCTTTGCGCTTCGATTCGAACGATCCGGGTGTCAAGCCGAGCTTGCTGCTGGTGGTGAACCAGGGATCGGGTGATCTTGCGGTGATTGGGTTGCGCGCGGGAAGCGAGAGTTTGCTGACCATGATTCCGGTGGGGCCGCGGCCGCAAGACTTGGCCGTCAAACTTTTCTAGTTTCGGCTGTCGCGAGACGCAACGGGACGCGACTCTAATTTTCGATGGGCCAGGAGTATTGTTCATCGCCGAGCGGGATTTCGAGGAAACCTTCCGCGGGAAGCACGTCGACAGGTAAGCCACCATGCCATAGCGCAACGCCAAGGCGCAAACTCCTCTGCCCTTTCAAATTGAGCTCGCTGCGATTGACGGAAACTTCGAGGGTGCGATCAAAGGCGGCCTGGCCGAGGTCGTTGGGATTCAGCAAACAGACTAGCCCTTTTTCGACGGCAAATGCTTGCATGCGGCCGCGCGCGAGCTTGACCATCACGGTGAGTTCCTCGGCGGCGCCAATCGTGACGCGAAATTCCGGATCTTCCAGTTCGGCGAGGGCTTCCGGAAAAAGATCGACGCGCACGCTGAAGCGATCCTCTTCAAATCCGTAGCGCAGTTCGCGCAAATGAAATACGCGGCCGTGCATCGAGCCGCCGCGGCGCTCCGGAGAGTAGAGGCCTGAGCCGAGCCATTCGAAATAGGAAGTGTCGCGACCGTCGACCTTGATGGTCAGGAAGCCGGTAGGCGGGACTTGCAAGGCGTGCTCGGGCTTGCGCTTGATGGGCTTGGCTAATTCCTCGGGGGCGACTTGGCCGAGCGCAAGGTACACGCCGGTGAGGTGCTTGCGGTACAGCGCGTCGAATTCGGCATCGTTCGCGGTGCTGTGCTCGGGGCCGAACCACCAGCACCAGTCGCTGCCTTCCGCGGCCAGCAGCGATTCGTAAGCCTCTTTCAAGGCTGTTTCGGTTGGCGCGCCGTGGCGGTCTTGCTTGCGAGCTTCGGCGGCTCGCGCGTAGGCCTGGCGCGCATCCCACAACAACTCCCAAGCAGCAACGTCCTCGGCGTGGCCAATCCACACGTCGAAGTTTGCGTTGATCCACGAAGCCGGAAATATGCCGCTGATGGCGGGGAGTTCTTTGGCGGCGGCGATAGCTTCGCTGGCGGTTAGCGCGCGGAAATCCTGATCGTTCTGAATGCGTGCGTAAAAATCGCGCAGGAATTCGCGCCCATTGCCGGGGTAATACTCCCAAGCATTTTCGCCGTCGAGAAACAGACAGACGGTCAGCGGCTGCTGGCTAGGCACGCGTTCGCCGAGAAGACGCAGGCGGCCGTGCAGGTCCGCGGCGGCGGCTTTGCCATCCATGCGGCTGTAGACGAAGCCGATGAGGTCCGAGAGATGGTGATCGCGGAACAACCCGGTGATGGAACTTCCCGCCAACTGCACACGATAGGGTTTGTACAAACGATCGGAGTTGGCAGGCAGACCGGTGGTGTCGCGAAAAAATCCGACATTGAGCGTGCGGCCCAGCACACCTTCATCGGTGCCAAACCACTCGAAGCCCTCCTCCATGGCGATGGTGAGCGCTTGATCGGAAACGGAGCCTTCGGAGGGCCACAACCCTGCCGGCTTCGCGCCAAAGACGCGCTGGTGATACTCGCGCGCGCGACGCAATTGCTCTCGCGCGTCCTGGGGCTGGCGAAACGCTCGGCGAGGCAGCGGCGTTCCGGGATTCGCCACGCGTGCAATGTCCGAATCGCACAGCAGCGGCAAAATGGGATGATAGAAGGGCGTGGTGCTGATTTCGATCTGCCCGCGTTGGGCCGCTTCGCGATACGCCGGAAGCACCAAACCGAGGAATTCGAGCTGCTTTGCTTTCAGCGCGGATTTATCCCGCTCGCTGAAATCTTTGCCTTTGCTCGCCAGCCTGCTGACCACTTCGTCTTTCGCGAGCCAAATTTCATCCATCCAGGCAAGCTGGGAAAGCACCTGCAGATCGCGCCAATCACGAGTGGTAAATGTCACCTGCGCTCGCGCGCCGCCAGCCGGCCGCGACCACTCGAACAACTCGACAAAGCGCGGCCAGCGCGACATCAGTCGATCATGATTGACTTGAAAGGCGCGCGCGAGAATTTCGGCTTTATCTTCGCGGTTCAGCTCTTCGCTGGGCTTGAACGCCAGCGTAAACCACGGCTCATTGAATTTGCCGCTGGCGTATTCCTCGAGCTGTATGCCCAGCCCAGGCACGATGTTGAACGTGGCGTGAAATCCAGGCGCTTCACCAAGCACCTGCACCATGCCCCAGTAATCCTTCAGCGCATGCAGCCGCGTCCACGGCAAGACGTACTGCCCGGTTTCCGGGTCGCGATACTGCGGCTGGTGCATGTGCCATAAAACCACCAAGTTCACACGATTCATCGGGGGCGCCCTTTCCTTGGCGATTCGCCGCTCGTGTTACACTCAGCGTTCTTGACATGCGCATCCTGGACCGCTACATCGTCCGAGAAGTTTTCCGTCATGCGTTCCTTGGGCTCGTGGTTTTCACGTTTGTTTTCTTCGTGCCGCAGCTTGTTCGCCTGATGGCGTTGTTTGTCCGGCACAGCGGCTCCGGAATCCAAATTCTGGAACTGTTTCTCTGCATTTTCCCCAGCGTATTTACGTTTACCATCCCGATGGCGGTGCTCATCGGCGTGCTGCTGGGCCTGGGCCGCATGTCCGCGGACAGCGAAATCATCGCGCTGACCGCGCTGGGCATCGGGCGCCAGCGGATTTTGGTGCCGGTCGGCGTATTGGCGCTCGCCGGCGCGATTGCGACAGGGGTGATGACGCTTTGGCTCGGCCCCGTCGCGCTGCACACCTTTCGCACCCTGGAGGCCGACCTCATCGCTTCGCAAGTGAGCTTCCAGGTGCAACCACGGGTGTTCGACGAACGTTTCCCACGACTCGTGCTCTACGTCAATGACGTTTCGGCCAGCGGCACGCAATGGCACGGCGTGTTTCTCGCGGAAGCCGGTAGAGAAAACGGCTCGCGTGTGACCCTGGCGGAGAATGCGATTGTAATTGCCGAACCGAAACAGGGCAAGCTGGAGCTGCACCTGCAAGGCGGCAGCACCCACGAATTCGACCGTACCGACCCCGAACATTACTCGGTCACGGCCTTCGGGCAAAGCGATATCCCCGTCGAGGTCACCGGGGTGGTGCCGGCGCGGCCGCGGCAGCTCAGCAATCCCGAGCGGCCCCTGCGAGAACTGGCGGAGGACAAAACTCCCGGATGGCGCGAAGCACGCGTCGAGATGTATCGGCGCTTCGCATTTCCGGTTGCATGCCTTGCGTTTGCGTTGATCGCCGTGCCGCTGGGCGCGCAGCCGCGGCGCGGAGGGCGCGCCGCAGGCTCGCTCATCGCCGTGGTGCTAATCGCCTCGTACTACTTGCTGTTAATCATGGGCGCAGGACTGGCGCGCGAAGGCACAGTTCCGCCCGCCATCGGCATGTGGATCGCGGACGCCGTGCTTGTGCTCGCGGGCCTGGCACTGCTCCCGCGAATGGAGCAATTCCGTGGCGAAGACAGGTGGCTCAAGTCGCTTGGGCGCGTAAAGATCTGGCTGCGGCTGGTTCGTGCGCGCACCGCGCGCACCAGGGCGGCAGCAGCGCGCATCGCCAATGGAACCAAGACGCATAGAGGGACGGCGGCTCCGTCAGGCGGGAGCTTGCCGTTGCTTATGGATTTGTACTTGCTGCGGAGATTTTTTTCTTATTTCGCGATGCTTATGCTGGTGTTCGTTTTCCTGTTCGAGGCTTTCACATTTTTCGAACTGCTCGACGACATCGCGCGCCACCGCATAGCCTTCATGGTGGTGGCGGATTACTTCTGGTTCCTCACTCCCTATCTGACCTATCAGCTTGCTCCGCTTGCGGCGTTAGTCGCGATTCTGGTGACGCTGGGGATCATGAGCAAGGGCAATGAAATTGTGGCCTGCAAGGCCAGCGGAATCAGCCTTTACCGTCTGGCAGTGCCTCTGTTGCTGGCGGGATTGGCCCTTGCGGCCAGCATGATCGTGCTCGACGATACTTTTCTGCCCTACGCCAACCAGCGCCAGGACGCGCTGCGCAACCAAATCAAAGGCAAACCGCCGCAAACCTATCGCCAACCGGAGCGCTGGATCTTCGGCGAAAATTCTAAAATCTACAATTACGATCTGTTCGACCCGACACAAAACCTTTTTGGCGGCTTGACGGTGCTGGAGATTGACCCGTTGACGTTCGAGGTTCGTCGACGCGTCTTTGCCGCGCGCGCGCAGTGGTCCGAGTCGCAAAGGCTTTGGCTGCTGGAATCCGGCTGGCTGCGCGAATTTTCGGGCGGCACGATCGTCCGCTACGAGCGCTTCAACGTAAGAGATTTGCCGGAGCTTACCGAGCCGCCCAGTTATTTCAATCGCGAGGTGCTTCCCGCCATCCAAATGAGCTGGCCGCAATTGCGCCGCTACATCGACGACCTGCACCGCGCGGGCTTTGACGTTTCCGCGCTGACCGTGCAGTGGCACCGCAAGCTGGCCTTCCCGCTCATTGCTCCGGTCAGCATGCTGCTGGCGTTTCCGTTCGCGTTTTTGGTGGGCACGCGCGGCGCCGTCGGAGGAGTCGCGCTCGGCATCGCCATCGGAATTGTCTACTGGCTTGGCGCGGAACTCCTCGCCGCCATGGGTGGCATCGGGCAACTCCCGCCGCTGCTGGCCGGCTGGTCGCCCGACATCATCTTCTTTTTCCTCGGCTTATATTTCTTCTTTAAAATGCCAACGTGAAGCGGCCTTCCGCCACAGGCAAAGTTTGTGTATACTCAACGTATATACAATTGGAGCTCGATCAATGACGACAGCCAAGGTATTTCGATCAGGAAACAGCCAGGCGGTCCGATTGCCGAAACAATATCGCCTGAAGAGCAAAGAAGTGGAGATCTATCGTCGCGGTGACGAAATCGTGCTCAGAGAGACGCCGGACACCATGGCCCGCGCTTTCGAAATCATTGCGAACCTGCCGGAAGACGTACTAGTCCGACCCAAGAAAAAGGATGTGCCGCAAAAGCGGAAGGGCTTGTAGATGGAAGCGCGTTTCCTATTGGACACAAACATCCTCATCTATATACGACGCAATCGACCGGCCAGAGTGTTCGCGCGATTTCAGAAGCTCCCGTATGGCGAGGCTGTGCTCTCCGTGATTACATTCGGCGAATTGGCTTACGGTGCTGCGAAAAGTGTGAGACGGAACGAAGCCATTGTGCAATTGGAGAACCTAAGGCGCGCTCTTCCTATAGCAACGCTGCCCGAAACTGCCGCCGAAATATACGGTGCTATTCGTGCTGACTTAGAGAGCCGAGGCCAGCAAATCGGGAATAATGATCTATGGATTGCGGCGCATGCCCTCGCGGCCAACCTAACCTTGGTCACGAACAATGAAAGGGAGTTCGCTCGGGTTAAGAATCTAAAAATTCAAAATTGGGCCGAATAGAAACTACATCCTCCAAAAGATCGCAATCTCAAGTATTACTTTCGCTTCGTCTTGGACGTTCTCTTATCCTCGATCACGGCCTGTGCTGCGGCGAGACGCGAGATTGGGACTCGGAACGGTGATGCACTGACGTAATTCATTCCGATCGCGTGGCAGAACTTCACGCTGTCCGCGTCGCCACCGTGCTCTCCGCAGATGCCCACTTTGAGCTTCGCGCGCGTCTTTCTGCCCTTTTCGATGCCCCAGCGCATGAGCATGCCGACGCCTTTCGTGTCGAGCGATTGAAACGGGTCCGCGGCAAACACGCCGGCCTTCTTTTCGTCGACGTAATCCGGCAGGAACCTGCCTGCGTCGTCGCGAGAGAGCCCCATCGTGGTCTGCGTCAGGTCGTTGGTGCCGAAGGAGAAAAAGTCCGCCACTTCCGCGATTTCATCGGCAAGCAGGGCCGCGCGAGGCAACTCAATCATCGTGCCGACAAGATATGGCAGCTTGATGCCGGACTTCTTGATCAGATCATCCGCCACACGCCGTGTAGCCTGCTCGAGAATCCATAGTTCCTTTCGATCCAGAGTGAGCGGAATCATAATCTCAGGTAATACTTTAACTCCGCCCTTCTGGCACTCGACGGCCGCTTCGATGATGGCGCGCACCTGCATATCGAGAATTTCCGGATAGGTGATGCACAAGCGGCAGCCACGATGGCCCAGCATCGGATTGGCTTCATGTAATTGTTCAACACGGCGAGCGACCTTCTCGACATCGAGGTTCAACTCTTTCGCCAACTCCTGCTGTTTGGCGCGCTCGTGGGGAACAAACTCGTGCAAAGGAGGATCGATCAGCCGGATCGTGACTGGAAAGCCGTCCATGGCCTTGAAGATGCCGACGAAATCGCGACGCTGAAACGGCAGCAGCTTGTCGAGCGCGGCCACCCGCGCTTCTTTCGTGTCCGCCAGGATCATCTCCTGGATAGCGCGCTGGCGTTCGTGGCTGCGTTCCGGCTGCTCGAAGTCGGTGAAGAACATGTGCTCCGTACGGCACAGTCCGATTCCCTCCGCGCCGAACTCGCGCGCTTTGCGGGCGTCCTGCGGCGTGTCCGCATTGGTGCGCACGCCGAGCTGGCGCGTCTCATCGACCCACTTCATCAGCGTGTCGTAGGATTTCGGAAGTTGCGGCGTCACCAGCGGCATCTCGCCCGAATACACCAAGCCTTCGCTGCCGTCCAGCGTGAGCCAGTCGCCTTCCTTCACCACCTTGCCGTTGGTACTCATTACGCTGGTCTTGTAGTCGATGTTCAGCGACTCGGCGCCCACGATGCAGCACTTGCCCCAGCCGCGCGCCACCACCGCAGCGTGGCTGGTCTTGCCGCCCGTTGCGGTGAGGATGCCCTGCGCGACCGCCATTCCGCCCACGTCTTCGGGGCTCGTTTCGCGGCGCACGAGAATCACTTTGTCGCCTTTCGCGGCCCAATCCTCCGCCTTGTGCGCGGAGAAAACGACCTTGCCCACCGCAGAACCGGGCACCGCGTTGATGCCCTTCGCCAAAATCCTGGACTCCAGCGAACGCTTGTCCACCTTGCTATCGATGATCGGATAGAACAGGCGCTCGATGTCTTCCGGCTTGATGCGTTCGATGGCCTCTTCCTTGGTGATGAGCTTCTCGTTCGCCATGTCCACCGCGATGCGAAACGCAGCGGCAGGGGTGCGTTTTCCCGTGCGCGTCTGCAACATGTACAGCGTGCCGTCTTCGACGGTGAATTCCATGTCCTGCATGTCGCGATAATGCCTCTCAAGTTTTACTCGAACTTTCTCGAGCTGCGCGTACACCTTGGGCATGGCCCTTTTCATTTCACTAAGGTGCATGGGCGTGCGGATACCCGCAACGACATCTTCGCCTTGCGCGTTCACCAGATAATCGCCGTAGAAAATCTTTTCGCCGGAACTGGGGTCGCGAGTGAAGCAGACGCCCGTGCCGGAGGTGTCTCCGGTGTTGCCGAAGACCATCTGCACCACATTGACGGCCGTGCCGAGCAATCCCGTTATTTTCTCCACGCGGCGATAGGTCACAGCTTTCTCCGCCATCCACGAACCGAACACGGCGCCGATCGCGCCCCACAATTGCTCGATGGGATCCTCGGGAAAATCCTTCCCGGTCTTCTCGCGGAAGTTCGCTTTGTATTCCTGGACCAATTCTTTCCACCCGCTAGCTGGCACATCCGTATCCTGCTTGACGCCGAGCCTTTCTTTCATGGCGCGCAAGCGGTGCTCGAGATCTTCCTTGGGCAGCTCCATCACCACGGTCGAATACATCTGCACGAAGCGGCGATACGCGTCGTAGGCGAAGCGCTCGTTCTTGGTGGACTGTGCCAGCCCTTGCACGGAGCGATCATTGAGGCCGAGGTTTAGAATCGTTTCCATCATGCCCGGCATGGAGCGCGCCGAGCCGGAACGCACGCTGACGAGCAGCGGATTCTTGGGGTCGCCGAGTTTCTTGCGCGTAACTTTCTCCAGGCGCGCCACGTGCTCCGCCACTTGCTTTTTCAACTCCGCCGGATACTTCTTGCCGTTCTTGTAAAAGTAATCGCAAGCTTCGGTGGAGATGGTGAAACCGGCCGGCACCGGTAACCCGATCTTGGTCATCTCGGCCAGACCCGCGCCTTTTCCACCCAGCAAGTCGCGCCACGTGCCGTCACCCTCTGCTCTACCTGCCCCGAAAAAATAGACCCATTTCGTCACTGTATCCTCGCTTTGAGATTTATTCTGATTCGCTTGCGATTTCCCGAGCAATGTCGGCATGCCGACTCGTTTTCGCCGACAACTGCATACTTCAAGTAAAACTTGATATTACTCGCTCGCGCCTAGTTCTGAAAAATCGGCCACCGTCGTGAACTCGCGTAGCAATTCCGCGAGCAGTGCCAGGCGATTCTTGCGCACCGCTTCGTTCTCCGCCATCACCATCACCTCATCGAAGAAACGGTCGATCGATTTGCGCAGTCCCGCGATGCGCTCCAGCGCCTGCTCGTACTGCCCTGCGCGTTTTTCCGTTTGCACTTTGGCGGCGGCGGCGCGCCCTGCGGCAAACAGTTCCCTTTCCGCTTCGCTCTCGAAAAGTTCCGGCTGCGCGGAGAGACCGTCGCTCTTCACATTGGACTTCTCGAGTATCTTGCGAATGCGCTTGAAGGAAACGGCCAGCGGCTCGAAATTCTTGGATTTGCGAATCGAGCGCAAAGCGGCTAAACGCTTTCCCGCATCCAGCAAGTCGTCCGCACCGGCGCGAAAGACGGCGCTGACCTCGTCGTAGCCGTAGCCGGCACGCTCGCGAAACACGTAACGCGCGCGGTCCAGAATGAAGTCCAGTATTTGTGCTTCCTGCTTCGGCGTGACGCCCTTTTTTGGAGCAGAGGTCAAGAGCACCTTCGCCGCAGCGCCCACGGCCAGCGACAGCGACACTGGAAGCTTCTTGTCGAGAATGATCTTGACCACGCCGAGAGCAGCGCGTCGCAGCGCGTACGGATCGCTGGAGCCGGTCGGGACGAGGCCCACAGCAAAGCAACCGACAATGGAGTCCAGCTTATCGGCCATGGCCACCGCACAGCCGATCAAGTTGCGCGGAATGGGGTCATCAAGTCCCACCGGACGGTAATGATCGTAGATAGCGTCGGCGACATCGTCCGCTTCACCCTGTGCGCGTGCGTAAAGCCCGCCTACGATTCCTTGCAACTCGGTGAACTCGCGGACCATTTCGGTGGCAAGGTCGCACTTAGCCAGTTCCGCAGCGCGGTCGGCATCGGCGACATGCGCTTGCATCATGCCGAGATTGAACCACTGCTCCATCAGCCAGCGCGCGATGGCGCGGATGCGCTCGACCTTGTCGCGATAGCTGCCGAGGCGGGATTCGTAAGTGATCTTTTCGAGCTTGGGGAGATAGTCGGCGAGCCGACATTTCTGGTCGGCGGCCCAGAAGAACTGCGCGTCGGCGAACCTCGCGCGCAGCACGCGTTCATGCCCGGCACGCACCAGGCCTTTGGGATCCTTGGTTAGATTGATGACCGCCAGGAACGACGGAGCCAGTTCCCCGCCGCGCTTCTCCAGCGCAAAATATTTCTGGTGGTCGCGCATTACGGTGATCAGGATTTCATCTGGCAAGCCCAGGAAAGCCGGGTCGAACTTCCCCTGGATCACGGTCGGAGATTCGTTCAAGTACGTGACCAGGTCCAGCAGGTTCGGATCTGCGTGCAGCCGGAGGCCCGCCACTTTTGTTTGCGCGGCCAGTTCCTTTTCAATTTTTTCGCGCCGCTCGGCGGGATGCACGATGACTCCGTTCGCGCGCAGCTTCTTCTCGTACTCCGCGAAGTTACGCACGCGAATGGACTGGGCTCCGAGGAAGCGGTGTCCTCGTGTCACGTCTCCCGCGGCGATTCCGGCGCAGGTAAGCTTCAGCGGTTTGCCGTCGAGGACAGCAACGATCCAGCGAATGGGCCGAATGAAGCGTGGGCCGTCGAGGCCCGTCCAGATCATCGAGCGCGGCCACGCCAAATCATGAACGGCTCGCGGCAAGATATCGGCGAGGATTTGCTCGGCGGTGCGTCCGCGCTTGACCTGCTTCGCGGCGAGGTACTCGCCCTTCGGCGTGGTGACCAGAAAGACTTCGTGGAGTGCGACGCCCTGCTTTTCGGCGAAGCTCACCGCCGCGCGTGTCGGCTCGCCGACAGAGTCGTAGGCCACCGTCTTCGGCGGCCCGGTCACTTCCGTCGTCACGTCCGCCTGTTTGCGCGGCAAATTTTGTACCCACAGCGTCAGTCGTCGCGGGCCTCCAAAAGTTTCCACCGTTACGCCGGTTCCGATGCTCTCCGCGGTCAACAGCTTCTCGATATAAGCTTTGAGATCGTCGGCGGCTTTCGCAACCATCCCCGCGGGGATCTCTTCGCACCCAACCTCGAAGAGTAGTTCCAATCCCTTCTCCGGTTGCGCCTGAACCGGATCTGCTGTTCGCTGCCACTTCCTCGTCGCCGGGCTCATACCCGCACCTCGCGCCGCACCGGTGCCCCGTCAATCTGTTCGAGATACGACGCGGCCGTGCGGCATGCCAATCCTCGCACACGGGCCATCAACGCCGCGCGTTCGGTTGTCGAGATTACGCCGCGCGCGTCCATCAGGTTGAACAGGTGCGAGCACTTCAAGCAGTGATCGTAAGCGGCCAGGACCGGATAGCGCGCCCGCTCCTGCCCCTCCGCTCCCGCAAAGCCTTCAAGCAATTCTTTAGCTTGCCGCTCGTGCAACTCGAACTCCGCGCGAATGGCCGCTGCGTCACTGCGGTCGAAGCTGTACACGGAAAGCTGCTGCTCCTCCGCCAGCCGGATGTCTCCGTAGCTCTTGTCCTCTGACCATCGTAGATCGTAGACGCTCTCGACGCCTTGCAGAAATGCGCAGATGCGCTCCAAGCCGTAAGTCAGTTCGACCGAGATCGGGTCCAGATCGATTCCTCCGCTCTGCTGGAAGTAGGTGAACTGTGTAATCTCGAGCCCGTCGAGGAGAACCTGCCACCCGATGCCCCAGGCGCCCAGGGTCGGCGACTCCCAGTTGTCTTCCTCAAAGCGAATGTCGTGTTCCTTGAGGTCAATTCCGATGGCAGCGAGACTCTTCAGGTACACATCCTGCACATCGACCGGCGAGGGCTTAAGGACGACTTGAAACTGCAAATGCTTGTACAGCCGGTTCGGATTTTCTCCGTAGCGACCGTCGGCGGGCCGACGGCTCGGCTGAGCGTACGCCACGCGATAGGGAGCGGGCCCGAGCACGCGCAGGAAGGTTTCCGGATGCATTGTCCCTGCCCCGACTTCCACATCGTACGGCTGCTGCAACACGCAGCCCTGCCGTACCCAGAACTGCGACAATTTCAAAATCAAATCCTGAAATGTGATCCCGATTCTCTTCTCAAGTTTTACTTTAACTTTCAAGTCGTCTCCAAAAGCTCTCGCGTCTTTAGTTTCCGGTCACTATTGTGCTCGATCCAGTTTAGCGCCGCCTCCCGCAACTCCCTCAATGCTGCGGCAATCCCCGGCGCGTTCTCGATGCGGTCGAGCCGCTCGCCCGCAAATCGCTCCCCAAGCTGGCGCGCCTCCAAATGCAGGGGCTTCATTCCCGGGCGCCGGCATTTCTCGCAAAGGAGACCGGGCTCCCAGGGCGCGTGGTACGCCACGCCCGCGCCAAACTCGGCTCCGCACAACGAGCAGCGATCAAACCGCGGCAGCCACCCACCCAGGCGCACCGTCCAGAACGCGAAGTAACTCAGCGGCAGCGCCCAATCCCCCGTCCGCTCGATCTCGCGCACTGCTAGCAGGATCAGCCGGAACATCGGCTCAGCCGCCTCGTGGTCGGGAAGCACCAGCTCCGCAGTTTCGCTGATCACCGCAAGGCCGGTGCTGAGCTCATAATTGCTCTGCGCCTTGTGAAACGACTCCAGCAGCTCGCACTGTTGGATGCGCACCAGCTCCCGCGTTTCCTTCTCCACATACCAGATTTGCACGTGGGAAAGAACCTCCAGCGTGGAGCCGTAGCGGTTCTTCACTCGCCGCGCGCCCCCAGCCACTCCACGAAGCCGGCCGGACGCACGACCGAGAAAGCTCACCAGGCGGTCGGCTTCGCCCAGCGGAAAAGTCTTCAAGATAATGGCTTCCGTTTCCCGGGCGGGCATTTCGCTGTCGGCGCGCCGACGCTGCGTCGAACTCAAACTTAAACTCAACGGCGAGACTACGTCCGAATCGCGCGCACACGCAGAGCTAATTTAATTACCACACGCGCTCGCCCCGCGCAAATCATTCCGCAGCTCTCCGGAAAAATCGCAATCGCCCTTGCGCGAAAACGGGACGACCCGAACCTCTACTCGAGTCCGGACCTGCGTCGTGCACCGCCTGGCTTCGGCAGGCACCGGCAGCTAACCCAATCTCTTTCGATCCAGGGACACATTCAATACAGGGACGCGCCGCGCCCGACGAAGCAAGGGACGACACTTCTTCCCTGCTACTCGAAGAACACCGGGCAATTCTCGGCACGATCCGTCACCTCCGAATAGCTCGCCGTGGCCCTCCAATCGACACAACATGGGCCGTAATCAAGAAGGCCGCAGACAGTAGGGGGCCTCAAAATCGCGTCCATTTCGCCCTCCGTACGTTCATCCCTCGCGATTTGAACACGTTGCGGCGATTTCGGATTCTGTTAACCAACCTCCCGCGCCACAAACATTATCGGACGCACTTCGCTCCCTTCCCCGCATTTTGCAATTCGCCGCGTTTCCGGTACTCTGCAACTCCCGTTCCCGCTTATGCCAATTTTTCTAAATGGAACGCCGCTTTCGAGGAAGGAAAAGCCCGTGAAGCATACAAAGCGCTGGCCCGCACCGATCGTTTTGCTTGCGCTGATTTGCCTGACAGGCCCCGCCTCGGACGCTGCTCCGCTCCGGGTGATCATCGACACCGACCCCGGCGTCGACGACGCAATGGCCATCCTGCTGGCACTGAATTCGCCCGAACTGAAGGTCGAAGCTTTAACGGTGGTGCCCGGCAATGTGGAGGCGGCACAAGGCCTGGAGAACGCGCTCAAGATCGTGTCCTTGGCGGGACGCTGCGATGTCACGGTTGCGGCGGGGGCGCAGCACCCGCTCAACCAGAAGCTGATCACCGCGCAGTTCTGGCACGGCAAGAACGGCCTCGCCGGAGTGGAGTTGCCGGCGTCGAAATGCAAGGCGGATGCGCGCTTCGGCCCCGATCTCATCATCGAGATGGTGCATAAGTATCCTCATGAGTTGACGTTGATTCCCGTCGGGCCCCTTACGAATATCGCGCTGGCAGTTTCCAAGGACCCTCCCATAGCTTCCCTCGTTCGCGACATCGTGATCATGGGCGGCTCGGTGAGCGGAGGAAACGTCAACGGAGCCGCGGAGGCGAACATTTACAACGATCCGGAGGCCGCCCAGATCGTGTTCAACGCCGGCTGGATGGTCACCATGATCGGCTCCGACGTGGGAGAGCGAACGCTAATGACGCGCAAGTATCTGGCGGAATTGCAGGCGCATCAGGGCCCGCAGAGCGACTTTGTCGCCAAGCTCGCCGATTTCTATCTGACCCGTTCGGAGAAGAGCGGATACTCCGGAGCCGCCATGTACGATCCGTTGGCTGTCGGCGCGGTCATTGATCCCACGCTGGTCACGCTCAAGGACATGCATGTGGATGTGGAAACCAAGGGCGAGTTCACCCGCGGAGAAACCGTGGCCAATCGCATGGGGTCGAATGAGAACAACGTGCTGCACGGGGATCACTATGAAATTGAGGGCGCCATTGCGCTGAAACCTAACGCCCGCGTTTGCCTGGCCTCCGACGCGGACCGCTTCCTGAACCTGTTTGTCAGCCGGATTCGCGGAAAATAAAGTGTTTATTCCGCTCAAGGACCTGAATCCCCGCCGCACCTATCCTATCGTCAACACCGCCCTCATCCTCATTAACGTCGCAGTTTTCATCTACCAGTACACGCTGCCGCCGACCGCCTTCAAGATGTTCCTCACCGCCAATGCCACCATCCCGGCGCGCATCCCCGCATGGCTTTCCGGCCACGCTCCCTTTGAGGTGGCGTTTCTTCCGCTGCTCACCAGCATGTTTCTGCACGCCGGCATCGCGCACATCGCCGGCAACATGCTTTTCCTGTGGATCTTCGGGGACAACGTGGAGGACTTCTACGGCCACATCACCTATCTGTTCTTCTATTTGGTGTGTGGAATCGGCTCTGGCCTGCTGCATGTCCTCTTCAACATGAATTCGACCGTTCCAGCGCTGGGGGCCAGCGGAGCAATCTCCGGCGTGATGGGCGCTTACCTAATCCTCTACCCGCGCTCGCGAATCCTCACTCTCGTCTTTATTTTTCTAGTGCCCATTCCCGCTGTAATCATCCTGGGGTTTTGGTTCGTGTTGCAGTTTCTTGCGGGGATCAACTCGCTAGGCGTGACAGCAAATGGTGGCGTGGCCGTTTGGGCCCACGTAGGAGGGTTCTTGCTGGGAATGCTGATTACGATTATGGCGCGCGGCCGGCAGACCACGCGCTGGCAGTCCGCCTAGCAAATACTTTAGCAATCCTAAAGTAGCGCTTTAGGGCGCCAACGATTTCGTCACGAATTCGGCGAGCCAGTCACCCACCTCAGCCGTCTTCTTTGTCCCGCCAAGGTCGGGGGTCAAGTAGTTCTTGAGTAGCGCCTCTTTTACGGCCGAATGCACCGCAGCAGCTTCGGCCTTCCAGCCCAAAAATTCCAGCAGCATCCCCGCGGTCAATACCGATCCAAGCGGGTTGGCGATGCCTTTGCCAGCGATGTTCGGGGCTGACCCATGCACCGGCTCAAATAGGGACGTCCGCCCCGGATGGATGTTCCCTGAAGGCGCCAAGCCTAGCCCACCGGCCAACTGCGCCCCCAGGTCGCTGATAATGTCCCCGAACAGGTTGCAGGTCACGATCACGTCGAACTGCCGAGGATCGCGCACAATCTCCATCGCCAAAGTATCAATATAAAGGTGCCGCGAATCGATTTCCGCATACTCCTGCCGCACCTCCTTAAACACGCGCTGCCAAAGGTCGTGCGCGAAGTTCATGGCATTCGACTTGTCGCTCATGCACACGCGCTTCAGTCCATTCTTCCGCGCATGCTCAAACGCATAGCGAATGATGCGCTCCACGCCCTTGCGCGAGTTCACGTCCTCTTGGACGGCAATCTCGTCCGCTGTGCCCTTCTTAAAGAATCCGCCGACGCCCACATAGAGCCCCTCGGTGTTCTCCCGGAACACCATGATCCGGACGTCTCTCTCGGTCCGGTCGCGCAAAGGTGTCAGCCGTTCATGGAGCAGTTCTACGGGCCTTGCGTTCACGTACAGGTCCAGCTTGAAGCGCAAGCCCAGGAGAATATCTGCGGCGTGCTGGTTGGTAGGAACCCGTGGGTCGCCCAGCGCGCCAAAAAGAATGGCGTCGAACTCGTCGCGCAGCATTTCGACGGCGCCAGCAGGCAGCGATACTCCCTCGCGCAGGTATTTATCCGCGCCCCAATCAAACTCCACAAATTCCAGGGGGCGCTTCGCTGCAGCTGCAACCGCACGAAGCACCTTCACCGCTTCCGGCGTGACTTCCTTGCCGATCCCATCGCCAGGAATGACCGCAATCCGCGCCGCCGGTCCGCCACCGCGCAAAGGAACGTTCAAAGGACTGTTCGCCACGAAGCTATTCTCCAGAAAGGTCTGTATACCGAATCAGGCCAGCCGTTCTTTGCGCACGGTGAACTGCTCGATGCGATCCAGCCGCGGCGTAAAGCCAATCCCCGGGCCCGTGGGCACGCGAATCGTTCCCTGCGCCGACACCGTCACTTCCGGATCGATGATGTCCTCATTCCAATAACGGCGGCTCGCTGACACGTCGCCAGGCAAAATAAAATTCGGCAGAGTGGAAAGCGCGATGTTGTGCGCGCGTCCAATCCCGGACTCTAGCATCCCGCCGCACCACACCGGAATGGCGTTCGCCTGGCAAACGTCATGGATCTGTTTTGCCGGCGTGTAGCCGCCCACGCGGCCCAACTTGACGTTGATGATCTTGCAGGCTCCCAGAGCGATCGCCGCCTGCGCAAGCTCCGCCGTGTGAATGCACTCGTCCAGGCAAATCGGCGTTTGCAGCTTTTTCTGCAGCTCCACATGGCCGTAGAGGTTGTCCCAGCCGAGCGGCTGCTCGATCATCATCAAGTGATAGGCCTCGAGCTGTTGCAGCAGCGGCCAGTCCGACGCACGGTACGCGGAATTGGCGTCCACCATCAGCTTGATGCGCGGAAAGTCCTGGCGCACCCGCTTCACCTGCTCTACGTCCTTGCCCGGTTTGATTTTAATTTTGATGCGCTGGTAGCCCGCGGCTAGCTCCTTCTTCACCGCCGCCACTAACTCGTCCAGCGACTCCTTGATTCCGATCGAGACGCCGGAAGCAATCTCGTCGCGCACTCCGCCCAACAACTTCGCCAATGGCACGCCCTTTTGCTTGGCCTCGGCGTCCCAGATAGCTGCTTCCAGCGCGCCTTTGGCCATGTTGTGCCCGCGGACGGGCTCGAGCATTTCCCAAATTTTCGCGGCCTCACCAAATTCCTCGCCCCGAAGCAAGGGCCAAAGATGATCGCGCAACACGTGCCAGGCCGTCTCCGTGGTTTCCGGGCTGTATCCCGGCGTCTCGCCGGCCACGCATTCGCCCCAGCCGGTCACCCCATCGACATTCATCTCCACCAACACGATGCGCCGCTCGTCTGTGCGCACCACACTGGTTTCGAACGGCGCGACCAGCTTCATCCCCAACTCTCGCAGCGTGATTTCCCGAATTCGCATCGATCGCGACGTCCTCTCCCCCACCGTGTTCCATTAGAAATCGCTCCAAGGCCCCAGCAAATACGCCGCGCCCTTCTCCCCTACGCGGACTCCGATCGCCGCATATTCACGCGCGAACCATTTCGCGAACTCCTGGCCCACCCGTGCCTGCACCGCCTGCACGCGCTGCGAATTCCTCCCCCACTGCTCGAGTTCCGCGGGCAGCTCAATCGTCGCAGGAGCGTTCGTAGCGCTTGGCACCAGGTCTTGTATTGCTGCTATCACCCGGCGCGAGTCCAGCCACCATTCCGCGACCAATCGGTCCGTCTCGATTCCCCTGTGCAAGGGGCTCGTGGTGACGCCGTAAAGGTTGGGGATGTATCGCCGGCAAATGGCGCCCAGCCGATTCAAATTAAAATGCGCGTTCTTTATCTCCAGCGGATCGAACGTCCATTCCACCAAACGAATCCCGCGCCCGAGGGCCTCGTCGCGCTGGAATAGCTTCAGCATCTTCCCCACGCCGCGATCGCGATAGGCCGCGCTCACTCCCGTCTGGTGCGAGTGCAGGTACGCGGCGCCCTGCCGCAAGCCCATCACCGCCAGCGTGTATCCCACCATCTTTTCGCCGTCGAACGCCCCGAGCACCTGTCCGCCGGTAAGCGACGCCACCACGAACATCGTCACCGGCTCGATCTCCAGGTCAGCCTCACCCCAAATTTCGCGCTGCAGCTCAACGCACCCTTGAAATTCCTTGAGCGCGCAACACTTGCGAACGACGATGTCCTCGCCTGTTCGCGCCGCCCGCGATCCTTGCGGTTGAGCTTTCGCTTCCCCGTTCATCGTTTCCCCGCCGCCTCGCGCGTGGCGGGTTTCCTCCCGCCGCGCGCCTTCTCACCTCGCTTTGTCTCTTCCCACAGTCTTTCCTTATCCGCGCGCGGAACCTCCGCAAATGCCTGCCCGTTATCGGACGACAGCCGCTCCATCTCGCGGAATCGGCGCGCGAACTTCGCATTGGCGTTCTTCAGCGCAATTTCCGGATCAACTTCCAAGAAACGCGCCAGGTTCACCGCGGCAAAGAGCAGGTCGCCCATCTCCTCTTCGACGCGTGCCGTATCTTTTGTTTCCGAAGCGTGGCGCAATTCAGCGCTCTCCTCGCGCAGCTTCTCGAAGATTCCGTGCGCATCGTCCCAGTCAAATCCGGCGCGCGAGGCTTTGCGCGTCAACTGCAAACCTTCCATCGTCGCGGGCAATGTGCGCGGCACGCCGTCCAGCAGCGACTTCGGTCTTTCTTCCGTCTTAACCGTGGCGTTTCCCTGCCGCTCTTGAGCTTTGATCTGCTCCCAATTCCGCAACACTTCCGCCGCATCTCTCGCGCGCTTCTCTCCGAAAACGTGCGGATGCCGGCGCACCATCTTCTCGTGCACCTCGCGAATCACGTCGGCCGCCGTGAATCGCCCTTGCTCGGCCGCGATTTGCGAGTGAAATACAACTTGCAGCAGCAGGTCGCCCATTTCTTCGGCGAATTTCACGTCGTCGCCGCCGTTCATGGCGTCCAAAACTTCATAGGCTTCTTCGATCAGATACGTGCGCAGCGTTGCATGCGTCTGCTCGCGGTCCCAGGGACACCCGTTCGGCGCGCGCAAGCGCGCTTGCAGCGCCACCAGCCGTTCAAACCATTCCCCGGCCGTCAATTTCTTTTCCTTAGGCGCTTTGCGTGAACCCTGGCGTGAAGAGCTTGAGCGCGATTTAGTCTTACGCGGCGGAGCCTTGCGGGAGGCCATCTTCCTTCCAAGAAATTCGGGCGCTACGCTTCACTGTACCGTCGCCACACATATTTTGACAAGCAAGTTATAGGAGCGTCGATGATGGTGCCGTCGCAGTGGAATAAACAAGCTCCAAATGAACCAACTGGCAATGTCAGTTTCACGAGCTATGCAATCTCCGACTCACGATTTTAAATCATTACCTTACAAAACACGCTCGTCGGACATGCGAATCGTCCCACACCGGATGCCCGGGCAGTGACCTCGTTCACCGGATAGGCCCCAACGGATCGGATAAGCCTTCGACGACTTCCCGGACCGGTTTGCCTTTCCAGAAACGACTCCAGTTGTCGAGCGAAGTGAACGTGCGGCTCTCCATTCGGTCGATGTAGAGCGTTCCTCGCAGATGATCAATTTCGTGCTGGAGTATCCGGGCGTACCATCCAGAGGCTTCGACGGATTGTGGTTCTCCCTGTTCATCCAAATAGGCTACGCGAACTCTGCGGGCTCTTGGCACCACGGCAGAAAATCCGGACAAACTAAGACAACCTTCATAGAAATCGGCGGTGTCGTCTCCGAGGAGAGTGATCTCGGGATTGATAATGACGTGGAATGGCACTGGCTCGCGTTCCTTTTCAGCGAGTTCCTCGGCAGGCAAGCTGCTCAACAGCTCTTCGCGATCTTCAATCACCGCGAGTTGCAGCGCCATGCCCACCTGCGGCGCCGCAAGCCCGACACCCGGAGCGTCCCGCATCGTCTCGTGCATATCTCGGATCAATCGCTGAATTTCGTCGGCAATGATCTCCTCGCGCGTTAGCTGGCGTGCCTGGGCACGCAAGACGGGTTCGCCTGCCTGAACAATTTTCAGCCGCATGATTTTTCCATTGTCCTGTATCTCCGGCATCTCGAAAAGCGAGATGTTGGAACGGAATTTATTCTCAGAAAATATTTGTTCCCCTGCATCCGAACCAGACTCGTTACTTCCGAGAGCCTGTAAGCCTGTGGAGGTTCCGATTTCCCAAAAACGGGAGAACAATTTGGCGCGGGTAAGCCTGTACTGTTCTGGTCCGTACCTAATGTCGGACAGTTTCTTCAATCGCCCCAAAACTGGCCTTCTCGCCAGTGGTTATTGTCACGTTTCGTGACTAGTGTGCTTGCAGCGATATGAGACAGGTTAGGGCAAAACACGGCCAAGTAAACCAAGTGGGGGGACATGGGGATCGCAGAACGCTATTTCTACCAGGCCAGGGGAAACGCCGCCGCAACAAAATTCAAGTCAAAGTTCTTTAGAAATTCTAGAGCAGGGCTCTTGGGCCTCGCCGCTATATTGGCCTGCTCCGCGAACGCGGCCGGCCAGCAAACCATTTGGCCGAGCACAAGGATCCCGGCGACCGTTGATAATGGACCCGACTCGCCGCTCGAGCTGGGAGTTTCGTTCAAGGCGGACACCAGCGGTACCATCACTGGCGTTCGCTTTTACAAGAGCGCAGCCAACACCGGCGTTCACGTAGGTCACTTGTGGAGCCGCACAGGTGCGTTGCTGGCCAAAGTAATTTTTACGGGGGAGACCGCTTCAGGCTGGCAGCAGGCGAACTTTTCGACTCCCGTGGCCATTACGGCGAACACTGTGTACGTGGCCTCCTACCAGAGCACTGTCGGGCATTGGAGCGTCAACTGGAACTATTTCGCCACCTCCGGTGTGAATAATCCACCGTTGCATGCCCTGCAAAATGGGAGTGGCGCTCCTGACGGGATATGGGGCGGCGCTGGTACGTTCCCCACTCATACAAACTCAGCGAACTACTGGGTGGACGTGGTTTTCAAGGGTGCGGCTGCGGTCGCGCCTTCGATCACGGCGCAGCCCGTAAGCCAGAGCGTTATCGCCGGACAGACGGCAACATTCTCAGTTACCGCAACGGGCACCGCTCCACTCAGCTATCAGTGGAGAAGGAACGGGGCAGCTGTCAGCGGCGCAACTTCGGCGAGCTACACAACTTCGGCCACAACGTCCGCGGACAACGGCGCGCAGTTCACCGTAGCGGTCGGCAACTCGGCGGGGAGCGTCACCAGCAGCGCCGCCACCCTCACGGTGAATGCCGCTACGTATTTGCTGAGCGCCAGTCCGGCGAGTTTGGGCTTTGGGAACGTAGACATCGGCAGCAACAGCTCGTTGGGTGCAACGCTGACAAACAATGGAAACTCGAACGTCACGATTTCTGGTGTGACGATTACGGGCGCGGGATTCAGTACTAGCGGCGTCACA
>Ga0137416_10000153_pt1 | contig 28042 bp, 24 predicted proteins | sample CZODoug3_1_1_16f_FD_108282 | JGI IMG/M metagenome (GOLD analysis project Ga0137416, IMG submission 108282) | Vadose zone soil fungal communities from Angelo Coast Range Reserve, California, USA - CZODoug3_1_1_16fungal (Illumina Assembly) | ecosystem: Environmental > Terrestrial > Soil > Vadose...
GAGTGGTCGCCGCGCGCCGAGGCGTCGCTGCGGCAGGAGGCCGAGAGCGAGCTGCAGCTGATGGAGAAGCAGCTGCGGGAGCTCGGGATCGAGGATCTCAGCTACTGGCAGCGCGTCCGCCGCGCCCTCGACGAGATCCTCCTCCCCCGCTACGCCGCGCTGGCGAAGGCGGAGATCGATCTCGCCAAGCGCCACTACGGCATCTGGCGCGGCGGTGACCTGGTGGCGCGCGCGACCTTCGCCCTGGCCGGCTTCATCCTCGGGATCATCTGCGTCGAGGTGCCGTACATCCCCATCCAGGCGAAATGGTTCCCGGCGCTCCTGCTTGTGCTCGGGCCCCTGTTCCCCGACGGAGTGATGTGGCTGCACCGCCGGCGCTGGCGCAAGCAGCTGGAAGCGCTGGTCGGCGATCTACACCACGCCAGCGAGACGCTCGAGACCTACCGGCCGCTGTCCGAGCTTACGCATGCCCTCGGGCTGCCGTCCGAGCTCGCGGAGGCGCCGCCCACTGCGGCGCGAGAGAGAGGATGAAGTGGCTCTCAACCTGAAAGTGCCGCACGTGAGCGTTCCGCAAGGCGGGAAGCTTCGCATCCTCTGGGTAGCGGGGGTGTCGCTGATCGTCCTGCTGGTCGGCTACAACTCCTGCACCACCTACGTGAAGCCCGGCGAGGCGGGCGTCAAGCAGATCAAGTTCGGCATCGGGAAGGGCATCGAGCCCCTGGTCTACGGCACCGGCCTGCACTACGTCGGTGTCGGCGAGACCATGCACCGCTTTCCCTTGCGCTTGCAGGTCCTCGAGCTGAGCAACTCGCGCAGCGAGGCCACCGGAGATCTCGAGGGGCAGCGGGTAGCGCCGGGCGTCAACATCCAGACCAGCGAAGGGTACACGGTGCAGGCCGACCTGACCGTCCTTTATCGGATCGCCGACCCGCTCAAGGTCATGCAGACGATCGGGCCTGGCCACCTCTTCGAGGACAGCGTCGTGATCCCGCGCGCGCAACAAGACCTGCGGCGCGCGCTCGGGGAGCTGGACGCCGAAGACTTCTATCGCGGCGACAAGCGCGTGCAAAAGGCGCAAGCCGCGCAGCAGGCGCTGGAAGCGGAGGTCAAGGACAAGGGCATCGAGATCCTCCAGGTCCTGGTTCGCCGGTACACCTACGATCAGCGGTATCAGCAGGCCATCGAGCAGCGGAAGATCCAGGACCAGACCGTCTACAAGAACGAGGCGGAGGCGAAGTCGGCCACGGCGGCGGCCGCGAAGAACAAGATCGTGGCCGAGGGCGCCGCAGCCGTGCAGGTGGAGCTGGCGCGCGGCGAGGCGGAGGTGAAGAAGCTGGAGGCGGACGCCGACCTCTACCGGCGCAAGAAGGCCGCGGAAGGCGATCTGCTGGTCAAGCTCGCGGAAGCGCAGGGCACCGAGCTGGAGAACCAGGCGCTGCGTGGCGTGGGCAGCGAGAACATGGTCGGGTTGCGCATGGCCGAGGCGCTCAAGGGCACGCAGGTGATCGTGCTCCCGACGGACGGCGAGGGTGCCATGAATCCGCTCGATCTCAAGACGCTCCTGAAGCGCTTCGACGTGAAGGAGTGACCATGCGCAAGCTCACGCTTCTCCTCCTCCTCGCCGCCGGCTGCACCTTCCACAACACCGACTCGACCGAAGTGGGCGTGCTGACCCGCAAGATCGCCTTCTTCGGCAAGTCGGGGGTGCAGCCGGAGACCTATCCGCCCGGCGCCACGTACACCTTCCCGGCCTTCATCACCGACTGGAACGTCTACAACGTCGCGCTGCAGAACCTGGCCATGGTCCGCTCGGTGCAGAAGGGCGACCGCGGATCGCGCGACGACGTGGAGTTCAAGACGCACGACGGCAACGACATCGCGGTGGACGTGACGGTCGCCTGGCGGATCGACACCGCGAAAGCTCCCTGGATCCTCGAGCACGTGGGCGGATCGACCGACGAAGTGAAGGAGAACCTGGTGCGCCCCGCCTGCCGCAGCATCGTGCGGGACGTCCTGAACGCGATGACCAGCGAGGAGTTCTACGTCTCGGAGAAGCGCTTCCTCAAAGCGGAGGAAGCGCGGGAGAAGCTGGCGCGCGTGCTCGCTCCGGAAGGGGTGATCATCGAGCGGGTGATCCTCGGCGAGCACCACTTCCACCCCGACTACGAGAAGGTGATCCACGACAAGAAGCTCGCGGAGCAGACCGCGGAGCGGATGGTCAGCGAGGGCCACGCCGCGCAGCAGGAGGCGCTGCGGAACCTCGAGACCGCGAAGGGGCAGGTGTCGCAGAAGTTCGCCGCCGCCCGCGGTTCGCTCGATCAGGTGAAGCTGCATGCCGACGCGGACTACTTCCGCGCGCAGCGCGAGGCCGAGGCCATCCTCGCGGAGAAGAAAGCCCGCGCCAAGGGAGTGGAGAAGACGAACCAGGCGATGAGCGGGGCGGGCGGCCGGACGATGGTGAAGCTGAGCGTCGCCGACGCCTTGCGGGGGAAGCAGATCCTCTTCCTGCCCTCGGGTGGAAAGGGTGGCAGCCTGCAGACGATGAACCTGAACGACCTGCTGGCGCGGTTCGCCTTCGCGGAGACGCAGTCCAAGGCGACCGTGAAGGTGCAAGACGACTCGAAGTGACCGTTCTCAAGCTCACGCTCGAGTACGACGGGACGGACTTCGTGGGCTGGCAGACGCAGCCGAACGGCCGCAGCGTGCAGCAGGAGCTGGAGAAAGGGATCGAGCGCTTGTGCGGGGAGCTCGTGCGCGTCACCGGCGCGGGCCGGACCGATGCCGGAGTCCACGCGCGCGGCCAGGTGGCGTCGCTGCGCGCGCCGCGGGAGCTGCCGCTGAGGGCGTGGACCGCGGGACTGAACGCGCTCCTGCCCGACGACGTTGCCTGCCTCCGTGCAGAGGCCGCGCCGGAAGGTTTCGACGCCCGCCGCTGGGCGCGCGGCAAGCGCTACACCTACGCGATCCTGGAGACTCCGGTGCGCTCTCCGCTCGAGCGGGGCCGCGCCTGGGAGATCCGCCGGCCGCTCGACGTCGACGCCATGCGCCGGGCCACCCCGGCGCTGCTGGGCGTGCATGATTTCTCGGCGTTCCGGGCCGCGGATTGCCCGGCGCGCACCACCGTGCGAGAGATGCGCCGGCTCGAGATCCGGCAGAACGGGTCGTGCATCGAGCTCGTCGTGGAGGCGACCGCCTTCCTCAAGCACATGGTGCGCAACGTGGTCGGGACGCTCGTGGAGGTCGGCCACGGCCGCCGCGACGCCGGTTCGTTGGCCGCGCTGCTCGAGGGTCAGGATCGCACCCGGGCAGGCCCGACTGCGCCCGCTCACGGCCTGGTCCTCGACGAAGTGTTCTACCTGCCCGGGAACGCAGATCCGAGGCACGAGCTCGAGGACGAATAGTCGCTCAGCGACCCTTGCTTCCAGGCTGAACGGGTTCTGGGCCGGCGTCCTCGCCGATGCGGAACCGGCGCGAGCCGAGCTGGAGCACGAAATGTTGCCCGTTCTCGGACAGGTGCTCGCCGAGCGAGAGCTGCGCATCCCGCGTGAGCCGCGCGCGCTCGCCTCCGACGCGAGCGTAGAGCGCGTCGTCCGCTCCCGAGGCCAGGGTCGCCGGATCGATCTCCACCCACTCGCCGGAGGCGAGCTGCCCGCGCAGCGACGCGCCCGACGGCTCGACGCGGCGCAGCCATAGCGCTGCGTCTTCGACGTCGAGGTAGGCCCAGTCCTTGCCGATGCGTGTCGCCCACCGACCGTCGGTGGCGCGATGGATTCCCTGGTGCAACGCGGCCAGCGTGCGCGCGTGCTCGACCAGGCCACCGCGGTGCCAGAAACGGCCCTCCTTGTCGAGGCGCAGCCCGCTCTGCTCGCGTAGCTGCCGTAGCGTCGCCGGGTCCATCGCCTGCATTCTAGCCGCTGGGGGTGCTGCGGCTCGACTGGATGCGCACCTTGCCGGCAGAGGTGAGGTCCATGCCAGAGAAGGAAACCATCGAGCGTGCCCGGCGAGACGCGGCGCAGGGGAAGTCCAAATCGACGCAGGCTGGCGAGTTCGTGCGCGAGGAAATGCACCACATCCGCGAAGGGAAGCACGGCGCCCGATCGCCCAAGCAGGCAATCGCCATCGGGCTGTCGAAGGCCCGTCGAGCGGGCGTGAAGCTGCCACCGCCGAAGGCGGGGAAGACTTCGAAGCAGACGGCGCGAAAGGCTGCGCGCGACGTGGCGCGAGGGCGGAGGCGCAGGCGGCCGTCGGCCAGGCGATCGCGGGCGGTCCGGCGCGCGCTGCGGCGTGAGCCCAGGTCTTCGGCATCGCGGCCGGCACTCGCTGCGCAGGCACACCGCGCCGCAATGAGGCGCCGCCCGAGCGAGCGCCGCGCGGCGGCGAAGAAGGCCGTCCGGACGAAGGGCCCGGCCACGCGCCGCAGAGCGCGCGCGCCATCGATTCCGCGAGGCTGCGCTGCGCGCACACAGACTCGCTTCATCGTCCTCGCTCCTTCCGTCTGCGCCCGCGACCGAGCGAGCGAAACCCGGGATGCACGCCGCGCCTCAGGCCCTGCTGGTCGGCGATGCGCAGGAGCAGCGCGGCCAGCTGCTCGCGCTCGCCGGCGTCGAGCGCCTCGCCGATGGATTCCTGATGCGTCCGGGCGATGCGTCCGATCGCCTCCAGCATCGTACGCCCCGGCGAGGTGAGGTGCAGGGCGTAGGTCCGCCGATCGTCCGGATTGTCGCGCCGCTCGACGAGTCCGCGTTCTTCCAGCTCGTCGACGAGAGCGACGAGGCGGCTCGGCAGGACGTCGAGATGCTCCGCGAGCGCCTGCTGGCTGAGCCCGCCCGAGGTCGAGAGCGCCCAGAGGATCCCCGCATGCGGGGGCGACAGTCCCAGTGCGGACAGCCGCTCGGCGAACTTCGCCGCCGCGTGGGCGCCTACCTGGGCGAGGAGCCAGGCGGCGGAAGGAAGGCGCTCCCGCGGGCGGTCCCCACCCCCGCTCCTCTCCGTCCGTCGCCGCGCCATGCAGGAAATCCTAGCGCAGAGGAATCGTTCATGATATGAATGATTCATGAACAGAACCGAAATCGAGCACCGCGGCCCCAATCTCGTCGCTGTCGCGATCACGTTCGTCGCCCTCCTCCTGGCGAGCCTGATCCTGGGAACCGTGCTCGCGGGCGGCGAGCACTTTCCCTCCCCGTTCGGGCCTGAGGGCCTGTCCGGCGCCTATTTTTCGCAGCACGCGACGGCCGTCACCGTCAGCGCCTTCCTGCAGTTCGGCGCTGCCATCCCTCTGGGCATCTACACCGCCACGGCCGTGAGCAGGCTGCAATTCTTCGGACTGCGCGTGGCGGGGGTGTTCATCGCCTTGTTCGGCGGCCTTGCGGCCTCGTTCTTCCTCGCGCTCTCCGCTCTCACCCAATGGGTGCTCGCGCAAGCGGGCGTCGCGGGGTCGGCGGGCGCCACGCGCGTCCTCCATTGGTTTGCCTTCGCCACCGGCGGCCCCGGCCACGTCGTGCCGCTCGGACTGCTGCTTGCCGGCATCTCCGTCACGGCGGGCCTCACGCGGCGGCTGCCGCGGTGGATGATGATCTTCGGGCTCGTGGTGGCCGCGATCGCCGAGCTGAGCAGCTTCGCCCTGGTCGTCCCGGCGGCCGCCTGGCTGTTGCCGCTCGCACGCTTTCCGGCGCTGGTCTGGATCGTCTGCGCTGGGGCGCTGCTTCCAAGAGGGATTCCGCACGCGGTGGAGAAGTCCGCAACCTGAGCAAGAGCGTGATCCTGCCTGTCACCGAGCTGCGCCCTTGCTATGCTCAGCGCCCGCATGGGTCGCCACGCGCACCGGGCAACCTCGACGCATCCGTTGCCGCGCCGCCGGCTGACGGCGCGCGAGATGGAGGCCCGGGCCGCCGCCGTGCAGGCGGTCGCGCCGCCTGCGCCGTTGCCGCAGGGAGAAGCGATGGCGATGCTGGCGCGCCGTGGCTTCCGCCCCGAGCTGAGCCGGCCCGACCTCCCCTTCCCGCGAGAGCTGGACGCAGACACGGCCGAGCGACTCACCGAGCGGCTCGGCCACTATTCCTTCCGCCTGTTCTTGCGTGGAGCGATCCAGCGCCGGGGCGACTTCGCCCCGGGAGAGGCGACGCGCTATCTCACTGCTTCCCAGGAGAAGGCGCTGGCGGACGCGCTCCTCGCGCTCGGCGTCCTGGTGCGCACCCCGCGGGACCGCTACCGGTTCGTCCACCGGGCCACCAGCTTCGGTCCGACGCTCGAGTGGTACGTGGCGCGCGAGCTGCGCCGGCGGCTCGGTTGCGACGTCGCCACCGGCGTGATGTTCCGGGCCCCCGGGCTGGGCGGCGATCTCGACGTGATCGCCGCTCTCGAGGGCAAGCTCATCTACCTGGAGCTCAAGTCCTCGCCGCCCAAGCACCTGACGCCGGGCGAGGTGGCGGCGTTCTTCGCCCGCGTGCGCCGGCTGCGCCCGGACGTGGCCGTCTTCGCCATGGACACCTCGCTGCGGCTTTCCGACCGGGTGCTGCCGTTGCTCGCGGCCGGGCTCGACCCGAAGTGCCCGGCGCCCCGGCGCATCGAGCGGGACCTCTGGACGCTCACGCCGCACCTGTACGCGGTGAGCGCGAAGGCCGACCTCGTCACCAACATCTGCCGCGTGGTCGGCGAGGGTCTGATCGCGCTCGGGCCGCGACATTGAATGGATTTGCAGGGCGAGGAGTGCTGCGAAAATGCTCGTCATCGAAGGAGAGCTGGACCGGCCGCGCTCGATCGATCCAACGGAGCTACGCCGGCTGCCGGCGCAGATCGATGACGTCTCGGCGCTGGTGCCGGGCCGCGACGGATCGGCGGTCTGGCTCCGCGACCTGCTCGCGCATTGCGGGCTCAAGCGGTCGGCGCGCTTCGCCACCCTCGCCTCCGGCGACGGCAAGTTCGCCATCTCGGTCCCGCTGCAGCCGCTGCTGGAGCGGGCGATGCTCGTCTACCGCAAGGGCGATGCGCCGTTGCCGGTCGCGAAGGGCGGACCGGTACGCCTGCTGCTCACGGGCAAGGTTGAATGCGAGGCGCCGGAGATCGACGCCTGCGCGATGGTCAAAGGCCTGGGCCGCATCCGCGTCACGGCCGAGAGGGAGCCCGACGTCGGCCACGTGCACCATTGACCCATCCGCAAGTGCCCCGCCCGTCGAGGTTCCGGGCAGCTACCGCATCACCCCTCGCCGCTGAGCGAGCGCGAACTCGTGGACGAACGCTTCCTGCCCCGGTGCCGTGGCGGCCCCGCGCCGCGCTTCGCGCACGAGCTCGATCGCCCGCCGCGGGTCCGCGCCGGCGCCGACCAGGCAGCAAGCGGCGAGGGTGCCGCTCCGGCCGATCCCGGCATGGCAGTGGATCACGACGGTCCTTCCGGCAGCGAGGTGGTCGAGGATGCGTCCCACGAGCCTCGCCGCCTCGACGATGTCCGAAGGCGCCGTGTCGTCGGCGATCGGGAGCCAGAGGGTCTCGAGGCCGGCACTCCGCACCCCGTCGAGCAGACCGCCGAGACCGATCCTCCACATCTCGTCTTCCTCGAGCAGCGTGACCAGGACGCCGGCGCCGCACGTGTCCCGAAGGCAGGCGAGATCGGCTTCGAGCGTCTGGTCTGGCCCGAGCCGCGGATCGTGCGGCCACCGTCCGGGAGCCGGAGCGAAACCGAGCCTGCCAGGAAGACCGTGCGCGTGCTCGGGAAGGAAGGCGACGGGCGGGCCCTCGTACAGGTTCATGGCAGTAATGGTAGGCCGGAGTGCGGCCGCGTCACAGCCATTCGCAGGGAATGGGCTAGCCCTGGTCCGGTACCATCAGGAGCATGAACGCATCCGATTCCGTCGTGGGGTGCTCCACGTGCGGTGCTTTGTATACGCCCGCTGCCGGGGACGATGGTGTCTGCCCGACGTGCAGCAGCCTTCTTCCGGGCCAGTCGCCACCCCGGCCGGCGCGGCCTGCCGGGCCGAACCTTCGTCCCGTCTCGCGGAAGCCCGAGCCCGACATCTTCGAGGTGACGGACGACGATGCTCCGCCGCGCCGCAGACGCGGCAAGGGACGCGGTTTGCGGCCCATGGCGATCGGGGTGACGGCCGCGTTGCTGGTCGCCGGTATCTGCACGGCGATCATCATCCGGCCGCGCCCGCTGACCGACGCGTGGACTTCCCTACGGCGCCATTCGCCGTCGCAGGCTTGGATCTCGGTCCGGCGCCTGGTCGCGCACGCCTGGCTCGCCGTCCGGCTCCACCTGCCGTTCGACGGGCCGCAAGCGGAGCGGAGCGCGTCGGCCGCGCCCTCGACACGAGATGCGAGCGCGTCGCGAGGGACCCACCGGCACTCGCAGCACGGCAAGGGGAAGCGGAGCGGCGACGACTGAGCGAGGCCGCCAGGAAGCGCGTCACTCTTCTTCGGACTGGTCCGCGCCCGGGCGGCAGATTCTCCCGGCGATCGTGCCGTCGAAGCCCGACGTCGAGCTCGTGCCGTACGCGAAGAGCATACCGGTTGCGTTCGTGAACTTGCCCGTGCCGCCGCCGATCGGGTCGATCTCGAAGAAGGTGGCATCCTCCGTGTTCAAGACGCCCCGGTCGTGAATGTGCAAGTCGCCTCCGGACGCGCTGATGATCAGCTCGCCTGAGTAGACGACGAAGTCATCAGAAGCGCCGGCATCCCAGGTCAGCAAGGTGAACTGCGTCGTTCCTGCCAGCAGGCCGGAGTCGATCAAGCCTGCAGTGCAGAGCCCGAGAGCGCTGGGACATGTGACCCCGGTGAAGATGGTGGTCGCGATCCCCGCCTTGACGAACGCGCATCGCCTCGCCCTATCGGTCGTCGCGGACAGTTCGTTGTCTGCCGTTGCGGTCGAATCCTGGACAGCGCTTGCGAACGCCTCCTGGACGGCGATTGCCGACACATCCTCCGCGGCGCGCGCGGACAACGGAACGAGAGCGATTGCCAGTACGGAGATCGCCGCGATCGAAATGCTTCGCATGATATCACTCCCACGTCCGAATACTACGTTGTGGGCGTTACGCGCAATCGTAAGATTACAGTAGTGTTGACACGGCGAAGCGGCTAGCGAAACTCGGGGCGCTTCTCCGCACGCGCCCGCTCTCGGGCGGGAATGCTCGCCCGCCGCATGGAGCGGTGCAGGAAGTCCTTCAGGTACGCAGCAGTCCGCGAGTCTCGCGAGCGCGCGACCTCCTCCGGAGTGCCCCAGGCGACGACGCGGCCACCCTGCTCGCCGCCTTCCGGACCGAGGTCGATCACGCAGTCCGCGGCCGCCACGACGTCCAGATTGTGCTCGATGACGATGACGGTATCGCCGCGATCCACCAGCCTCTGCAGCGCGGTGACCAGCTTGGCGACGTCCGCCATGTGCAGGCCCGTCGTCGGCTCGTCGAGCACGAAGACGGAGCGCCCGAAGGCGGGCGAGGCGAGCTCGGCGGCCAGCTTGATCCGCTGCGCTTCGCCGCCGGAGAGCGTCGGGCTCGGCTGGCCGAGCTGGAGATATCCGAGCCCGATCTGCGAGAGGAAGTCGAGCGGCCGCCGCACCGGAGGGAAGGGCGAGAAGAAGTCGCGGCCTTCGTCGACGGTCATGGCGAGCACGTCGGCGACGGACTTTCCCTTCAGGGTGACGGCGAGCGTGTCCGCGTTGTACCGGCGACCCGCGCAGATCTCGCAGTCGACGTAGACCTCCGGCAGGAGCGACATCGTCACCCGCAGCCGGCCCTGGCCCTCGCATTTCTCGCAGCGGCCGCCGGACACGTTGAAGGAGAAGCGCCCGGCGCGATAGCCGCGGGCGCGCGCGTCGGCCGTGGTGGCGAACAGGCCGCGGATGGCGTCCATCACGCCGACGTAGGTGGCCGGCACCGAGCGCGGAGTGCGGCCGATGGGCGACTCGTCCACCTCCAGCGCGCGCGGAGCCTGCTCCCAGCCGCGCAGGTCGGCGATCCCCGGCCGCAGCGGGTCGCGCGCGATCCGCGCCTTCAGCGCACGGTACAGCACGTCGCGCACCAGCGTGGACTTCCCCGAACCGGAGACGCCGGTGACGCAGACGAGGCGGCCGAGCGGGAAGTCCACGGTGAGCTCGCGGAGATTGTGGAGGCGGGCGCCTCTGACCGTGAGGCGGGCCGCCGTGTCGAGCGGCCGCCTCGGCCACGCGGCGCGCGCACCTCGACCTCGCAGCCAGAGGCCGGTCAACGACTCTTCCGCCTTGGCGATGGCGCTCGGCGGACCCTCCGCGACGACCCTTCCGCCGGCAGGCCCGGCGCCAGGTCCGAGGTCGATGACGTGGTCGGAGGAACGGATCACCGGCTCGTCGTGCTCCACCACGACCACCGTGTTCCCGCGGTCGCGGAGCCGGACCAGCGCGCGCAGGAGCGCCTCCGAGTCGCGCGGATGGAGCCCCACGGTCGGCTCGTCCAGCACGTAGCAGACGCCGCGCAGGTTGGAGGCGAGCTGGGCGACGACGCGGATGCGCTGCGCCTCGCCGGTGGAGAGCGTGTCGGTGCCGCGGTCCAGCGTCAGGTAGCCGAGGCCGAGCTCGTCGAGCATGGCGAGGCGGCTCTCCAGCTCGGGGAAGATGCGCTCCTTCACCTCGGGCGGAATGGGGAGGCCCCGCAGCCACTCGAGCGCGCCACGGACGGGGAGGGCTGCGGCTTCTCCGATGTGCCGGCCGTCGATGCGCACCGCGAGCGCTTCGGGGCGGAGCCGCGTTCCTCCGCAGTCGGGGCAGGGATCCGGGTCGGCCTCCTCGTCTTCCCAGAGGGCCCCGAAGCCTTCGCAGGTGGGGCAGGCGCCGAACTTCTGCGTCCAGGTGAAGAGCCGCGGGTCGGGCACCGGCAGGCCGGAGCCGCACCGTGGGCAGGCTCGCCGCGTCGAATACGGGCGATCCGGCATTCCCCGCGCGGAAGCGATGAGGCTGCCTCCGCCGAGCTCCAACGCGCGCTCCACCGCGGTGCGAAGGCGGCCGGGCCGGCCCGGGCCGGCCGGCACCCGCTCGATCAGGGCCTCGACGTCATGGAGCTGATACCGGTCGAGGCGCGGCGGCCGCGAAGCGCTGTGCAGGACGCCGTCGATCCGCACGTCGCGGACGCCGCGCTTCGCCGCAGCCGTGATCACCTCGCGGTGGAAGCCCTTCCGCTTGCGCACGAGCGGCGCGAGCAGCACCACCTCCTCGCCGGAGAAGTGCTCCGCGATCCGCCCGGCGAGGCTCGCTGCCTCGGCCACCTCGCCGGGAACGCCGCATTTCGGGCAGTGCACGACGCCGAGACGCGCGAAGAGCAGCCGCAGGTAGTGATAGACCTCCGACGCCGTACCGGCGGTGGACATCGGCGTCCCGTGCGAGAGCTTCTGTTCCAGCGCGACCGTCGGAGGCAGGCTCTCGACGCGGTCCACCTCGGGCCTCGCCAGAGGCCGCACGAACTGGCGCGCGTAGGTCGGCAAGCAGTCCAGGAAGCGGCGCTGTCCCTCCGCGTAGAGAACGTCGAAGGCGAGCGTCGACTTGCCGGAACCGCTCACGCCCGTGACCGCGACGAGGCGGTCCTGCGGGATCTCGACGCGGACGTGCTGCAGGTTGTGCTCGCGCGCGCCCAGGACGTGGATACCGCGGCCGCCGGTCTCACAGCGCCCGCCGGCCTTTGGCCGGCGGAACGGAAGCGTGCCAGGCGCGGCAAACGCGCCCCGCAGTGCCCTCCCGGTGGGCGTATCGAGCGTCGCAACCTGCTCCGGCGCCCCCACGCCCACGAGCCTCCCGCCCTCATCGCCCCCCTCTGGCCCGAGGTCGACGATCCAGTCCGACGACTTCGCCACCTGCATGTTGTGCTCGACCACCACCACGGAGTTCCCCGCGTCGACCAGCCGGTGCAGCGCGCCGACGAGCTTCGACACGTCGCTCGGGTGCAGCCCGGTGGTCGGCTCGTCCAGCACGATCAGGTGATTGCGCGCATCGCTCGCCTGCGCGAGCCGGCAGGCGAGCTTCAGCCGCTGCGCCTCGCCGCCCGAGAGCGTTGGCGCGGGTTGCGAGAGCGACAGGTATCCCAGGCCGATGTCCAGCAGCGGCCGCAGCGCCCTGAGCACGCGCGCGTCGTCCGCGAAGATCCTCGCCACCTCCTGCGCGGGCAGGTCGAGCAACCCGGCGATGTTGAATCCGCGGCAGAGCACCTCCAGCACCTCCGGGCGGAAGCGGCGGCCGTCGCAGCCGGGGCAGCGGATGTAGGCGTCGGGGAGGAACTGCAGCTCGACCTTCTCGTATCCAGCCCCGCGGCAGTGGGGGCAGGCGCCGGCGGCGGCGTTGAAGGAGAACGCGGAGGGGCGCAGGCCGCGAGAGCGCGCGTCCTCGGTGGCGGCGAAGGCCTCGCGCAGCGGATCGAGCACCCCCATGTACGTAGCCGCGTTCACGCGCGCGCTGCGGCCGAGCGGCGACTGGTCGACGATCACGGCGCCTTCGAGGAGGCCGGCGCCCTGGAGCGCGTCACACGCCCCCGCTTCCGATTCCGGCAGGCCGAGCTGGCGGCGCAGGTTCCGGTACAGGACCTGGTCGACGAGGGTGGACTTGCCGGAGCCGGATACCCCCGTGACGCAGACGAAGAGCCCGAGCGGGACGTCCACGGTCAGGTCGCACAGGTTGTTCTCGCGGGCGCGGACGATGCGGAGCTTGCGGTCCGGGTCCGGGCGGCGCCGCTCTTCCGGTGCCGGCATCTCGAGGCGCCCGGCGAGGAACGCCCCGGTCTGCGAGAGCGGCGCCTCCAGCAGTCCGGCCAGCGGATCTTGGTACACCACCTCGCCGCCTTGCTTCCCGGGCCCCGGCCCGAGATCGATCACGTGATCGGCGCCGCCGATGAGCGCCGGATCGTGCTCGACGACCACCACCGCGTTGCCCGCCTCGGCGAGCCTGCGCAGCACGCCCGCGAGCCGGCCGGCGTCGCGCGGATGCAGGCCGACGGACGGCTCGTCGAGCACGTAGAGGGTGCTCGTCAGCGAGCTGCCCAGCGCGGTGGCGAGCGTGACCCTCTGCGCCTCGCCTCCCGAGAGCGTGCGCGACTGGCGCGAGAGCGTCAGGTACCCGAGCCCCACGTCGCAGAGGAAGCGGAGGCGCCCGCGGATCTCGCGCAGGAGCAGGTCGGCTGCGGTATCGTTCGCGTTCGGCGTCCAAGCGGCGAAGAACCGTTCCGCATCGGCGATGGGCAGCGTCTCGACGTCGGGGAGCGTCTTGCCGTTGATGCGGAAGAGGAGCGCCGCGGGCTTGAGCCGCGCACCCCGGCAGTCGGGACAGGGGGTGTAGCGGCGGTAGCGCGAGAGCAGGACACGGACGTGCATCCGGTAGGTCTTCGATTCCAGCCACTCGAAGAAGCCGTCGATGCCGTACCAGCGGGTCCGCCAATGTTCCCGCCCGCCCGGCTCGCCTTTCCAGATCAGCTGGCGCGTCTCTTCGGGAAGCTCGCCCCAGGGCACGTCGGCGCGGAGCCGCTGCCGCTTGAGGAAGCGCAAGAGGTCCTGCTGGCAGTCGCCGTAGAAGGGCGTCTGGAACGGCTTGACGCAGCCCTGGGCGATGGAGAGGCGGGGATCGGGAACGACCAGGTCGGGGTCGATCTCCATCGTCCGCCCGAAGCCCTTGCAGGCCTCGCAAGCGCCGACCGGGTTGTTGAAGGAGAAGAGCGCGGGGGTCGGGTCGGAGCAGGCCAGGTCGCAGCGGGCGCAGTGCAGCGCTTCGCTGAAGCGGAGCGGCTCTTCGCGTCCGTCGACGTGCAGCTCGACCCGGCCCTTGCCGTAACGGAGCGCCGACTCGAGCGAATCGATGATGCGCTGGCGCCGGTCCCGCTCGGCGCCGATGCGGTCGAGCACGACGGTGACGACGCCGTCGTGCGCGCGGAGCTCCGCGTCTTCCAGCGCAATGGGCCGTCCCCCTTCGAGCACACGGCGGAAGCCGGCCTCCTGCAACGTCTCCCGCAGCGCCTTCGCGCTGACGCGACCCACGCGACAAGGAAAGCAGAGGAGCACCTGCTCGCCCCCGGCAGCGGAGATCAGCGCTTTGAAGATCGAGGAGGGCGAGTCGCGCACCACCGCCTGCCCGCAGCTCTTGCAGTGAAGCACCGCCGCTCGCGCCCAAAGCGCGCGGAGGTAGTCGGCGATCGAGGTCATCGTGCCGACCGTGGACCGCGATGTGCGGACCGGCGCGGTCCGATCGATGGCCAGCGACGGCAAGACGCCCTCGATCCGATCGGCGGCGGGCCGATCGAGCCGCTCGAGGAACTGCCTCGCGTACGGGCTGAACGTCTCGACGTACCGCCGGTATCCCTCGGCGTGCAGCACGTCGAAGGCGAGGCTGGACTTGCCAGCTCCGGCGACGCCGGTCACGGCTGTCACCGCGCCGACGGGCACGCGAACGCCGACGTCCTTCAGGTTGTTCTGTCTAGCCCCTTCAACGAGGATGAATCGGCCGTCCATGGTGGGGGCGGGAAGGTAACATGCGCCCGACGTTAGCGAGCGAGTGAACGCACGGTGCTGCTCGCAACGCCGATTGCGATGGATACCGTCTCCTGAGCAGTTCCGAAGGTCTGAACAGCCCAAGCGACCGACCGCGCAAGCGGCTGCTGGAGCCTAGCTCGCCTCCATGGTGAGCGGCAGGGCGAGCAACGGGTAGAATGACGCACACCCCTGGGACGCCGAGGACCTCGTCCAGGACGCCTTCGCGCGCGGATACGTCACCCGCGGATGCATGGCGCAGGACGTCCCGAACCCGCGGGCCTAACTCTTGAGATGTCCTGCTCTATTATCGACCATGATGCCGAAGAAAGTGCAGGTCGACCTGGAAGACCTCCGCTGGGCATTCGAGGACCACGTCGGCGAATTCTCCTGCGTCCTCGACACCGAAACGGGGATGGTGCTCCGGCTCAGCGAGGAAGAGGAAGACGACCTGCCGCTGCCGATCGAGGAAATCGAGGAGGACTCTACGGGCCGATTCCTGGCCATCGAGCCGGAGGACCCGCAGGAGGGTTACGGCGACATGCAGGCGTTCATCGGGACCGTGGCCGAGTCCAAGTTCCGAGAGCTGCTCGAGGTCGCGATTGCGGGCAAGGGAGCGTTCCGCCGATTCAAGGACGTGCTCGCCCGTGTTCCCGACGAGCGCGAGCGCTGGTTCGCCTTCCAGCAGGAGCGCGTGTTCGGGCGGATCCGGGACTGGCTGGCGGCGAACGGGATCGAGGCGCCGTAAAGCTGAAAGAATCCTGCAATATCGCAGCGGTAAAAAGGCGACCCGGGAGGGAAGCCTTGCGCAGGATCGCGATCCTGGTGGTTGCCGTCTGCGCCCTCGCCGTCGCCCTCCTCTGGCTCCGGAGCGAGACGGCGCCGTCGGGCGGGTCGTCGCCGTCGCCGTCGAGGCTGGCCGATCGCTCGCAGCGACCGGGGACGGCAGCACTGCTGCAGGCGAGTGGTCCCGCACGGTCTCCGTCCGCGGCGGCGGCAGCGCCTGGTCTGGCGCCGGCGGACGAATGGCGGACGCCTCCGCTCGAGCACCCCGCGACCTCCGCGGACGGTTTCGCCGAGGTGCGTGTCCTCTCCGCCGACCAACCCGTCAGCGGCGCGAAGGTGGTCCTCTACTGGCGCAACACGGCGCGGATGCAGACGGCGCTGCCCTTCCGCATCGCAGGAGCGGGGACGACCAGCCGCGAGGGCGCCGTCCGGTTGCCGGCGCGCGCGGGGGCATATCTCGTCTCGGTCCATGCGCCTCCGCTCGCCGCGGCGGAAAAGGAATTCGTGCGGCCCGCAGGCGCGCCGGTCACGCGGGTCGAGGTGAAGCTCTCGCCGGCTCACGTGCTGCGGGGCCGTACACTCTCGCGCGGCACGAGCGAACCCGTCGCGCAAGCGCGCGTCGTCGTCTCCGAAACGTTGCGCGCTGCCGGCTTGCGCGGCGGCCGCCGCGCCGAGAAGCTTCCGCCCGAGGAGCGCGCCGTCGCGGAGAGCGACGCGACCGGCCGGTTCCAGGTGGGCGGGCTGAGCGCAGGCACCTGGTCGGTGGAGGCGACGAGCATCGGGCACTCCCGCGTCGCGCGAGTCGCGATCCCTCAGGGCGGCGACTTGTTGCTCGAACTGCCGAACGCGGCAGTGATCGAGGGCAAGGTCCTGGCCGCAGGCGGTTCGTCCGCGGACGGAGCGGAAGTAATCGCCGAGAGCCGCGCGAACCAGAGCTTCACCATCGCCGCGCAAGACGGAGGGTTCTCGCTGGAAGTCGATCCCGGTTCGTACCATCTCACCGCCCACCGCGGCGCGGAGGCAGGAGCGCAAGGCGCGCCCATCTCCGTCGCCGCGGGGCAGACGGTCCGTGGCATCGTGCTCCAACTCGAAGCCGCTTCGACCATCGCGGGCACGGTGTTCGCGCAGTCGAGTGGAAAGCCGATCTCCGGCGCGACCATCGCCGTCACAGCGATGGGAACCACGAGTGTTGTGGGCACGGCGGTGAGCGACGCGGCAGGGAACTTCTCCGTCGCGGGCCTCGCGCCGGCGAGCTACGACGCTGCCGTGCACGCCGAAGGGTTCAGCGATCAGCTCCGCCGCGGGATCACCGTCGCGATGGCCCAGACCTTCCCGCTAGAAGTGCCCTTGGTCGGCACCGGCGCCGTCAGCGGCGGCGTGACCGATTCGGCGGGGCGGCCACTGGCCGGCGCCGTGGTGCGCCTCGCCGCTGGCTTCGGTCCGGGCGCCGGCGCGACGCAGACAGAAGCAGTCGCCGGGGTCGACGGTCGCTACCGTCTCGACAACCTGAGCCCCGGCACGGTGCGGCTCGCCGCCTCGCGGGACGAGTCGTCCTTCGGGCCTTCTCGCTCGGTCGACGTGATCGAGGGGCAGGAGGCTCCGCTCGACTTCATGCTCACCGACAACGGTACTTTGGGCGGCCACGTGCGGCTCAAGTCGGGAGCGGCGCCGGATCCGAGCGCCGCGATCCGCGCCATGCAGCAGGGCGACATGGGTGGTTTCCGCGAGGGCGCGGTCATCGGCAGCGCGCCGGTCGACGCGAACGGCGCGTATCAGCTCTCGCTCCCGCCCGGGCACTACCGCGTCGTCGCCATGGGTCCAGATACGCGACGGCAGCAGCCCAGCCTCGCGACGGTGACGGCCAACCAGCCCACGCAGCTCGATCTGTTGCTCGACGATACGGTGCCGGGCACCACCGGGTCGGTGGTGGAACCCTCCGGTGCGCCCTCGGCCGACGCGGTCGTGGTGCTGCTCTCGGCGCAAAGGCAGGCGCTGGGGATGGCCGTCACTGACGCGGACGGCAAGTTCAGCGTTTCCCAGTTCCGCGGGGCGGCGCCGGCCACCGTGCGCGCGCGCAACGGCGGACGCATCGGAGAGGTAGCCGTCGGGGAAGGGGACACGGTGGTTCCACTCCAGAGCGCGGCCACGCTCCACGGCACGCTCGTCTCGGGCGGCAGCGCGCCGCCGAGCTTTACCGTGATGGTGACGCCGGTCAACTCCTCGCGCGCGCTCTGGAATGGGAGCGGGGGGAGCCCGCTCGAGTTCGCCGGCGATCGCTTCGACCTCTATGATCAGCCGGGCGTCGACGTCACGGTGGTGGTGAAGACCGCCGACGGAAGGTCCGGCAGCCAGACCGTCGCGCTGCGTCCCGGGCAGGAGGCGAGCGCCACCATCGCTTTGCAGGAAAGCGCCGCGATCGCCGGACGCGTGCTCAGGACGGACGGACAACAACCCGTCGCGGGAGGGCTCCTGGTCCTCGACGGATCGGCGCGCCCCGGCAGCGGATCGCTCACCGGCGGCGACGGGCGCTTTCGCCTCGGCGGCCTGGCGGCAGGATCGCACTCGCTCGCAGTGCGCGCAGGCCAGTACGCGGCGCCGCCGCAGAGCTTGACGGTCAATCCCGGGCAGTCGCTCGATCTGGGCGACATCGTCCTGCCCTTGCCCAGGACGGCGTCGGGCACCATCGGCGCGCGCTTCTTCAACTCCGGAACCGCGGTGGCGATGGGCAGCATCGTGCCGGGCGGACCCGCCGACCTCGCCGAAATCCACGAGGGCGATCTGCTGCTGGCGCTCGACGGCGTCGCGGCGCAGAGTCCGGCGGACGCGACCGTGCGCAGCCAGGGCGCGCCGGGCACACCTGTTTCCGTTTCGCTGCAGCGGGACGGCCAACCCGGCACGGTCCAGGTCGTCCGGGCGCCCTGACCGAAATCTGCGCGTCTCTCCGTGACCGATCCGCGACACATTCCGAAACGTGAATTCGACGCTCTCGCGCGAGTCCGTGGCGGCATGTGTCGAGTCGTGTGCCTCGTCGCGTTGGCCGCCTGCGCGAGCTATCGCGCGCTGCCGCTGGAGACGCCAGCGCCGGGACCCTCGCCGCTGACGCTGCGCTATGAGCAGAAGCGGATGAGTCTCTTCGCGTCGACGCGGGAGGACGCGCAGATCGAGGCCGTCTTTGCGTCGGACACCACCATCGCCGCCCTGGTCTCGCGGCCCCGCGACGGCGTGTTCGTTTCAACCGACGGAGGCTCGGACTGGACGTTCGCGCCGATCGACGATCGCTTCAGCGACATGATGTTCGACGGCCCACTCATCGTCGGCCGCGCGGCAGCACACCTCCATTGTTCAAAGGACGGCGGCAAGACCTGGCGCTCCTGGGGCGGGTCCCCCATCGAAGCCGCCGCCGTGGCGGGAGGCGCGATCTACGCCGCCGCGGGCGGACATCTGTACGTCTCGCAGGACTGCGCGCAGAGCTGGAAGACATTGACGCCGCAGATCCCCGGCACCTGGCGCGCGCGGAGCATCGCCGTCGACCGGCAGAGCATCTACATGTCCGTACGAGCGACCCGCGAGACCGCGCCGTTGACGACCCTGCTGGACGGAAGCTCCGACGCGGCGCAGACCGCGCTGTCGTTCGTCGACGGGCGCGACTCGAGACGGCCGGCCGGGGGCGATGTCTGGGTCACGCACGACGGCGGCGCGCTCTGGCAGCGGACGTCGCTGGCCCTCGACGCCTGGGTCGCCGCGCTGGGCGGGGAAATCTGGGCCGTGGCCGCCGATCCGATGATCGAGGGCGCGGCGCTCGTGCGGCGAGGGCCCTTGCTGGCCGCGGCGCTGGACGGCCAGCTCCAGGGCGCTCGCGTCGACGCGAATGCGTTGCGCACCTCGTTCACGTTCCCCGGTCGCGATCGGCTCCTGCGCGCGATCGCCGCCCCGGCGTTTCGTTCGCTCGACGAGGGTGTGACCTGGGCGCGCATGGATTCGACGCCGCTCGCCCTTCGGTCCGCGCTCGAACGACAGCGCTCCGCTCAACCAGCGATCGAGAGGGCCCGGCCGGTGCCGCCGAGACCGGACCGCGGCGGTGGACGCGCCGGCGGAGCTCCCGGCAGTGAGGGCAGCCGCGGCGGACGTCGCGGAGGCCGCCGCGCCGCGCCCTCCGGACAGCCGCCGCCGCAGCAAGTCCAGCGCGGTCCGCGCACCGTACCGCCCGAGACATTTTTCACGCTGCTCGATCCGCTGCGCCTTCTCGCTCGCTTCAACTCGGGCCGGGCGCTGACCGGCATCGCGGGCGACAAGGTCCTTCGTGCCTACGCGCCGACAGAGCAGTTCTGGAACTCGCTGGTCGACGCGATGGTCGCCGAAAGCGATGCTGAGGGAGAGATCGCGCTCAGTCCCGGAACGCGCGGGCCGGTCAGCGCGCCAGACGGAGCGTTCGAGCTCCTCTTCTCCACCGACGCCGGCGCGAGTTGGAGCGAGCTCACTCCCCCTCGCTTCGATGCCTCGCTTCGAGAGAGAGGCATCCTTCCCTATCCGGTGGGGATCGCAGCGGCGTCCCAGCAGGACATTGTGCTCTTCGCCGGCATCGACCGCGGCGGCCAGAGCTGGCGCGACGCCTGGCGCTGGGCACAGTAGCGACTCGTCAGCGGCGATGCTGGCGAACGACTTTGCGCCGCACGAGCGGATGCCCCCGGAACCATGGGTGGGCGTACCAGGCAAAGTACCTTGGTCCATGGATGAAGTGCGGCCGCGGACCGAGGCCGAACACCCACGGGGCCAGCACCCAGCGCCACCCGAAGGGTGGGTAGAACACGAACATGTACGCGACCCCGCTGGTATCGATCACGTGCGTGTACTGCTGGTCGTACGGCATCCACACCCAGCCGTACTGCGACGTGTAGACCCATTCCCCGGGAACGTTCGAGGGCGCGGGAGCCGTGTTTGCCGTCACCTGCGGCGGCTCGATCGGTTGTGCCGTCGGAGGCGCGGGGGGCGGCGGCGGTGGCGGTTGTGATTCCGGCGGCGGAGCAGGAGGCTGCGCGTCGTCCGGGGGTGGCGGCGGCGGCTCCGTCTGCGCCAGCGCGGGCGCGGCGAGCGCGAGGGAGAGGAGGAAGACGAACGTCTTCGTCATGGCGGATCGGTCCTTTCGCCCGGAGTGGTAGTGCTGCTTCGGCGCCCGCGCAGTTCGACGCACGGAGGGGAAACAAACCCGCAAAAGTGGGTTGGTTGCTGCCTCAGCCTTGCGGCTCTAGAACCCAATTCATGGGCCGAGCCGGGCACGGTGTGCGCTCAAGCGCAGTCGCCAAGCCGCCTTCGGCTCTCTAGGGCCAAGGAACGTTCATCGAGTTCTCGGATCCCGGCGTGTCCTTGTAGTGGTAGAGGGCCGCCATGTCGCCCTTCTCACGCGGGAACTCGCCGAACAGCGCGCCCCATCCTTCGCGGCGGCGCTGGTCTTCCGAGGCGAACGTCAAATCCAGCGCGTACTGCTCGACGTAGTTCTTCCAGATCAGCACTTTGGCCTGGAGCAAGAACACGTGCTGCATCATGTCCTTTCGGATCGCGGCCTCGTTCTCCTGGAAGATGCCCGGCAGCGCATCGGCCGCAGCCGCCTGGAAGTCCGCATCGGACATGTCGGGCAGCGACTGTCGGAGCTTGTCGCGGAACAACTTGCCTCGGCGCTTTCCTTCGTCGTAGGCCTTCTCCTCGGGTTCGCCGTCCGTCTTGTAATACTCGTCCGGTTTGGTGACGCCGGCCCAGTAGGCGTTCCACAGCGACGTCGCCAGGTCCGTAGCAGTGGGTTGCAGCGATCCTATGGCGCCGTTGACCTGCACCGAGTAGCCCAGCGCAACCCAGGTCAGGACCGTCCCGGTGATGGCAGCGCCGAGCAAGGCCAGCTCTGCACCCCCGCTCTCGAGAAGCTGCGCGCCCAATTTCGCCCACTGCGGGGCAAACTCGATGGTGAGAGCGGCCTTCACGCCCAGATCCTTGCAGATGATCTCGCCGGGTTTGACCGCGAACTCGGCAGCGACGTCGAAGATCTTGGAGAACTCGATGGCGCCGTGGAGGACCTTGGGCTTCTCCGCTTCTCCGCTCCCGACTTTTTCGTGTTTGAAGTTCTTTCCGAGGGAAAGGAAGATGAGCTGCCCCTGTCCCTCCATCTCGAAGTCACCTTTCGTGATCTTGAAGGTCCAGTCGTACTTGATCTCGCCGCCGTACTTCGACCCATCGGCGGCGGGCGTAATCTCTAGATTCGAGCCCTCGTAGTGGATCTTCATGTTGCTGAAGTCCCGATCGAGGAAGAGGCGGATGCCCGAATAGGCCCCCTTCAACTTCTCGATGAGCAGCGGCACGAGCTCGTCCAGCGTGCGGGGACCGCTGACGCGCGAGACCTCGAACACACCATTGAGCTTCAGGGAGAATTGCGCGGTGATCTCGACGTACTCGGCGTGGGCGAGGACGAACTCCTCGGATTTCCAAACCGTCATCTCGGGAGTGATCTGGACGTGATCGAAGATCCCACCGACCGGACCAGTCCCGGCCTTGACGTGGAAGTCTTTCGTTCTGTCGCCGAGCGCGTTCCGCGCCGTCAGGGTGTAGGTCGTGACGTGCTGCGAGGGAGGGCGCACTGGCACTTCATGCTTCTGCTCCTTGAACTGGCCGAGCTCGCGACCCTCCCGGGACAGGATGACGACGTCCGCGTCGGTGACCTCGTATTTGAAGATCACGTCGGTATCGTCGGGCACGGAGATGTCGCTCTCGAATTCCTCGGCCTTCTCTCCCGGTTCGGCCTCCTGGCTCGCCGTGAATGAGACGATGGTCGGCTTCTTCGTAGGGGCAGCACTCGCTCCCGTGGCAGTCCCCCCGGCGGCGGCCGCCCCGCCTCCGGCTTGCGCTGCGCCGGCACCTGCTGTTCCAGCCGGACCAGCGCCGCCAGCACCCGCTGTTCCAGCCGCACCAGCGCCGCCAGCACTTGCTCCCGCCGCGCCAGCGCCAGCTGTTCCAGCCGCACCGCCCGCTGCACCCGTTGCCCCCGCCGCTCCTCCGGCTGCTGGCGGTTTGGTCACATCGTGCGTCGGGACCGTCGCGCTCCCCTGCGCACCCGCCGCTGCCCCGCCCGCGCCTCCCGCTCCGGGCGCCGCGCCTCCACCCGCTCCGGCCGCGGCGCCGCCACTCCCTCCGGACGCCGCGCCAGCACGCGCTCCGGCCGCGGTGCCGCCGCTTCCTCCGGCCGCCGCGCCCGCGCCGCCCGATGGATTCAGCTCCACCTTGCTCGCCTTGATGTTCAGCACCGGCCCCGCCTGGATCCCGCCCTTCTGCGAGATGTTCAGATCGAAGGTGGTCCCGATGTCCGCCTTGCCGGTCTTCGACGTCTTGATCTCGAGGTCCTCGCACTCCAGGACCAGCTTCTTCTCGGCGTGCAGCTCGACGTCGCCTTCCTTCGCCTCGATGAGGAACTTCTTCGCCTTCACGTCGAAGGTGACGGTCCGCTTCCCCGACATGTCGCCGATGATGATCTTCTCTTCGCCGTTCTTGTCCGAGATCACGATCTGGTGACCCGACTTGGTCTGGATCATCACCGTCGTGTTCTCGTCGACGTAGGCGGTCTTCATCGGCTTGTCCTTGCCGTTCCAGAGCGAGCCGATGACGAAGGGCCGATTGGTCTGCCCCCGCTCGAATCCGATCAGCACCTCGTCGTTCACGTGCGGGATCCAGTAGAACCCGCGGCCGTCGCCGGCCGCCGGCTGCGCCACGCGCGCCCAGTCGCTCTCCGGTTTCCCCGGCAGCCGCGGAAAGCAGACCTTCACCCGGCCTTGCTTGTCGGGATCCTTGACGTTGGTGACGATGCCGATCTCGACGCCGAAGGCGGTGGCATCGGCGGTCGTCGCCACCTGCCTCGCGTGCTTGAGCTGACTGTAAAGGCTGTCTGCCACCTGACCCCCCGATCGATTAAACCGCATCCCGGGAGGCGGCGCGAGTCAGCGCGACTGATTTCCGTTCATCTTGTTGAAGTAGAAGTACGAAACGGCCAGGAGGACGAGGAAGATCAGCGGGTCGATGATGAACAGGACGCTGATCCTCGCGTCGCTGCTGGAGAAGTGGGCGATGCTGGCCGAGATCAAGGTGATCGCAAAACCGAAGTAGGCGAACTCTTTGATCTTCACCGGAACGCCCGGGATCAGCAGGGCTGAAACGCCCAAGATCTTGGCGATCGTCAGCTCTGCCCTGAAGTAGTCGGGCAATCCGAGATGGACGAAACCTCCTTCCGGAAATGGGAACCGGTCGAACAAGGTGAAGTTGAGGATGCTGTAGACCATCACGGCACAGACGATCCCCGTGGTGATCCAATAAACGATCCTGTCTCTTTGGATGGCTCCGGTGGCCGCGATCGTCATGGTCGGCTTCTCCTCGTCAGTAAGCGATTCCGATGGTTCGTTGGAGCGTCTCGGGCTGCCGGAGCGCGCGAAGCATGAGATGGGCGACGTCGGCGCGCGAAATGAAGAGGCCGCGCCGAAGATTCTGCCCGTACGCCGTGCGGTAGGCGCCGGTCACGGGCTTGTCGGTCAGCCGTGGTGGTCGTACGACGGTCCAGTCCAGGCCGCTGTCCCGAAGGACGTCCTCCATCAGTGCGAGATCGGCGTAGTGTTTCCGGAGCGCAGCCTTGATCAACGGACTGAACAGCGTCCGCATGAAGATCCCATCGCCCGGGTCGTGCTTCGGCGGCGTGGGACGGCCAGGCGACGCCACGGTCCCGATCGGCGCGGCGCTGACCACGACGATGCGGCGCACGTCGGTTGCCTTCATCGCCCGGACGATCGCGCGCGTGCCCTGCCAGGCGATTCCGGCGTCCGACGCGGACCGCGGACCGAGGCCGGAAAGCACCGCGTCGGCCCCTCCGACTGCGGACTCGAGGGCTGCCGGGTCCGGCGCCGCGAGATCGGCCCTCACGGCGCGCACCCCGGGGGACAGCTTCTTGGGATTCCGCACCACGGCGGTGACGTCGTGACCGGCGGCGACGGCCTGCTCGAGGGCTTGCCGGCCGATCCCCCCGGTGGCGGCGAAGATGGTGAGCTTCATCTCTCGATCCCTGGCTCGATCATGTTACGCTCTCCTACGTACATCAGATGGTACGGAGTAGATATAATATGAGTTACATATCGTCAACCGATTCGCACGCGCCGCGGGGCCGGCGGCAGCTGACTGCCTCGATCAAGCAGTCGCTGCGGGCGCTGAGCATCCAGCTCTCGCTGCTCAACCACCAGGTCGGCGCGCGGGCCGGTCTCAACGACGTCGACCTCGATTGCCTCGACCTCGTCGCCCGCCACGGTCCGCTCAGCCCGAGCGCCCTCGCGGAACGGGCCGCGCTGCACCCGGCCACCATGACCGGCATCCTCGACAGGCTCGAGCGCGGCGGCTGGGTGGCGCGGGAACGGGACCCGTCCGACCGCCGCGCTGTCCTCGTCCGGGTCCTGCGCGACCGGAGCGCCGAGCTGGTCCGGCTCTACTCGGGGATGAACTCCTCGATGAGCGAGATCTGCGCTCGATATGGAGACGCCGAGCTCGAAGTGCTCGCCGACTTCCTCCGCCGCACGGTGGACGCGGGGCGAAGCGCGACCGACAAGCTGGCCGGCGAGCCGGGAGCGGAGGTCAGGGCGTCAGCACCGCGCGGAACCGGACGCGATTCCCGATCATCTTCGCGTAAGCCTGCTCGGCCTCCTCCAGCTTGAACACCTCGACGCGCGGGCGGACGCCGGTGAGGACGCTGAAGGCGACGGTCTCCTCCGAATCGATGGCGCTGCCGCTCGGCCAGCCCGCGATGCTCTTCCCGCTGAGCAGCGTCAAGGCGGATACCTTGAGCGGCTCGAACGGCGCGGCGACGATGAGCAGCTTGCCGCGCGGCTTCAATCCATCGACGGTGCTGGCGATGGCCTCGCTGTTCGGCGCCGTGGCCAGGACCAGGTCTGCCCCTCCGAGCTTTTGCAGGCCTTCCGCGGCGGGGACCTTCTGCGTATCGATGTACTCGTGCGCTCCCAGCTGCCGGACGAGCTCCGCCTTGTCCGCACCGCGGGAGACGGCGATGGTCCGGAAGCCCATGCGCGCGGCGAACTGGATGGCGAGGTGGCCAAGGCCGCCGATGCCTTGGACCGCCACGGTATCGCCCGACCGGGCGCCGCTGTTGCGGAGCGCGTTGTACGTCGTGATGCCCGCGCAGAGCAAGGGTGCTACTTCGACGGCTTCGAGCTTCTCGGGGAGGTGCACGCCGGCTTCGTGCGGCACGACCACGTACTCGGCGTACCCGCCGTCATGGGTGACCCCGGTGATCCTCTCCCGTTCACAGTTGATGAAGAGGCCCTTGCGGCAGGCGTTGCAGACGAAGCAATGGCCGCCGTGCCAGCCTACGCCCACCCGGTCGCCCTTCTGCCACTCCGTCACGCCGGCGCCGACTTTCTCGACGCGCCCCGCGATCTCGTGGCCCGGAATCCGCGGCAGCGTCAGGCCAGGAAACGCGCCGGCTTTCACGAACGCGTCGCTGTGGCAGACTCCGCACGCTTCGACCTTGATACGGATCTGGCCCGAGGCGGGTTCCGGGAGCTCGCGCTCGACGAGCTCGAACGCGCTGTTGGGCTTCGAGACCTGCACGGCCCTCATCATTTTTGGCATGGCTTCACCCCATCCCTGCGTTGCGCGGGATTGCCTTGCGATGCACGGCGGACGCAGGCGGTGCGCGCGCCAGCTCTTGGGCCGCTTGACCATCTCGTGCGGCCTGCTCCTGGACTGACGAGGTCGAGAGCGAGATCGCACCTGGGCGCAGGGTGCTCTGGTGCTCTTGGAGTGAACGCGCTCGCTCGCCCGCCCTGCTGGTGGCGGGGATCGTCTGCTGCTTTGCGCCCACCGACGTCGTCCCTAGTTTCTTCATCCAACCCAAAAAGGAGATCCAAGAATGAAGACACTTCTCATTGGCATGGCTGCAGCTGGATTGGTGGGAGTCACGATGGCGAGAGCAGGGGAGCAGAAGAGCTCCTCGACCGACAAGTCGGCGGCGCAGACCACTCCGAGCCAATCGTCGCAGACCCAGACCCCGTCGGACCAGTCTTCTTCGATGAATCAGCCGTCGAGCCAGACTTCGACGGGCCAGGCATCATCGAGCGCGACGGGCACCACGGCGAGCGCCAGCAAGGAGCTCTCCGGCGTCGTGAAAGAGGTCAACAAGGACAAGCGGTCGCTCAAGATCTCGTCCGAGACCGGCGGCGAGCAGCAGCTGAAGGTCGCCGACAGCGCGACGATCACCCGCGATGGCACCCAGGCCGGCCTGGATCAGATCAAGGAAGGCGACCAGGTGCGCGCGAGCTTCGACGCGAGCGGGAATCAGGCGAGCAGGATCGAGGTCAGCTCGAAGCAGAAGGCCGGCGACAAGACCGAGATGAAGACCCAGAGCAAGGACAAGTAACTGGCGTCTTCCGCTAGTTCGGAACGCGGCGGCGAGGCTCGCTCGCTGCCGCGATTCAACGCATCGCACGACAACGATCGGGAGCAGAGGGTATCTTCCGCCGGTGCGGATCGCCTCGCTCCTGCCCTCAGCCACGGAGATCGTCTGCGCCCTCGGCGCGCGGGCCGACCTGCTCGGCCGGTCGCATGAATGCGACTTTCCGCCGGGCCTCGAGGACGTCCCGGTTCTTACGTCCGCGCGCGTCGGGCCGCTCCCCTCGAGTCGGGCGATCGATGCTTCCGTGCGCAGCGTCCTCAGGGACGCTCTCGCCATCTACGACATCGACGTGGAGCGGCTTCGCGCCGCGCGGCCGGACGTGATCGTCACGCAGGACCTGTGCGACGTTTGCGCCGTGTCCCTCCACGACGTCCGGGCGGCGGTGGCGCGCCTCGCTCGGCAGGACGTGGCGATCGTCAATCTCCACCCGATGCGCCTGGAGGACATCTGGGGTGACATCGCGCGCGCCGCCGACGCCATCGGGCGCGCCGCCGCCGGAGCGCGGCTCCTGGCCGGGCTGCGTGCCCGGGTCGCTGACATCGCGCGCCGCGCGACGAAGGCGCGTGCGCGACCGCGAGTCGTGACGATCGAATGGATCGCGCCGGTCATGATCGGCGGGATGTGGATGCCGGAGCTGATCGCGCTCGCGGGCGGGGAGGCGCTGGTGACGCGCCCCGGACAGCACGCGCCGACGCTGGACCAGGACGCGCTTGCCGCGCTCGATCCCGAAGTGGTGCTGGTGAAGCCGTGCGGATTTCCGCTGCACCGCACCGTCGAGGAACTGGACGTGCTCCGCGAGGCATTGCCGCGCGGTTGGCGAGCGCGCGTCTACCTCGCGGACGGGAACGCGTTCTTCAACCGGCCCGGACCTCGGATCGTCGAGTCCCTCGAGATCCTCGCCGCATGCGCGCACCCCGACCTGTTCGAGGACTTCGCCGCGAAGCACGCGGCAAGCTTCCGGGGCATCAGCGGATAGCCCTGGCAGGGGGCTCACGAGAACACCACCGTCTTGTTCCCGTGCACAATCACCCGGTCGTCGCAATGCCAGCGCACGGCGCGGGCCAGCACGCGCCGCTCCAGGTCGCGGCCGAGATGCTTCAGGTCCTCCACCATGTCGCGGTGGGTGACCCGGCCGACGTCTTGCTCGATGATCGGCCCGGCGTCCAGCTCGGCGGTCACGTAGTGCGCGGTCGCGCCCACGATCTTCACGCCGCGATCGCACGCCTGCCGATAAGGCCGCTGGCACAAATTACCTTGTCAACTGGACCTGGCCGCCTCCGAGGTAACATCGTTGTCCAAGCCGAAAAGGTAGTTTCGATC
>Ga0137416_10000155_pt1 | contig 27950 bp, 21 predicted proteins | sample CZODoug3_1_1_16f_FD_108282 | JGI IMG/M metagenome (GOLD analysis project Ga0137416, IMG submission 108282) | Vadose zone soil fungal communities from Angelo Coast Range Reserve, California, USA - CZODoug3_1_1_16fungal (Illumina Assembly) | ecosystem: Environmental > Terrestrial > Soil > Vadose...
ATCGGCACGTTGGCCGGCGCGGCACCGGCGGACGAGTCCGAGTACACCGAGTCCGAGTACACCGAGTCCGAGTACACCGAGTCTGACTACGACGAGTCCGAGTACGACGCCGACTACGCCGAGTCCGACTACGAGCCCGACGAGGCCTGGTCCGAGTCCGAGCACAGCGAGGCCGGGTACGACGAGGAGAACTCCGAGGACACCGAGGACGCCGACTACGACGAAGCCGACTCAGCCGGCAACGCCGAGTACGACCCTGAGGCTGAGCACGCCGACAAGGTAGAGCTGGACGTCAACGCCGAGGATGCCGAGTACGAGTACGACGACGAGGCCGAGCACGACGACGGCATTGAACCGGGACCCGCCGCGCCCCACGTGGCCGACGAGGTTGATCGGGCCGCGCCCAGTGCTCGCGCCGGCTCGGCTGTCGGAACGGGCTCGAACGTCGCAACGGGCTCGAACGTTGGAACAGGCTCGAACGTTGGAACAGGCTCGGGCGCGGACGTCGCGGCGAAGGACCACGACTCGGACCTGGACGAGTTCGAGTTCGAGTTCGATGAGCTGGAGCTCGACGAGTTCGAGCTGGGCACCTTCGACTCAGAGCTGGCGGCGGCCGACCCGGACCACACCGGAGCCGGGTGGCGGAGAGCGCCCACAGACGTCGAGCCTGCCGACCAGGATGCTGCAGGACCCGACCCGGGAGCCGAAGGACCGGACCCGGAAGTCGGCGGGACCGATCGGGACGCCGGGCCGGCCGACCCGATGGCGGAGGAGGGAACCGATCCGGATGCCGGGGGCACCGCCGGCCGGCCAGCGCGCTGGTGGCGGCGTCGTCGGAGCTAGCGCCGCGCGCCGTTCGCCGGCCGCATGAGTGCCGGTCGTCGTGGGGCCACCCCCGCTGGTTACCCTGGACGTGCCGCCGATCAGGGGAAAGTCGAGGAGTCCGAGCTGAGCACGCCGAGCAACCCCTACCGGCTGGAGCTGCCGGTGCCCGCCCGAACCGTTGTGCTCGTCTCCGGCTCGGGCACCTTGCTGCAGGCCCTGCTCGATGCCGATGCGTCCGGCGACTACCCGGCGCGGGTGGTTGCGGTCGGCGCGGACCGGGCCGATATCGCCGGGCTGACCCGCGCCGAGGAGGCGGGGGTGCCGTCGTTCACGGTGGCGCTGCGCGACTACCCGGACCGGGACGCCTGGAACGCCGCGCTCGCCAAGGCGGTCGCCGAGCACCGTCCGGACCTGGTGGTGAGCGCCGGCTTCATGAAGGTCTTGTCGCCCGCCTTCCTGGCCGGCGTGGGTGCACCGGTGCTGAATACCCATCCCGCGCTGTTGCCGGCCTTTCCCGGGGTGCACGCGGTGCGCGATGCGTTGGCCCACGGGGTGAAAATCACCGGTTGCACGCTGCACCTGGTCGACGCCGGGGTGGATACCGGGCCGGTGCTGGCCCAGCGGGCGGTGCCGGTGCTGCTCGATGACACCGAAGAGACCCTGCACGAGCGGATCAAGACCGAAGAACGGCGGTTGTTGGTGGTGACGGTGGCCGCGTTGGCCGCTCATGGTGCCACCGTGACCGGACGAGAGGTGAGCATCCCGTGACCCCCAACCCGCAGAGTGACCGCCGGCCAGTTCGGCGCGCGCTGATCAGCGTCTACGACAAGGCCGGCCTGTTGGATCTGGCCACCGGCCTGCACGCGGCCGGCGTGGAGATCGTCTCCACTGGGTCGACCGCGCAGCGGATCGCCGACGCCGGCGTGCCGGTGACCAGGGTCGAGGAGGTCACCTCGTTCCCGGAGTGCCTGGACGGGCGGGTCAAGACGCTGCACCCCCGGATCCACGCCGGCCTGCTCGCCGACACCCGCAAGCCCGAGCACCTGGCGCAGCTGGACCAGCTCGAGGTGGCGCCGTTCGACCTGCTGGTCAGCAACCTGTACCCGTTCACCGAGACCGTGGCGTCCGGTGCCGGGCAGGAGGAGTGCGTCGAGCAGATCGACATCGGTGGCCCGGCGATGGTGCGGGCGGCGGCCAAGAACCATGCCAGCGTGGCCGTGCTGGTGGATCCGGCCCGGTACCGGTGGGCGCTGGAGCAGATCGGCAACGGTGGCTTCGCGCTGGGCGACCGCCAGCGACTGGCCGCCGAGGCCTACCGGCACACCGCCGCCTACGACGTCGCGGTGGCGTCCTGGATGGGCGCGGTGCTCGCTCCGGAGGCCGACCAGGACGGCGCCGCCCAGTTCCCGTCCTGGATGGGCGGTACCTGGACCCGGCGGGCCGGGCTGCGCTACGGGGAGAACCCGCACCAGTCCGCCGCGCTGTACATCTCCGGTTCGGGCCCGGCTTCGGACGGGCTGGCCGGCGCCGAGCAGTTGCACGGTAAGGAGATGTCGTACAACAACTACATCGACGCGGACGCCGCCTGGCGGGCCGCGCACGATCATGACGAGCCGTGTGTGGCGATCATCAAGCACGCCAACCCGTGCGGCATCGCGGTGGCTTCCCCGGGCACCGACGGCTCGCCCAGCGAGGCGATCGCCGAGGCGCACCGCAAGGCGCACGCCTGCGACCCGGTCAGCGCCTACGGCGGGGTGATCGCGGCGAACCGCGAGGTCAGCGTTGCCATGGCGGAACAGATCGCCGAGGTGTTCACCGAGGTGGTGGCGGCTCCCTCGTTCGCGGAGGGCGCCCTGGACGTGTTGGCCCGCAAGCGCAACATCAGGGTGCTCCGCGTGGTCGGGGCGCCCCGGGCGGGTGCCGAGCTGCGCGCGGTGAGTGGCGGCCTGCTGGTGCAGAGCCGGGACCTGATCGATGCGACCGGGGACGACCCGGCGAAGTGGGAGCTGGCCACCGGGGAACCGGTGGACGCCGCCACGCTGGCCGACCTGGCGTTCGCCTGGCGGGCCTGCCGCGCGGTGAAGTCGAACGCGATCCTGCTGGCCAACGACCTCGCCACGGTGGGTGTCGGCATGGGCCAGGTGAACCGGGTGGATGCGGCCGGGCTCGCGGTACAGCGGGCCGGCGACCGGGCGACCGGCTCGGTGGCCGCGTCCGACGCGTTCTTCCCGTTCCCGGACGGGCTGGAGGTGCTGCTGCGCGCCGGCGTGCGTGCGGTGGTGCAACCGGGCGGTTCGATCCGGGACGCTGAGGTGACCGCCGCCGCGGCCACCGCCGGGGTGGCGCTGTACCTGACCGGCACGCGGCACTTCGCGCACTGACCGAAGCGCCCTGAGGTAGGGCCCTCGGCCGGTTGGTCCGGACACCACCGGTCACCCCCGCCGTCGATCGCGCTGTCGATCGCGGCGACCGGGTGACCGGTCGATAGGCGTGCGCGTAGAGCCACGGTCGCGGCCGGGTGGCACTGTCCACCGAGACCAACGCGCTGCTGCCGGTGGCCACCGCATTCCCCTCACCGGACCCTTGACCGAGCGTGGCGTCATGTGGCTATTGTGTTCGAACAGATGTTCGATGTCAAATAGCTGTAGCTGTTTCGGTCTGTGGTTGTCGGGGGAGGTGAAGCCGTGGTGGGGGTGGAGCCGGCGGCGGACGAGCGGGCCGCCCGGTTGCATGAGGCCCGGTTGCATGAGGCAAGGAGCGTGCTCGGCCGGGCGACGAGGGCCTGGGGCGGGCAGCGGGCCTCGGCGCCGTCGGTGCTGGACGAGCGGGTGTTGCCGGTCGCGGGGCCGCTGCGCTCGGCGCTGCCGGGTGGCGGGCTCCGCCGTGGGGGCGTCATCGCGGTCCGGTCCTCGACCGGGCTGCTGCTGGCGCTGCTGGCGGAGGCGTCCGCCGAAGGTGCCTGGTGTGCCCTGGTAGGGCTGCCCGAGGTGGGACTCGTGGCGGCGGCCGAGGCCGGGTTGGCGCTGTCTCGGGTGGCTCTGGTGCCCCGTCCGGGGGCTGACCTGGTGGCGGTCACCGCCGCGCTGTTGGACGGGGTGGATCTGGTGGCGGTGGCCGGTGTCGAGAGGTTGCGTGCCGGCGATCGACAGCGGTTGGCGGCCAGGGCGCGCCATCGGGGTGCGGTGTTGCTGCCGGTCGGTCGCTGGCCGGGGGCGGATCTGGAGGTGGCCGCGGTGGCCGGGCAGTGGCAAGGGCTGGTCGGCGGCGGGGCCGGGCGGTTGCGCTGTCGGAAGGTCAAGTTGCGGGTCAGCGGTCGAGGGGCGGCGCATCGGGGCCGGGCCACCTCGGTCCTGCTGCCCGGGCCGAACGGTGCGGTCGCCGGGGTGGAGTGGCCGGTCGGTGGCGGGCGGCCGGTCGATCCTGGGCGGTCGGCCGAGGCGGGGGTGAGCGAGCGCGCCGCGGGATAGGTGGCGAAGGCGGGCGTGGCCCGCCGGAGCGGAAGTGCTGAGTTGAGCGGTGATGGGGGCGAGCGGTGGAGGGAAGTGATGGGTGAGCCGCCGCCCCGGATCCTGGCGCTGTGGTGTCCGGACTGGCCGGTGGTGGCGGCCGTCGCCGCCGCCGGGGTTGGCCGGCACCGACCGGCGGCGGTGGTGGTGGCCAACCGGGTGCTGGCCTGTTCGGCGGTGGCCAGAGCGCAGGGGGTGCGGCGGGGCCTGCGCCGGCGGGAGGCGCAGGCCCGCTGCCCGGAGCTGGTTGTGCTCGGTGCCGACTCGGAGCGGGACGCCCGACTGTTCGAGCAGGTGGCGGTCGCGGTCGAAGAGTTGGCGCCGGGAGTGGAGGTGGTTCGGCCCGGGCTGATCGCGCTGCTCGCCCAGGGGCCGGTCGGCTATTTCGGGGGCACCCGGCCGGTCGCCGAACGGCTGATCGACCACGTGGCCGGGCGCACCGGGGTGGAATGTCAGATCGGCATCGCGGACGGGCTGTTCGCGGCGACCCTGGCCGCACATCGGGGGGTGCTGGTGGAGCCGGGGCGGGTCGAGGAGTTTCTGGCGCCGCTCTCGGTCGACGAGCTGGATCGGGAACCCGGGGTCGACCGGGCTGAGCTGATCGACCTGCTGCGCCGGCTCGGGTTGCGCAGCCTCGGCGCTTTCGCGCGGCTGCCCGCGTCCGACGTGGCCTCCCGGTTCGGCGCCGACGCGGTGTTGGCGCACCGGCTGTCCCGTGGGCTGGATCCTCGGCCACCGGCGCGCCGCCGGCCACCGGAGGAACTCGCGGTGGCTCTCGAGCTGGATCCGCCGGTCACCCGGGTGGACGCGGCGGCTTTTGCGTCCCGGGCATTGGCCGAACGCCTGCACAGGCTGCTCGCCGGGCATGGCCTGGCCTGCACCCGGTTGGGCATTCAGGCGCGCACGCTGGATGGCGTCGAGCTGTCCAGGGTCTGGCGCTGCGCCGAGCCGCTGACCCCGGCCGGCACGGTGGACCGGGTGCGCTGGCAGCTGGAGGCATGGCTCACCAGGGAGTTGATCCGCCGGGGCGAGCCGGTTGGCGAGGTGGGCGCCGAGTCCGGTGGGATCGGCCTGCTGCGGCTGTCCGGGGAAGAGGTGGTCACGGCCGGTGCCCTGCAGCTGGGGCTGTGGGGCGATGTCGGAGCGGCCGACGAGCGGGCCGGTCGGGCGCTGGTGCGGGTGCAGGCGCTGCTGGGTCCCGAAGGGGTGTTCACCGCCGTGCTCGGGGGCGGGCGGGATCCGGCGGAACGGGCTCGGTTGGTGCCATGGGGGGACGAGCGTCCGGCGTCGGACGTCGAGTTGGCCATGGGCCCCGGGATGGGTCTCGGGGTCCCTACGGTGGGCGGCTCGGCCTCGGCTGCTGGAACGGTCCGGGCCCGCGGTTCGGACGCTGGGGAGCTGCCGCCGTGGCCGGGGCGGTTGCCGGCGCCGTCGCCGACCACGGTGCTGGCCAGGCCGGTGCCGATCGAGCTGTGGGACTCGTCCGGGAATCCGGTCCGGGTCACCGACCGGTACCTGCTGACCTCGGCTCCGGCCTCGGCGGCGGTGGACGGTGGGCGGCCGGTCCCGGTGCACGGTTGGGCGGGGCCATGGCCGCTGGATCAGCGCTGGTGGGACACCACGGCCGGGTGGCGTGGCAGTCGGCTGCAGGTGCTGCTCGGCGGGTCGGCGGGCATCGGGGAGGGGGTGGCGGTAGACAGTGCTGTCGGCCGTGCTGCCGGCCATGGCGGGGCGCGGGTTGCCGAGTCGGCGGACGCGGCGTTACTGCTGTTCTGCCGGGACGGTCGGTGGTCGGTGGCCGGGCTGTACGACTGAGCCGGAATGGCCCGAATGGCGGCTGGCGAGACCCACCTCGGAGGCCTATAGTCGAACATATGTTCGAACTGATGGGGCAAGGGGCTGACGCTTCGGCCGCCCCGTGCCGGGTGTACTCGTTGCTGGCGCGCCGCCCAGGGTGGACCGTCTCCGAGCACCCCAGTGGCATGGTCATCTGGCGCAGCCCGAGCGGTCAGCACTTCCTGCGGCGTCCTGTCCCCTCGCCCCGGCGGATCGGCCCCGGTGGCTGCCGGGATGCGCCAGCGCCGGCCTGAGGCCAGGGCATGGGATTCAACAACCCAGAGGTCAGCTGGTCCGAGCTGGAGCGGGTGCTATCCGGCAAGCCGAGGGATGGCGCCAGCCTGGTCGGGGCCACGCCCCCCGGGCTGCCCGGCGATGGTGGGGACAGCCCAGGCTGGTCACGCAAGCGCGAGCCGTACGTCGCGCCGGAGGAGCCGTCGGCTCCGGCTACCGCGGCCACCCGGGTGCCCTATGCCGAGCTGCACTGCCATTCCAACTTCAGCTTCCTGGACGGCGCCAGCCACCCGGAAGAGCTCGCCGAGCAGGCCGCGCGGTTGGGCCTGGAGGCGATTGCACTCACCGACCACGACGGCATGTACGGGGTGGTGCGGTTCGCCGAGGCGGCGGGCCAGCTCGGCGTGCGCACGGTGTTCGGCGCCGAGCTGAGCCTGGAGCTCCCCTCGGCGCAGAACGGGGTGCCCGACCCGGTGGGCACCCACCTACTGCTGCTGGCCAGGAGTCCGGACGGGTATCGCGCGCTGTGCCACACGATCAGCGCCGCGCAGCTGCGGGGCAAGGAGAAGGGGCGGCCGGTCTACCTGCTGGACGAGGTGGTCGACGACGTCGCCGGCCAGGTCATGGTGCTCACCGGCTGCCGTAAGGGCACGGTCCGGCAGGCGCTCGCCAGGCACGGGCCCGCGGCCGCGGCCATCGAGCTGCGCCGGCTGATCGAGCTGTTCGGCGCCGAGCACGTGGCCGTGGAGCTCACCGATCACGGGCTGCCGACCGACACCGAGCGCAACGATGCGCTGGCCGAGCTCGCCGGCCTGGCCGGGGTGCCGACGGTGGCCACCAATGCGGTGCACTACGCCGTACCAGCGCGGTATCCGCTGGCCACCGCGCTGGCCGCGGTTCGCGCCAGGCGAGGGCTGGACGATGCGGACGGCTGGCTGCCCGCCGCGCCGGCGGCGTACCTGCGCAGCGGCGCGGAGATGGCCGCCCGGTTCGATGCGCGCTATCCAGGGGCGGTCGTCAGGGCCGCCGCGCTGGGCCGTGAGCTGTCCTTCGCGCTGGACCTGCTCAAGCCGGAACTGCCACCGTTCCCGGTGCCCGCCGGTGAGACCGAAGCCTCCTGGTTGCGCAGGCTGACCTATCAGGGGGTGGCCTCCCGCTACGGCAGCCACGCGGAGAACCCGAATGCGCTCAACACGGTCGAGCACGAGCTGAAGGTGATCGAGGACAAGAACTTCCCCGGCTACTTCCTGATCGTGCACGACATCGTGTCGTTCTGTAAGCAGAGCAACATCCTCTGCCAGGGACGGGGCTCGGCGGCCAACTCGGCGGTCTGTTACGCGCTGGGCATCACGGCGGTGGACGCGGTCGAGCACGGCCTGCTCTTCGAACGGTTCCTCTCCCCGGCCAGGGACGGCTACCCGGACATCGACCTGGACATCGAGTCCGGTCGGCGCGAGGAGGTCATCCAGTACGTCTACGGGAAGTACGAGCGCACCCATACCGCCCAGGTGGCGAACGTGATCTCCTACCGACCCCGGTCGGCGGTCCGGGACATGGCGAAGGCGCTCGGCTTCTCACCCGGCCAACAGGACGCCTGGAGCAAGCGGATCGAGCGCTGGGGGCCGACGGTGGGGGAGAGCACCGACGGCTCTCCGAGGGACCCGGACGGCATCCCGGAGAACGTCCGCGCGCTGGCCGACGAGCTGCTCGGTTTCCCCCGCCACCTGGGGATCCACTCCGGCGGCATGGTGATCTGCGACCGCCCGGTCTCCGAGGTCGTTCCGGTGGAATGGGCCCGGATGGAGAACCGCACCGTGGTGCAGTGGGACAAGGACGACTGTGCCACCGCCGGGCTGGTCAAGTTCGACCTGCTGGGCCTGGGCATGCTCACCGCGCTGCACAAGATGATCGACCTGGTTGCCGAGCACCACGGGAATCCGGTCGAGCTGCACGAGCTGCAGCCCACCGATCCCAAGGTCTACGACATGCTCTGCAACGCCGACTCCGTCGGTGTGTTCCAGGTGGAGTCCCGGGCGCAGATCGCCACCCTGCCCCGGCTGCAGCCGAGGAAGTTCTACGACCTGGTGGTGGAGGTCGCACTGATCCGGCCGGGCCCGATCCAGGGTGGCTCGGTGCACCCGTACATCCGGCGGCGCAAGGGCAAGGAGAAAGCCACCTACGATCATCCGCTGCTGGAGAAGGCACTGACCAAGACCATGGGGGTGCCGCTGTTCCAGGAGCAGCTGATGCAGATCGCGGTGGATGTGGCCGGCTTCTCCGCCGCGGACGCCGACGAGCTGCGCCGGGCGATGGGGTCCAAACGGTCCGAGGCGAAGATGGAGCTGCTGCGGGGACGGTTCTACGCCGGGATGGCCGAGAACGGCATCACCGGCGAGGTCGCTACGACGATCTTCGAGAAGATGTTGGCGTTCGCCAACTTCGGCTTCCCGGAGAGCCATTCGATCAGCTTCGCCTCGCTGGTCTACTACAGCTCCTGGTTCAAGCTGTACTACCCGGCGGCGTTCTGTGCGGCGCTGCTGAACTCCCAGCCGATGGGCTTCTACTCGCCGCAGTCGCTGGTCGCCGACGCGCGGCGGCACGGAGTGCAGGTCCGAGGTCCGGACGTGAACCACTCCGGGGCGGACGCGGTGCTGGAGCCGGCGGAGGACAGCGCCGGAGGTCGGGCCGTTCGGCTCGGGCTGTCCAGCGTGCGGGCGGTTGGCGAGGAGCTGGCCAGGACGATCGAGGAGGAGCGCCGGGTGAACGGCCACTTCGCGGACCTGTCCGCGTTGGCCAGCCGGGTGCGGATGACGGTGCCGCAGGCGGAGGCGTTGGCCACCGCTGGTGCCTTCGGATGCTTCGGGGTGGATCGGCGGTCCGCGCTGTGGGCGGCCGGGGTGGTGGCCGGGCAGCGGCCGACGCAGCTGCCCGGCACCTCGGTCGGGGTGGACGCCCCGCCGCTGCCCGGGATGACCGACGCGGAGCTGACCATCGCCGATGTCTGGGCCACGGGGGTCAGCCCGGACAGTCACCCCATCGAACACCTGCGGGATCGGCTGGCCGCCGAGAACGCGGTGGCGATCACCGAGCTGAGGTCGGTCACCGACGGCACCCGGGTGAAGGTCGGCGGCCTGGTGACGCACCGGCAGCGTCCGGCCACCGCGGGCGGGGTCACCTTCCTCAACCTGGAGGACGAGACCGGCATGCTCAACGTGGTCTGCTCGCCGGGGCTCTGGGCGCGGTACCGGGCGGTGGCGATGGGTGGGTCGGCGCTGGTGGTACGGGGCCGGCTGGAGCGAACCAACGACACCCCGAGTGTGTTGAACCTGCTGGCCGACCGGCTGGACCGGCTGGTGCTGCAGGTGGCGGTCCGGTCGAGGGACTTCCGGTGACCGGGGCGGTGTCGGTGCGGTCAGCTCGGCCGGTCGGCGGTGTTCGGGATGATCCGGTCGGTGGGCGTTGGCTCGGTGGACTTGCGGGTGCGGACCGAGTTGCCCGCCTGAGGGTGCAGCCGGAGTGCCCCGATCACGGTAATCAGCGCGATGAGCCCGAGCAGGACGAACGCGACGGTGTAGTCGCGCGTCGGGGAGCTCGTGCCGGGGAGCAGCCCGCTGAGCCGCAGCGCGACCGTGGCCACCGCGATGGCGAGCCCGGCGGACAACTGCTGGGTGGTGGCGGCCAGCGTGTTGGCGTCGCGCATCTGCTCCGGTGCGATGTCGGCGTAGGTGATCGTGGAATAGCAGGTCAGCCCGACCGAGCGGGCCACCCCGCTGAACAGGGTCAGCACAACGATGATCGCCAGTGGCGTGGTCGGGGTGGTGAAACCGAGGCCGATCACGGTGGCCATCAGGCCCAGGGTGGCGGCGAGCAGGACGCGCCGGAAGCCGAATCGGTTGAGCAGCGGGGTGGTCGCCGGCTTGATCGCGATGTTGCCCACGAAGATGAACAGCACGATCGCGCCGGATTTCACCGCGCTCCAGCCGAACACGGTTTGGAACAGCAGCGGCAACAGGAACGGCGCCGAACCGACCACCAGCAAGAACAGGAAGCCGCCGGACTGCGACAGCCGGAAGGTCGGATCCCGCAGGGTGCGCAAGGTGATCAGCGGGTACCGGGTGCGCAGCAGGTGCCAGATGGCGAGCGCCAGGAACACGGCGGATCCCACACCGAGTGCGGTGATCGGCGCCCACCGTGCACCGGATTCCGAGATCAGGTGCGCGGTGTAGGTGAGCCCGCCGAGGCCGCCGCAGGTGAGCAGCAGGCCGAGCCAGTCGAGCGGTGGCGGGGTGCTGCTCCGGCCGGCCGGAATCAGCCGCCACGCGGCGGCGAACGCGATCACTCCGAGCGGAATGTTGATCAGGAACATCCATCGCCAGGAGGCGTAGGTGGTGATCAGGGCGCCGGCCAGCGGCGCGATCACCGGGGAGAGCAGGCCGGGCCAGACGATGTAGGACATGATCCGCAGCAGGTCCTGCTTCTCGGTCCGGGCGATCACCACCAGCCGGCCGACCGGCACCATCATCGCGCCGCCGACGCCTTGCAGCACCCGCATCGCGACCAGCATCGCGAGGTCGTTGCTCAGCGCGCAGCACTACGAGGCCACCGTGAAGATCGCAATCGCGGACAGGAACACCGGCCGGGTGCCGAGTCGGCGGGTCAGCCAACCGCTCAGCGGGATGAGTACCGCCAGGGTGAGCAGGTAGGAGCTGACCACCAAACCGACCGAGGTCGGCTCGACGTGCAGCGATGCGCCGATGTTGGGCGCCGCGGTGGTGACGATGGTGCCGTCGAGGTTCTCCATGAAGAAGCACCCGGCGACGAGCAGGGCGGTGTTGCGATGACGTTTGTCGATCATAAAAGTCGAGGTCCTCCGCGGGTGGTCGGCTAGTACTACAGGGCTACGCTTCGGCGTGTCATCGCCGGGTCGGTGATCTTCTGTGCTGATCTTGTGTTCGTGCTGTGTTGCGATGAGGATGGTCCGGTGGTCGATAACGAAGCGGTGTCCTGCTCGGACCTGTTGGATTGGTCGGTCGAGTTCGAGTCTTTAACCAACCGCGTCTCGTCGTTGTTTGTCCATCCGAAATCTCAGGAACATTCAGGTCAGTACCTTGAGGGTCTGCTCGCGCCGATTGATCGTAAGAACGGTTGGACGATCGCCGAGCACGTCGGTGAGAAGGAACCGAAGGCGATGCAGCGGTTCCTCAACCTCACCTCGTGGGACGCTGACGCGTTACGCGATATGAACTGTGACTATGCGATCGAGAATCTGGTAGACCCGGAAGGTGTCCTGGTCGCCGATCCCACTGGTTTTGCTAAGAAGGGTAAGAAGTCTGTCGGTGTTCAGCGGCAGTATTCCGGAACCCTGGGTCGAATTGACAACTGCCAGATCGGCACGTTCCTGGTGTATGTCAACAGCGTCGGTGACCGAGTGTTCATCGATCGCGCGCTCTACATCCCCGAGGAGTCCTGGTTCGGTGATCGGCAGCGGTGTGCTGAGGCTGCGATCCCGCCCGAGTTGGAGTTCGCCACCAGGCCAGCGCAGGTCGCCGCGATGGTCGAGCGCACGCTCCAGGCAGGAGTACCGTTCCGGTGGTTCACCGCGGACGAGGAGTTCGGCCAGAATCCCGGCCTACGTGACTACCTCGAGAACGCCACCATCGCCTACGTCATGGCGATCCCTAAGAACACCGAGTTCACCGATCACGCCAGCCGCACTGTCGTGGTCAAGGACCTCCCTTCAGAACTACGCCCGAGCGCGTGGCAGCGGCGCGCCTGCGGAATCGGCACCAAGGGATACCGCATCTACGACTGGGCGGTCATCGACTCCGGCGACCCCGATCACCAATACATGTTTCGCCGCTCCATCGACGACGGGGAACTCGCCTTCTACCATTGCTACAACCCGCGCCGAGAACCCGCCCGTGAACTCGTCCGAGTCGCCGGTACCCGCTGGCCCATCGAGGAATGTTTTCAAACGGGAAAAGGGCAGGTCGGACTCGACAACTACCAAGTCCGCCTCTATCACGCCTGGTACCGACATATCACCTTGGCCATGGTCGCCCACACCTTCCTCGCGGTTCTCGCCCACCGGCATCGCGAGAAAAAGGGGGAGCTACATCCGCCGGCGGCATCGCACGAGCCCACATCACCACCACCAAGGTGACGACCGCCACCCAGACCCATCCGCCGTCGCCGCTCCGACGACCGATCCGGCTCAGCCTCGCCGAGATCCGACGCCTGTTCAACGTCCGCCACCAGGCAAAACAACTCATCCACACAGCCATGAGCTGGTCCACGTGGCGCCGCCAGCACCAAGCCGACGCGCGCCGGCGTCACTTCACGCGGCGCCTCAAGATCCAAACGCTAGCCCTGTAGTACTAGGCGGTCGCTCGACCCACCGGCTAAACTAGACGCAACGTTGCGTTAATTCTAGCGTGGATAGGCTGCTCGGTGGAGGTGTGCATGCGTCGGGTGAAGTCTGACTCCTCGCTGGACGTCGGGCTGACCCCCGGTCCGGACGCCGGGGCGGCTACCAGGTCGAGCACGCGGCCGGTGCGGGCGCACCACGGCAACCGGCACGGTCGCAGCGAACGGGCCCGACAGGCCGTGCTCAACGCGGCGGATGACCTGCTCACGGAGCGCGGCTTCGCCGGCGTGACCATCGAAGGCATCGCGGCGAAGGCCGGGGTGGCCAAGCAGACGATCTATCGGTGGTGGCAGTCGAAGACCGACATCCTCATGGACGCCTACCTCGAGGACGCCGCCGAGGACCTGGTCCCGGCCGACCACGGTGACCTCGAGCGCGACCTGCGCGGCTATCTGCACCAGCTGACGAGGTTCCTGGTCGAGACGGATCCGGGTGAGGTCTTCCGGGCGCTGATCGGGCAGTCGCTGCACGATCCCGACGTGGCGACCGTGTTCCGGGGCAGGTGCGTCGACGCGCAGCGCGACCGCGACCGGCTGCTCATCGAACGGGCCATCGAGCGCGGCGACCTGTCCGCCGACCTCGACGTGAACACCGCGGTGGATCAGCTCGTCGGGCCGATCTACTACCGGATACTGGTGACCGGGCAGGCCGTCGATCCGGACTTCGTCGACGCGCTGGTCGACAGTTTCCTGCGCCACGCCGGCCGAGGGAGCCAGACCGAATGATCAACCGAAACTGGATGAGGTGGGCGTGGAACGAATGAACGCGGACGCGACCGAGCTGGGCCGGGCGAGCACGCTCGAGTCCCCCGCGGCCGGGTTCGACGGCGAGGCCGGACTCGACGGTGAGGCCGGGTTGGACGGCGCGGTCGAGGTAGTCGACGGGGCGGACTTCACCGACCAGGTGTTCGCGGGGGAACGATGGACCGGTCGGCGGTTCGTGGATTGCCGGTTCACCGAAGCCGACCTGCGCGGACTGGTCACCGAACGGTGCGAGTTCACCGAATGCGACTTCACCGGTGCCGACCTCGGCGAGTCACACCACCGCGGCACCGCCCTGCGGACCTGTGTGTTCACTCGCGCCACGCTCACCGGCAGCACGCTGACGGCCTGTTCGCTGCTCGGCTCGCAGTTCACCGACTGCCGGCTGCGCCCGCTCACGATCACGGACACCGACCTCAGCCTGGCCTCGCTGGGTGGTGTCGACCTGCGGAACACCAACCTGGCCGGGTTGCGGCTGCGCGAGGCCAACCTCGTGTCGGCCGACCTACGCGGGGCGTCGCTGCGGGGTGCCAACCTGTCCGGTGCGCGGCTGTCCGGTACCCGGTTGGAGGGCGCCGACCTGCGGGACGCACTGATCGACGCCTCGGCGCTGGCGACGGCCCGGGTCGCCGGGGCCACGGTGGACATGTCGATCGCGGTCGGGTTCGCCAGGGCACACGGGTTGGTGGTGGACCTGGGCGACCAGAACTGATCGCGGCCGGCGACGGCCGGGGTTGTTTTTCCCTGGTGCCGGTGCGGTGCGGGCCCGTCACGCCGCGCTCTGCGAAGATGGGTGGGTGACGGTGAGCCTCGGCATCGAACGGAGCACCCGCGCATGATGGAGCTGCGACGTCGGCTGGCCGACCGGATTCCAGTGCACGGCGCGGTCAGCGTGGTGTGGGTGATCGCCGCCGCCGGGTTCATCCGGGTGCTGGCCGAGCACTGGCGCGAGGGCACCGGGTTGATCGGCGGTGCGCTGCTGGTGGCCGCCGTGTTCCGGGTGCTGCTGCCCGAGGACCGGGCTGGGTTGCTGGCGATCCGCAGCCAGGCAATCGACGTGCTCAGCTACCTCGGGTTCGGGCTGGTGATGGTCCTGTTGGCCGCCACCATCCCCCGCACTCCGTTCATCCACGGCTGACCCACACCGTCCGCCCGCCGTACCGGGCGCCACTCGGTCCGGTTGAGCGGTCCCGCCTCGGTCCGGCAGCTCGGTCTGCCGGAGCGGCGCCACTCGGCCCGCCAGGGCGGTCCTGATCGGCCCGTCACCCACGGGCGCCGGCGCGGCCGGCCGGTAGTCGACTTACGTGTGGTGTGCCAGGTGGTGCGCGGCGAGCACGTCGGCGCCGAAGTCGCCCTCCGGGTCCCGCCACACGGAGTGCGCATGGTTGGCCTTGCGCTGGGTGTTGTCGTACTCGGTCAGCAGTCGGGGCCCCTGCAGCCGGTAGTAGGTGCCGTCGCCCGGTTCGCCCGAACCCGCCCAGGCGAAGTGCACCTCGTCCAGCAGCGGGCCGGCGTAGCGTGCTGCCTCCCTCGCGGTCAGCTCCTCGGGCACCCGTCCGGTGTAGCAGTCCAGCAGCGCGAGCAGCAGCTCCCGCTGGTCTGAGTTCAGCGCGGACGCCGGTACGCCGCGTGGCTCGGCGGTGAGCTCGACCGCGTCGTTGTCCGCCTCGGTGACGCCCCAGTACTCCTCGCCCTTCTCGTGGGCCGCCGCCATCCGGCGATCCTTCTCGGGGTCGGCGAACCGGCCCCGGAACAGCTCGTTCAGCGGGATCACCCGGTCGCCGGGCCCGATCGCCGGGCGGTTGCCGGTGACCAGGTCCACCGGGGCGCGCGGCGCGAGTACCGCCAGCGACCGCTGCTCCTCGTCCAGTGACCGGAGCAGCTCCCGGCCCAGCTCCTCCATCCCGCCGAGCGGGCGCAGCACTGCCGCGCCGAGCAGGGGCGAGACCGCCGGGTCGGCGCCGAGGAAGCAGGGGGTCGCCGACGCGAGCTCGCCGTCCACGACCAGGTTGTTGAGCGACACGTGGTGGCCGCCGAACCGCCAGCCCCACATCGGCTGGCCCGGTGTGCCGAAGATGCGCAGCCGGTACTGGCCGGGGTCGCGGCCGCGGTCCCGGGCGAAGTCGAAGCCGGCGAAGCCCTCCGTGCGGTCCAGCAGGTTCTCCAGGCCCATGATCGTGGCGACGGTGCCGTACGCCGCCTCGGACAGCCCGCTCGCCACCAGTGCCATGGCCCGCTGGTACTGCCCCGCCGTCATGTCCGCGACCGCCAGGCCGCCGTGGTCGGTCGGCGTGTAGAACCAGCGGCGGCGGTCCGCCTCCGTCTCCGCCGACCAGACCCGGCCGAGCTGGTCGCGTTCGGCGCCGGTCACGCCGGCCAGTACGGCGTCGCCGGCCTCGCTCATCCGGTCGGCGACCGCCCGCGCGGCGGTGGGTTCGGGCATGTCGTCAGGCTAGTGCCCTGAGTCCGAAGTCTGTGCCGGAGATCCGGTGTCCAGATGGATGCATCGCAACGCGGAGCCGGCCACCCCGAGGGTGACCGGCTCCGGCAGCACAACCTGGACGACCCGTGCTCAGAACTCCGCGATCGCGGAGTTCAGGGTCGCGCTGGGACGCATGATCCGGTCGGTCTTGGACTTGTCGACGTAGTAGTAGCCGCCCAGCTCGACGGGGTGGCCCTGCACGCCGTTCAGCTCGCCGATGATCTTGTCCTCGTCGGCCGCCAGCCGCTCGGCCAGCGGCGCGAACACCTTCGCCAGCTCGGCGTCGTCGGTCTGGGCGGCGAGCGCCTGGGCCCAGTACAGCGCCAGGTAGAAGTGGCTGCCCCGGTTGTCCAGCTCGCCGACCTTGCGCGACGGGGACTGCCCGTTCTCCAGCAGCTTGCCGGTGGCCTCGTCGAGCGCCTTGCCGAGCACCGCGGCGCCCGGGTTGTCGTCGGACTCGGCCAGGAACTCCAGCGATACCGCGAGCGCCAGGAACTCACCGAGCGAGTCCCAACGCAGGTGGTTCTCCTTGACGAGCTGCTGCACGTGCTTGGGCGCCGAGCCACCGGCCCCGGTCTCGAACAGCCCGCCGCCGTTCATCAGCGGCACGATCGAGAGCATCTTGGCGCTGGTGCCCAGCTCCATGATCGGGAACAGGTCGGTGAGGTAGTCCCGCAGCACGTTGCCCGTGACCGAGATCGTGTCCTCGCCGGCCTTGGCCCTGGCCAGGGTGTACCGGGTGGCCTCGGCGACCGCCAGAATCTCGAGGGTCAGCCCGTCGGTGTCCAGCTCGGCCAGCTGCGCGCGGACCTTCTTGAGCACCTGGGCGTCGTGGCCGCGCGTCTCGTCCAGCCAGAACACGGCGGGGGCGCCGGTGGCGCGCGCCCGGGATACGGCCAGCTCGACCCAGTTGCGGATCGGGGCGTCCTTGGTCTGGCAGGCACGCCAGATGTCCCCGGCGTCGACGTCGTGGGACAGCAGCGTGGCCCCGGAGGCGGTGTCCACCACCCGCACGGTGCCCGCGGCGGCGATCTCGAACGTCTTGTCGTGGCTGCCGTACTCCTCGGCCTTCTGCGCCATCAGGCCGACGTTCGGCGTGGTGCCCATGGTGGTCGGGTCGAATGCGCCGTGCTCGCGGCAGAAGTCGACGGTCTCGGCGTAGAGCGGCGCGTAGGACGAGTCCGGGATGACGAACTTGGTGTCCTGCTGCTGGTTGTCGGCGTTCCACATCTGCCCGGACGAGCGGATCGCGGCCGGCATGGACGCGTCGATGATCACGTCGCTCGGCACGTGCAGGTTGGTGATGCCGCGGCCGGAGTCGACCATGGCCAGCGCGGGGCCACTGCTGTACGCGGCGGTGATGGCCGCCTCGATGGCCTCCCGCTTCGCCGCCGGCAGCTTCGCCAGCGCGGTGAGCACGCTGGCCAGGCCGTCGTTGGGGTCGGCGCCCACGGAGGCCAGGTCGGCGCCGTACTCGGCGAACACGTCGGCGAAGTACCCCTTCACCGCGTGGCCGAAGATGATCGGGTCGGAGACCTTCATCATGGTTGCCTTGAGGTGCACCGAGTACAGCACGCCCTTGGCCTTGGCGTCGGCCACCTGCTCGGCGAGGAAACTGTCGAGGGCGTTCTTGCGCAGCACCGCGGCGTCCACGATCTCGCCGGCCAGCACCGGCAGCGACGCCTTGAGCACGGTCACCGTGCCGTCGGCGGCGGCGTGCTCGATGCGCAGCTCGGTGGCCTCGGCGACGGTGACCGAGGTCTCCGAGTGGCGGAAGTCACCATCGCTCATGGTGGACACGTGCGAGGCCGACTCGGGGGACCACTTGCCCATCGAGTGCGGGTGGCTGCGGGCGAACTTCTTGACCGAGGCGGGCGCGCGGCGGTCCGAGTTGCCCTCGCGCAGCACCGGGTTGACCGCGCTGCCCTTGACCGCGTCGTAGGCGGCGCGCGCGGCCCGGTCGGCGTCGGTGCTGGGGTCCTCGGGGTAGTCCGGCACGGCGTAGCCGGCGTCCTGCAGCTCTTTGATCACGGCCTTGAGCTGGGGGATCGAGGCGCTGATGTTGGGCAGCTTGATGATGTTGGCCGCGCGCGTCTTGGCCAGCTCACCGAGCTCGGCCAGCGAGTCGGGCACCCGCTGCGCCTCGGTCAGCCGGTCGGGGAAGTGCGCCAGGATCCGGGCCGCCAGCGAGATGTCGCGGGTCTCGACGTCGACACCGGTCTTGCCGGCGAACGCCTCGATGACCGGCAGGAACGAGTGCGTTGCGAGCGCCGGCGCCTCGTCGGTGTAGGTGTAGATGACCTTCATCGTTGCTGTGGCCCTACCTGTGACTCGTGAGCGGATATGGACGGGGCGCGATGCCTCCCGGCTACCACGCTAGCCCGCGGACACACGCTATCCCTTGGTAGGTGGATACGCGACGTAGCCGACCGCGCGCGGTAGCGTCAATGGGTCGCGAGCCGGGTCCGGGCGGGGTGTCCAGCAGATGAAGATCATGCAGATCAATCTTTCCAAACCGAACACCAGGAGCTGGTTCTTCGCCGGGATCGTCGCCCTGGTGCTCGGGGTGCTGGTGCTGATCGACAACGGCTCACTGAGCGCGAACTCCGGGCTGGAAGCCGCCTGTCGGGTCGAGGTCACCGCCGACAACCTGAACGTGCGCACCAGCCCCGAGCCGGCCGCCGCGACGACCATCGTGCTACACCGGGGCGACCTGCGCGGCGCGGAGACCACGGTGCAGAACGGCTACCGCCAGCTGGCCGGCGGCGCGGGCTGGGCGCTGGACGACTTCCTGCGGCCGCTGCCCGGCAGCAAGTGCGCGGCCCAGTGACCGACCCGGTCACCGGCCCGGCGGCCGACTCGCGCGACGCACTGACCGAATCCGCGACTCACCCTGACGAAAACCCCGACTCGCGGGGAGCGACCTGGGTGGTCAGCACGGTGAATGTGAACGGGATTCGGGCGGCGGCGCGCAAGGGGCTGCTGGACTGGCTGCGGGGCACCGAGGCCGACGTGGTGTGCCTGCAGGAGTGCCGCGCGCTGCCCGAGGAGTTCCCCGAGCTGCCGCCCGGGTGGCGGTCGTACTACGCGCCCAGCGGCGGGGCGAAGGGGCGCAACGGGGTCGGCGTGCTGGTCCGGGCCGGGGTGGAGCCGGACGCGGTGCGGGTGGGCTACGGCTCGGCCGAGTTCGACGACTCCGGCCGCTACCTGGAGGTCGACCTGCCCGGGCGGGGCGGGGCCGGGGGATTGACGATCGCCTCGCTGTACCTGCCCAACGGCACGGTCGGCACCCCCAAGCAGGACGAGAAGGACCGCTTCCTCGCCGAGTTCGCGCCCTACCTGACCGAACGCCGGGAGAAGGCCGCCGCCGAGGACCGCGAGGTGCTGGTCTGCGGGGACTGGAACATCGCGCACACCGAGGCGGACATCCGGAACTGGCGCGGCAACGTGCGCAACTCCGGCTTCCTGCCGCACGAGCGGGAGTGGCTCGCCGGGGTGTTCGACAGCGGCTACACCGACGTGGTGCGCGCGCTGCACCCCGGGGTGGACGGCCCGTACACCTGGTGGTCCTACCGGGGCCGGGCGTTCGACAACGACACCGGCTGGCGGATCGACCACCACGTGGCGACCCCCGGCCTGGCCAGGCGCGCGGCGGCGGCCCGCGTCGAACGCGCGGCGGAGCACGCCCTGCGCTGGTCGGACCACGCCCCGGTCACCGTCCACTACCACCCCCCGGCGAGTCGCTAGATTCCGCGGCGCGAGACGCAGGGCACTAGATTCTGCCGCCCGAGTCGCTGGATCCCGCGGCTAGAGCCGGCTTGCGCCGCACCGGCAGCCTGGTGACCAGCGCGTCCCGCGCGGTGGTCAGCACGAAGAGGGCGAGCGCGACGACCGGGTGGCGCCCGGGGCGGACCGCCTTGCCCCGGCCCAGTCGGGCGAGCTGCTGCTGGTGCCAGGCGCCGTTGAGCAGCCCGTCGACCTCCTTGAGGCCCAGCGCGACCGACCGGATGCCGCTGGCCTCGATGCTGCCGTCGAGCACCCGGCGCGGGAAGTCCGGGTCGTGGCTGATCGGGCGGGCCAGGCCGACCAGGTCGACCGCGCCGCCGGCGACCGCCTCGACCATGCCCCGGCGCGTCCGGAAGCCGCCGCTGAGCATGATCGGCACGCTCAGCTCGCGGCGGAACCGCTCGGCGAACTCCAGGAAGTACGCCTCGCGCGCGACGGTCGAGTCCCGCTGGGGCACCCCGTCCAGCATCGCGGCGCTCTCGTAGGTGCCGCCGGACACCTCGATCAGGTGGACTCCCTCGGACGCCACCGCGGTCGCGACCGCCAGTGCGTCGTCGGCCTCGAACCCGCCGCGCTGGAAGTCGGCGGAGTTCAGCTTGACCGCCAGTACGAACGACTCGGGGGTCGCCGCCCGGACCGCGCGCACCACCTCCACGAGCAGCCGCATCCGGTTCGCCAGCGGGCCGCCCCACCGGTCCGTGCGGTGGTTGACCAGCGGCGAGAGGAACTGGCTCAGCAGGTAGCCGTGCGCCGCGTGCAGCTCGACGCCGTCGAAACCGGCCGCCGCGGCGACCCGGGCGGCGGTGCCGAACCGGCGCACCACGGCGAGGATCTCCGGCTCGGTGAGCGCCCTCGGCGGCCGGAACATCGGCCCGCCGACGGCCAGTGGCACCTCGGACGCGGACACCACGTCGTGGCGCCGCCCGGCCACCGACATGCCGCGCATGCTTTGGCGGCCGGGGTGCGACAGCTGCAGCAGGAACCGCGTTCCGGTGCCCTCGGTCGCGGCCGCCCACCGGCGCAGCTCGGGCAGGAAGCGCTCGTCCTCGATCACCACGTTCCGGTGTGCCTCCATCGCCGAACCGTCCACCATCACGTTTCCGCTGATCATCAGGCCGACGCCGGAGTGGGCCAGCCGCCGGTAGGCCTCGGTCAGCTGCCGGGTCGGCGCGCCGTGCCGGTTGGCCAGGTGCTCGCTGGTGGCCGCCTTGGCCAGCCGGTTGGCCACGGTCACGCCGTTGGCCAGGGTCAGCTCCCTGGCCAGCGCGGGGGTCAGGTCGGTGTGCTCGGACATCTCGCCTCCTATACGGAGTACATGTACAAGGTACATGGCGAGTGGGTCCTGGTACGGAACCGAGCAGGGAAACGGGCAACTGTCCCGGTTCAGCTCAGTACAAAAAAAGTATCCAGATTGCTGCGACGGCGCCGAAATCGACTTAGTGTGCAGGGGTGGCTGATCTGTTGAACCCTGAACCACGGCCCTCCGAGCCGACCCCGGCGGCGTCCGCGATGCGCCGGGCGCTGCGGCGGGCCCGGGACGGGGTCACGCTCAATGTCGACGAGGCGGCCGTGCTGCTGGCCGCCCGGGGCGAGGCGCTGGACGAGCTGTTGGCGATCGCCGGGCGGGTGCGCGACGCCGGCCTGGTGGCTGCCGGGCGGCCCGGGGTGGTGACCTACAGCCGCAACGTGTTCATCCCGTTGACCCGGCTGTGTCGGGACCGCTGCCACTACTGCACGTTCGCCACCGTGCCACACCGGCTGCCGGCGGCGTTCCTGGAGCGCGACGAGGTGCTGGAGATCGCCAGGGCCGGCGCCGCGGCGGGTTGCAAGGAGGCGCTGTTCACCCTCGGCGACCGTCCGGAGGACCGCTGGCCGGCCGCGCGGGAGTGGCTGGACGCGCGCGGCTTCGACTCGACCCTGGACTACGTGCGGGCCTGCGCGATCGCGGTGCTCGAGGAGACCGGGCTGCTGCCGCACCTGAACCCCGGGGTGCTGTCCTGGAGCGAGATCACCAGGCTCAAGCCCGTCGCGGCGAGCATGGGCATGATGCTGGAGACCACGGCGACGCGGCTGTGGTCGGAGCCCGGTGGCCCGCACTACGGCAGCCCGGACAAGGAGCCGGCCGTCCGGCTGCGCACGCTGACCGACGCCGGCCGGGTCGGGGTGCCGTTCACCACCGGCATCCTGATCGGGATCGGGGAGAACCGCACCGAGCGGGCCGACTCGCTGTACGCGATCCGCACCGCCGCCCGGCTGCACGGGCACATCCAGGAAGTGATCGTGCAGAACTTCCGCGCCAAGCCCGACACGGCCATGGCCAATGATCCCGATGCCGACCTGCACGACCTGGCCGCCACGATCGCGGTGGCCCGGCTGGTGCTCGGCCCGAAGATGCGGCTGCAGGCCCCGCCGAACCTGGTCGGCGAGGAGTACTCGCTGATGCTGCGCGCGGGCATCGACGACTGGGGTGGCGTATCCCCGATCACCGTCGACCACGTCAGCCCGGAGCGGCCGTGGCCGGCGGTGGACGAGCTGACCGCGCAGTCTCTGGCGGCCGGGTTCACCATGCGCGAGCGGCTGACCGCCTACCCCCGCTACGTGCTGGCCGGCTCGCCGTGGATCGACACCCGGCTGCACGCCCACGTGGCCGCGCTGGCCGACCCGGAGACCGGCCTGGCCCGCGAGGGTGCCGAGGTGGTCGGCCGCCCCTGGCAGGAGCCCGACGGCGGCTTCGCCTCCAGCGGCCGGGTCGACCTGCAGGAGACCATCGACACCACCGGCCGCACCGCCGACCGGCGAGGTGACTTCGATTCCGTCTACGGCGACTGGGACGAGCTGAAGATCGAGCTGGCCGCCCAACAGCGCTCGGCCCCGGAACGCCTGGACGCCGACGTGCGTGCCGGGCTCGACCTGGCCGCCGGCGACCCGGCCGCGCTGCTGGACCCGGTGCACGAGACGGCCGCGATGGCGGTGCTCACCGCCGACGGCGCCGCGTTGGAGGAGCTGACCCGGATCGCCGATGCGGTGCGCGCGGACGTGATCGGCGACGAGGTCACCTTCGTGATCAACCGCAACATCAACTTCTCCAACGTGTGTTACGTGGGCTGCCGGTTCTGCGCGTTCGCCCAGCGCGAGCGGGATGCCGACGCGTTCCGGCTGTCCCTCGACGAGGTCGCCACCCGCGCCGCCGAGGCGGCCGCCGACGGGGCCACCGAGGTGTGCATGCAGGGCGGTATCGACCCCCAGCTGCCGGTCACGTTCTACGCCGACCTGGTCCGCGCGGTGCACGCCGCCGTGCCCGGCATGCACGTGCACGCGTTCTCCCCGATGGAGATCGTGTCCGCCTCGGCCAAGGCCGGGGTGTCGATCAAGGAGTGGCTGACCGAGCTCAAGGCGGCCGGGCTGGGCTCCATCCCCGGTACCGCCGCGGAGATCCTGGACGACGAGGTCCGCTGGGTGCTGACCAAGGGCAAGCTGCCCAGCGCGCAGTGGATCGAGGTGGTGTCCACCGCGCACGAGCTGGGCATCGCGTCCTCGTCGACGATGATGTACGGCCACGTCGACGAACCGAGGCACTGGCTCGGCCACCTGCGCACGCTGGCCTCGATCCAGGACCGCACCGGTGGTTTCACCGAGTTCGTGCCGCTGCCGTTCGTGCACCACAACGCGCCGATCTACCTGGCCGGCCTGGCCCGCCCGGGACCCACCGAGCGGGACAACCGCGCCGTGCACGCGTTCGCCCGCCTCGCCCTGCACGGTCGGATCGACCACATCCAGTGCTCCTGGGTGAAGCTGGGCGACCAGGTCGCGGCGGACATCCTGCGTGGCGGCGCCGACGACATGGGCGGCACCCTGATGGAGGAGACGATCAGCCGGATGGCCGGCTCGGAGAACGGCTCGGCCCGCTCGGTCACCGAGCTCGCCGCCATCGCCGCGCTCGCCGGGCGCCCGGTCCGCCAGCGGACGACCACCTACGTCGGCTCGCCGACCCGGCTGACCCCCGCCCCCACCTCGGCCCCCCGCCTCCTCCCCCTCACCACCGCGTAGCCGGGAGGCGGCACGGAGCAGGCAGCGGCCAGGCACGGGACAGGCAGGGGCGAGGCACGGGGCAGGCGGCGCCCCAGGCTTGCGCGAGTCGGGGATTCCGTCAGGGTGAGTCGCGGATTTTGTCAGGGCCAGCCGGGGGTTCCGTCAGCGTCGACGGGACGGGTCTACCGTGGTGGCATGGCCATGCTCGGCGAGTTGTTCCCCGGTAAGAAGCTGTCCGACGAGGGCGGCGAGGACAGCGACGGCAAGCTGCACCGCCCGAGGTTCGACATCGACCTGGACAGCGGTGTGGTGCGGCTGCCCGGCCTGGCCGCCAAGAAGCCGCCGGCGGCCCCGCCGCCAGCCGAGGCCGACGCCGACGGGGCCGCAACCGACCAGTCCTGAACCGGCCCGCCTCGACCAGCTTCGGGGCTACAGGCCGAAGAGGGCTTTGGCGTTCAGGTGGCCGATCTTCTCGCGGTCGGTGGGGCTGATCGGGGCTTCGGCGAGGAACCGGGTGTGCACGCCCGCGTCGCCGAACGGGTAGTCGACGGAGAACAGGATCCGGTCCGCGCCGAATACGGACAGCGCGCAGAGCAGCGGCGGCACCGTCGGGTAGCCGGAGATCGTGACGTGCACGTGCGTGCGCACGATGTCGGCGATGGACCGGGTGCCGGGGCGGGCGGCGCGGAGCACGGCGTCCGCGCGCATCAGGGAGAACGGCAGGTTCTCGCCCATGTGCCCGATGACCACCTGCAGCCCGGGGTGCCGGTCGAACACGCCGCCGGCGGCCAGCCGCAGCACGTGCAGCCCGGTCTCGACGTGCCAGCCCCAGGCGGCCGTGGCCAGCGCCTGTTCGACCGCCGGTTCCAGGCCACCGAAGTAGATCTTGGCGACCTCCGGCGGCGGGTACGTCGGGTGCAGGTAGATCGGTACGTCGAGCTCCTCGATGGCGCCCAGCAGCTCGTCATACTCCGGCGCGTCCAAGAACCGCCCTCCGGTGTGCCCGTTGATCACCACGCCGCACATGCCGAGCTCGGAGATCGCGCGCTTGGCCTCGACGGCCGCCGCGGCCGGGTCCGGGGTGGGCAGGCTGGCCAGCCCCTGGAACCGGTCGGGGTGGGCGGCCATCGATGCGGCCACCCGGTCGTTGAGGGCGCGGGCCAGGGGCACCGACTGCTCGGCCGGCACGCTCTGTGCGGCAGGTGCGGCCGGCGACAGCACCTGCATGGCGATCCCGGTCTCATCCATCACCCGCAGGCGCTGCTCGCCGACGTCCATCAGGGCGTTGCGCAGGGCGTCCGGGGCTCCCCGGGACGGCCACACCTGGTCGATCAGGTCGGCCGGGATCAGGTGTTCTTCGAGCGCGATCAGGGTCATTTGGTCATTCTGGCTTACTATTACTGAGGGCGCCCGGCGCGGAACGCGGGGGCCCGGCTGACCGGGCGTTCCCCGGCCTGGCCGAGTAGCGGCATCACCCGGCGCGGGACCACGGTGCTCAGGCAGATCACGCTGGTGGACCGGTCGATCGCGGTGGAGTGGTTGAGCAGCAGCAGGGTGGCCTGCAGGTCCTCGTGGGAGGCCGCCGCGATCCGGCACAGCACGTCGCCGGTGCCGGTGGTGGCGTACGCCTCGACCACGCCGGGGATGGCCTCCAGCTCGTGTGCGATCTGCTCCAGCGCGCCCTGGGCGATCTCCAGCGTGACGAATGCGTGCACCGGGTAGCCGGCCGCCGCCAGGTCCACGTCGGGGCCGTAACCGGTGATCACCCCGCCCTCCTCGAGGCGACGCAGCCGGGCCGACACGGTGGCCCTGGCCACCCGCAGCAGCCGGGACAGCTCCAGCGCGCCGGCCCGTGGCTGCTCGCGCAGGGCGGTGAGCAGCGCGAGGTCCAGCTCGTCGAGGGATACGGATTGCTCGGCCATGGCCACTCCGGCTGATCAATCTGACTAGTTCAGGAGCCGGGACGGCGCCATGGCGGGCAATCTAGTTGTTCTCGGTGGGATGGGTGCGAACCTGGTCGACGCCGCTGGGAGAATCGACACCATGACAGATTCGTCCCACCGGCCCCGGGTGCTGTCCGGGATCCAGCCGACCGCCGACTCGTTCCATCTGGGCAACTACCTCGGCGCGTTGCGGCAGTGGATCGCGCTTCAGGACGACCACGATGCGTTCTACTTCATCCCCGACCTGCACGCGATCACCGTCCCGCACGACCCGGCCGCGCTGCGCGAGCGCACCCTGCGCGGCGTCGCCCAGCTGCTCGCGCTGGGGCTGGACCCGGCCCGCTGCACGCTGTTCGTGCAGTCTCAGGTGCCCGAGCACGCCGAGCTGACCTGGGTGCTCAGCTGCCTCACCGGGTTCGGCGAGGCCAGCCGGATGACCCAGTTCAAGGACAAGTCCGCCAAGCAGGGCACCGACCGGTCCAGCGTCGGGCTGTTCACCTACCCGGTGCTGATGGCGTCGGACATCCTGCTCTACCAGGCCGACCGGGTGCCCGTCGGCGAGGACCAGCGCCAGCACCTGGAGCTGACCCGCAACCTCGCCCAGCGGTTCAACACCCGCTTCGGCGGCACGACGTTCACCGTGCCGGAGCCGTTCATCCCGGAGGGCATCGGCAAGGTCTTCGACCTGCAGGACCCGACGGCCAAGATGAGCAAGTCGGCGTCTACCCCGGCGGGCATCGTCGAGCTGCTGGACGACCCGAAGGTGTCCGCGAAGAAGATCCGGTCGGCGGTCACCGACGCCGAGCGGGAGATCCGCTTCGACGTCGAGCACAAGCCCGGCATCTCCAACCTGCTGACCATCTACTCGGCGCTGGCCAACCGGAAGGTCGCCGAGCTGGAGGCGGACTACGCCGGCAAGGGCTATGGCGACCTGAAGAAGGACCTGGCCGAGGTGGTTGGCGACTTCGTGGCCCCGTTGCGGGCGAAGGTAACCGCTTACCTGGACGACCGCGCCGAGCTGGACCGGGTGCTGGCCGCCGGTGCCACCCGGGCGAGGGACGTTGCGGGCGCGACACTGGCGCAGGCGTACGACAGGATCGGCTTCCTCCCGCCGGCGCGCTGATCGAAGGCTGATCGGCCCGGCGTCGACTCCCCGAAGGAGGCCGCCGTGGCCGATCAGCCCGAGAAGCCGTCCAAACTCGCCGAGCTGCGCCGCCGCCACGAGTGGCTGGACCACCTGATGCGGGCCGGCGCCAGCTACACCGAGAACCACGGTGACCACTACGCCGCCGCGATCACCTACTTCAGCGTGCTGGCACTGTTCCCGCTGCTCATGGTGGCATTCGCGGCCGGCGCACTGTTCCTGCGGAACAACCCGGAGCTGCTCACCCAGATCGAGGGCAGCATCACCAAGGCGGTGCCGGGCGACCTCAGCAAGACGCTGACCGGAGTGATCGACTCGGCGATCAAGTCCGCCGGCACGGTCGGGGTGATCGGCCTGCTCGTCGCGCTGTACTCCGGGCTGGGCTGGATGAGCAACCTGCGCGAGGCGCTGTCCTCGCAGTGGGGCCAGCGAGCGGACCCGCCGAAGCTGGTGCGCAAGCTCATCGTGGACCTGCTCGCGCTGTTCGGGCTCTTCCTGGCCATGGTGGTGTCCTTCGCGGTCACCGCCGCCGGGGGCCTGGCGAAGCCGGTGCTGCGGCTGGTCGGGCTGGACCAGGTGGCCTGGCTGAACCCGGTGATCCAGCTGGTCGTCGTGGTGATCGGGCTGCTGGCCAACTCCCTGGTGTTCCTGTGGGTGATCGCCCGGCTGCCCCGGGAGCCGGTGACCTGGCGCAGTGCGGCGAAGGCGGCACTGGCCGGCGCGGTCGGCTTTCAGGTGATCAACCAGGTGATGGTGTTCTACCTCGGCAAGATCACCGGCTCGCCGACCGGGGCGGTTTTCGGCCCCGTGCTCGGTTTGATGATCTTCATCTTCACCGTGTCCCGGTTCCTGCTGTTCCTGACCGCGTGGGCGGCCACGGCCAGGGAGAACATGGTGGAGGCGCCGGTGGAGGTGCCGGGGCCGGCGGTGATCAGGACGGCGGTCACCGTGCGGGAGGGGCTCGGCGGTGGTGTGAC
>Ga0137416_10000169_pt1 | contig 27354 bp, 21 predicted proteins | sample CZODoug3_1_1_16f_FD_108282 | JGI IMG/M metagenome (GOLD analysis project Ga0137416, IMG submission 108282) | Vadose zone soil fungal communities from Angelo Coast Range Reserve, California, USA - CZODoug3_1_1_16fungal (Illumina Assembly) | ecosystem: Environmental > Terrestrial > Soil > Vadose...
CGCGTGGCCATCGGGCGCGCCATCGTCCGCAACCCCAAGGTCTTCCTGTTCGACGAGCCGCTCTCCAACCTCGACGCCGCCCTTCGCGTGCAGATGCGGATCGAGCTCACCCGGCTCCACGACGTGCTCGCGGCCACGATGATCTACGTGACGCACGACCAGGTCGAGGCCATGACGATGGCCAACAAGATCGTGGTCCTGCAGGCAGGCCTCATCGAGCAGGTGGGCTCGCCGCTGGAGTTGTACCACCACCCGAACAACAAGTTCGTGGCGGGCTTCATCGGATCGCCGAAGATGAACTTCCTGAGCGGAACCGTGACCGGATTGACGGGCGGCATGGTCTCGGTGCGCCTCGCTGGCGGGGGGACGATCGACGTGCCGGTCGAGGCCAGTCGCCTCAACGGGGGCACGGAGGTCACCCTGGGCATCCGCCCGGAGCACTTCAGGGTGCTGGCCGATGGTGGCCTGCTCCGCGGTGAGGTCCTGGTGGTGGAGCGCCTGGGAGGCGAGACCTTCCTCCACGTGAAGACGCCGACCGGCGACCTGCTCACGGTCCAGGCGGACGGAGACAGCCCGGTGAGCATGCATGACACCATCGGCCTCCAGGCGAGTCCGAGCGACTGCCACCTGTTCGACCAGGCCGGGCTGGCCGTCCCGCGGACCACCCGCCACCCGCTCGCCGACAAGAAGGCGCCGGACGCGGGCCGCAGCGCGAGTTGAGGAAAGGGAGCGATCCATGGCGAACGCGATCCAGCTGAACCGCGCCAATCTGAAATCGATCGCCGGGCGCGCGCAGGTGCCTTCCTTCGATCCGGCCGGCGTGCCAGGGAGCATCGTGCACGTGGGCGTCGGCGGGTTCCACCGCGCTCACCAGGCCGTGTACCTCGACGACCTGCTCGCCCAGGGCGGCGCTCGTCAATGGGGGCTTTGCGGGGTGGGGCTACTGCCCCACGACGCACGCATGCGCGACGTGCTGCGCGCGCAGGATTGCCTGTACACGGTCATCGAACGGAGCGGCGCGGGCGACCGGGCCCGCGTCATCGGTTCGATCGGCAGCTTCTTGTTCGCGCCGGACGAGTCCGAAGCCGTGATCGAGAAGATGGCTTCGCCCGGGTGCCGCATCGTCTCGCTCACCATCACCGAGGGTGGATACTACGTGAACGAGGGCACCGGGCAGTTCGACTCCGCTCATCCGGACATCCGGCACGACCTCGAGCACCCGCATGCGCCGAAAGGTGCCTTTGGATACCTCGCGGAGGCGCTCGATCGCCGCCGCCAGCGCGGCCTCGCCCCGTTCACGGTCATGTCTTGCGACAACCTGCAAGGCAACGGCGACATCGCGCGCCGGATGTTCCTCGCCTTTGCCGAGCGCAGGGACGAGGAACTGGCGAAGTGGATCGCGGAGAACGGCGCCTTCCCGAACGGCATGGTCGACCGGATCACTCCCGCCACGACCGATGCCCACCGCGATCTGGTGCGCGAGTCGTTCGGAATCATCGACGGCTGGCCCGTGGTCACCGAGCCGTTCAAGCAATGGGTGATCGAGGACCGTTTCCCGCTCGGCCGGCCCCCGTGGGAGCAGGTCGGGGCGCAAATGGTCTCGGACGTGCACCCCTACGAGATGATGAAGATCCGGCTGCTCAACGCCAGCCACCAGGCCCTTTGCTACATCGGCATGTTGCTCGGTTACCGCTACGCCGACGAGACGATGGGGGACGCGGACATCCGCGCGCTGGTCGAGCGCATGATGAACGATGAGGTGACGCCGCTGCTTCCGCCGGTGCCCGGCATCGATCTCGCCCAATACAGGCGGACCCTGATCGAGCGGTTCGGGAACCCGGTGCTGCGCGATCAGCTGGCCCGGATCGGGACGGAGGGGTCGGCGCGGATTCCGAAGTTCGTGCTGCCTTCGATCCTGGAGCGGGTCTCGCGCGGAGGGCCCATGCGCGCGCTGACGTTCACGGTGGCGGCGTGGTTCCGCTACCTGGTCGGTAGCGACGAGCGCGGCAACCCGCTCCCCATCAATGACCCGATGTCGGAGGAACTGACGCGCCGCGCCCGCGCCGGGGGCGAGGACCCGAAGGAGCTGCTGGGGATCGAGAAGCTCTTCGGGAGCGTCCTGCCCAAAGCGCCCGCTTTCACCAATTACCTCGCCGAGGCGCTGAAGTCGCTCCACCGGGAGGGTGCCCGGCAGGCCTTGGCGAAGTGCCTGCGCTAATCGCGGCCGCCGAAGGCGGCTTGGCGACCATGTTTCAGGCTGTATCGGTGGCCGCCGGAGGAAGCGAGCGATGTTCCTCGGGATCGATCTTGGCACCTCCGAAGTGAAGGCGCTCCTCGTCGACGAGTCGGGCGCACTCGCCGGCAGCGCCGGCTCGCCGCTCGAGGTGCAACGACCTCATCCCCGCTGGTCCGAGCAGTCGCCCGAGGCGTGGTGGGAGGCGACCCTCTCGGCCGTCGAGGGGCTCCGGCGAGCGCACCCCCAGCGCCTCGCCGCCGTCCGCGGCGTCGGCCTCTCCGGCCAGATGCACGGCGCCACCTTGCTCGACGCCAGCGATCGGCCCCTGCGCCCGGCCATTCTCTGGAACGACGCGCGCTCGGGCGAGGAATGCCAGGAGCTCGTCGCGAGGGTGCCGGCCACTTCCACCATCACCGGGAACCTCGCCATGCCGGGCTTCACGGCGCCGAAACTGATCTGGGTGGCGAAGCACGAGCCCGAGGTCTTCGTCCGCGTCGCCACGGTGCTGCTTCCCAAGGACTACCTGCGCCTGCGCCTCACTGGCGACAAGGTGTCCGACATGTCCGACGCGGCCGGAACGCTCTGGCTCGACGTCGAGCGGCGGGATTGGTCCGAGGCCATGCTCGAAGGGTGCAGGCTCTCCCGCGCGCACATGCCGCGGCTCGTGGAGGGCAGCGACGCCAGCGGACGCCTCCTCCCCGAGATCGCGGCGAGCTGGGGCATCCACCATCCGGTGACCATGGCCGGAGGGGCCGGCGACAATGCGGCGAGCGCCGTGGGCATCGGCGCGGTTGCGCCCGGCGACGGCTTCGTCTCGCTCGGCACCTCGGGGGTGCTGTTCGTCGTCAACGATCGCTTCTCGCCCAATCCCGCGCGCGCCGTCCATGCCTTCTGCCATGCTCTTCCACGGCGCTGGCATCAGATGAGCGTCATGCTCTCGGCGGCGAGCTGCCTGCGCTGGGTCACGCGGCTCGTCGGCGGTCCCAACGAGGCGGCGGTTCTCGCCGAGGTCGCCACCCTCGACGAGCAGGAGCGGGCGCGCGCGCCCATCTTCTTGCCCTATCTCTCCGGCGAGCGGACGCCGCACAACGATCCCGCCGCGCTGGGCGTCTTTTTCGGCCTCACGCACGGGACCGATCGCCGTGCGCTCGTCTACTCCACGATCGAAGGGGTCTCGTTCGGCCTGGCGGATGGGCTCGACGCGCTCGCATCCGCCGGCACCAGGACGGGCACGCTCTCGCTCGTCGGAGGAGGGTCGCGCAGCGGGCTCTGGGCGCAGCTCCTCGCCGACATCCTGCAGACCCCGATGCGCGTGCACGCGGGTGGCGAAGCCGGGGCAGCCTTGGGAGCGGCGCGCCTCGGCCATCTCGCGTGCGGCGGGACCGAGCGGGTCGTCTGCACCCGCCCGCCCGTGGCGAGCGAGCACGCCCCGGCGCGCGACGGGCCGGGGCGTTTTCAAGACCGCCTGGAGCGGTTTCGCGCCCTCTACCGGGCGCTCTCTCCGGTGTGGAAGGCGGCGGGCAGCGCTACGTCGTGATGCGGGTGCCCAGCGCCTGGAGGAACTTCGCGATCCAGTCGGGGTGCGCGGGCCAGGCCGGGGCGGTGACGAAGTTCTTGTCGGTCACCGCCTTGTCGATGGCGATGTCCGCGTACTCACCGCCGGCCGCGCGGACCTCGGGTGCGCAGGCCGGATACGACGAGACCACGCGGCCGCGCACCACGTCCGCGGCGCTGAGGATCTGGGCCGCGTGACAGATCGCCGCCAGCGGCTTGTTCGCCTGCGCAAAATGGCGGACGCAGTCGATCACCTTCTTGTTGAGCCGGAGGTACTCGGGTGCCCGGCCTCCGGAGATGAGGATGGCGTCATAATCGGCCGGGCGGACGTCGTCGAAGGTCGCGTTGAGCGTGAAATCGTGTCCTCGCTTCTCGGAGTAGGTCTGGTCGCCCTCGAAGTCGTGGATGGCGGTGCGGACCTTGTCTCCTTTCTGCTTGCCGGGGCAGACGGCATCCACCGTATGCCCGACGGCCTGAAGTGCCTGGAACGGCACCATGATCTCGTAGTCCTCGCCGTAGTCTCCGACCAGCATCAGGATCTTCTTGGCCATGGCTTCCTCCGCGCCAGTTGCGGCCCTCGTTCGGCCGCGACGGGGCTGTACTCTGCGATCGGTACAGAGTCAACCGATTCGCGCGGCGCCGACGAATTTGCAGTCAGCGGCGATCAAGCCGCTGCCCGGGCGGTTTCCTTCCGGCGCACGCTCAGGGTCTTCTGCACGCGGGCGACCGGTTCGCCGTGCTCGTCGAGCACCGTGACCTCGAAGGCTGGGTTGATCTTTCCCTTGGCGTCCGTCTCGGCGCGGATCTGCTCGACGCGCTCGCGCGGCAGCTCGAAGCGCGCTCTCACCTTGCCCCGCCCGGGGCGCAGGAACTCGATCGACGCGCTCTTGTCCCAGACCAGGTAGCCCTCGCCCAGTTGCATCATCAGCATCAGCATGAAGAACGGATCGCACATCGAGTAGAGCGAGCCGCCGAACTGCGTCCCGACGAAGTTGCGGTTCCAGGCGGAGAGCTTCAGCTCGACCTCGACGACGCTCAGGTCGGCCGCGACGTGGGTCACGGAGACGCCGGCCCCGAGATATGGCGGATACAACCCAAGGAGCTTGAGGAACCGGTCCTGTCCGAGTCGGCGCGCAACGCGCTGCAAGAGGCTCATGGCCGGTTCAGCGCTTCCGAGCGCGCATCGTCTGGCGCTGCTGCTCCGCTGCCTGCTTGTAATCGTACGTCGGGTAGAACTCGGTTCGATAAGGTCCCCATGCGGTCTGCTCGAGCGCGACGTTGATCTCGCGCAGCCGCTCGGCCAGGAAGCGCAGGGTGACGATCTGGCCGATCCCCATCACCACGTACCAGGAGACGACCTCGACGCCGTCCGGCGGGAATTTGTCGTAATACCCGTTGCGGAAGAGCTGCTCGTTGATCTCGTTCAGGTTCTTGGACTGATCGTGCTTGAAGAAGACCGTGAGCAGCATCGTTCCGGCCGGCTGCGCCGCCTGCGCATGCGGCTGAGCCGGCGCCGGCTGCGCGCGAGCGGGCGCCGTCAGATGCGGAGCGTAAAGAAGCCCGACCACGAGCGCGGTGAACGGCCAGCGCGTCATGTGATTCCCTCCGGATCGCAGGTGCCAGCGGGTTACTTCGGCTGCTGCGTGATCCGCAGATACGGCTTGGGCGACTTCCAACCCTGCGGGAACTGCTTCTTCGCATCCTCGTCGCTGACCGAGCCGGCGATGATCACGTCTTGTCCCTGCGTCCAGTTCGCGGGCGTCGCCACCTTGTGCTTCGCCGTCAGCTGGATGGAGTCGAGCACCCGGAGGACCTCGTCGAAGTTGCGCCCCGTGGTCATGGGGTACATCAGGATCAGCTTGATCTTCTTGTCCGGCCCGATCACGAAGACCGCCCGGACCGTTGCGTTGTCCGCCGGCGTGCGCCCCTTCGCCTCGCCGGAGACCGAGCCCGGAAGCATGTCGTAGAGCTTGGCAACCTTGAAGTCCGAGTCGCCGATGATCGGGTAGTTCGGGGCGGCGCCCTGGGTCTCCTCGATGTCCTTCGCCCACCTCTTGTGGTCGTCCACCGAGTCCACGCTCAACCCGATGATCTTGGTGTTGCGCTTGTCGAACTCCGGCTTGATGCGGGCCATGTAGCCGAGCTCGGTCGTGCACACCGGGGTGAAGTCCTTGGGATGGGAGAAGAGGATCGCCCACTGGTTGCCGATCCACTGGTGGAAGTCGATCGCGCCCTGGGTCGTCTGCGCCGTGAAGTTCGGTGCCTCATCGCCGATACGCAAAGCCATCGGAGCCTCCTTTTTGTACGCGAGAGCGCCCAACCGTAACGCCTTGGCGGCGTTCGCGCCAGCGGTCATTCCCTGTCCCCGGCTTTACGGTGTCCGCTCCGTGGCGCGGCTCGTCTGCCGCGTCGAAAGGGAGGGCCCGGCGCGATTTCGCCACCACATCGCGCCGACGGCGCCGATGACTCCCAATATGCACCCGGCCAGAACGAGGGTCCGCTTCCGGCGGCGGCGTCCCCGCGCAAGCAGCGCCCGCTGATCGGCAGAGATGGGCGGCGTGCGAACGATGCCTTGGCGCGTCCAGTCGAAGATCCAGGCGAGGATGACGGCCACCGGCAGCCCCGCCAGGCACGCGGCGACAATCCAGGTCATCCACTGCGGCGGTAGCGAGAGCCGCGTCACGATCACGTCCGCGCCCTGCAGCGCCCCGAACACGGCTACCGCATAGGCGACCACCACGCGCACGACGTGCCGGCGCGAAAGCTCGTCGATGAAGTGCTGCACCTTGGCGGCAGGCGCGCGGGCGCCGGCGGGAGGCGTCTCCGCCTTCGCCGGGAGTGGAGGTTCCCTGAGCATCGCGGCAGGGAGATGGTGCAGCCCGATGCGCTCGTGGCCGGCGAGCACGAGCGCGGCCTCCAGGGCCTTTTCCAGCTCCCGCAGGTTGCGCGGCCAACCGTGCACGAACAGCGCCCGGGCTGCCTCGCAGGTGAAGCCGACCTCGTCCATCGAGCGCCCGAGCTTGCGGCGCAAGAGGGCGCGGACGAGCAGCCCGAGGTCCTCACGGCGCTCGCGTACGGGAGGGAGCTCCAGGGTGAGCCCGGATAGCCGCGCGAGCAGATCGCTGCGGAACCGCTGCTCTGCCGCGAGCGCCTCCAGATTCTGCTGGCTCGCCGCGACCACCCGGACGTCCACCTTGATCGGCGCTTTGGCCCCGACGGGCAGGACCTCTCCATGCTCGAGAACACGCAGCAGGAGGGGCTGCGCGGCAGCGGGCAGCTCTTCCACGCCGTCGAGGAACAGCGTGCCCCCGTCCGCGTTCCGGACGAGTCCGGCCCTGTCCTCGCGGGCGCCGCTGAATGCTCCCTTGCAGTGGCCGAGCAGCTCCGACTGCAGGAGAGCGGGGGAGAGCGCTCCGCAGTCCACCGGGACGAAAGCTCCCTGCCGCCCCGAGAGCGCGTGGATCGCGGAGGCGATCACCTCCTTGCCGGTCCCGGTCGCTCCACGCAGGACCACGGGGATGGACGTGCGCGCAATCGTCTCTGCGCGCACGAACTCCCGTGCCAGCGAGGGGAGAAGCGTCTCGAACCCCTCCGCCGCCGGGCGTCTCTCGTCGCTATAGACGATGGGCCCCGCGGCTGGCGCAGGAGGGATCGCGCCACGGAAGATGAAGAACGAATGACCGAGCTCGAGCAGGTCGCCATCCTCGAGGACCTTGCGATCGATGCGCCGTCCATTGAGGAGGGTCCCGTTCCGCGAGTGGGTGTCTTCGACGAACCATCGACCCATCACGCGGCGGAACGTCGCGTGATCTCCGGACATCCGATCATCCGGAACGGACAGTGAGAGACGAGCCCTGTTCCCGGACCGTTCGCCACCGCGGTCGAGATCGCCCCGCCCGATCGTGAGCTCCTCGATGCCCTTAAGGCAGATGCGGATCGACGGAACGGACAGCCGGTCGCAGACCACGGCGAGAAACAGGTGCGGGACATCCCCGTTCGCGGATGGCGTGACGTCCTTGGAAATCGTCTGCGACGCGAGCGGCACGGCCCCATCCTACTCCGCATCGCCGTTTCCATCCTCAGCGCGGGAACGCGGCAGCGATTCCGCCGTCGACCGGAAGCGTGGCGCCGGTCGTCGGGACCTGGTTGGAGGCGAAGAAGACCACCGCCCGGCCGACGTGCGCGCCGGTGATCTCGGCGTGCAGCAGGTTCCGCTCGCGATAGAACTCCTGCAGCTTTTCCGGTGGAATGCCGCGCGAGCGCGCCCGGTCGGGGCCGATCTCCCTCCAGAGTCCCGAGGGCGTATCACCCTCCGCGAAGACGGCGTCCGCGTTGATCATGTTGACGCGGATGCCGAGCGGGGCAAGCTCGATCGCGGCCACCTTCCCCAACTGGTGCCCGGCTGCCTTGGAGGCGGAGTAGGCGCCGAAGTCGGCACCGGGGGCGAATACGTTCTTCGAAGCGTTGACGATCACGTTTCCGCCGGTGCCCTGTACGCGCATCAGCCGCGCCGCCGCGCGCAGCGTGAGGAAGTACCCGCCCAGATTCACGTCGAGGATCTTGCGGAACTGGCGGGCGTCGGTGTCCGCCAGCGCGCTGACGTGGGCGATCCCGGCGTTGGCGACCAGGATGTCCACGCCGCCGAACGTCCGGCAGGCGTGATCGAAACCGGCGGCTACGGAGTCTTCGTCGGTCACGTCCAGCCGGACGGCGGTGCACGCGGACCTCCCCGCTACCGCGGCGACCTTGCCCCGCGCGCGGTCCAGTGCATCCGGATCGATATCGGTGAGCACCACGTGGGCGCCGGCCTTCGCGAGCTCGATACAGGTAGCCACCCCGATCGCGCCCGCCGCTCCGGTCACCAGGGCAACCTGGCGCGAGAGCGGCTTCTCGATCTCCTTGCCCAGCTTGGCCTGCTCGAGGCTCCAGTACTCCACGTCGAAGAGGTCGGATTCGTCCAGCGGCTCGTAGCGGCCGATCGCCTCCGCTGCGTCCTTGATCCGCAGCGTGTGCTCGGCGATGTCCGCCGCGATGGCGGCATCCTTGCGCGTCTTGCCGGCGCAGACGATCCCCACGCCTGGAATCAGGAACACGCGCGGATCCGGATCGAGCTTGCTTCGCGTGACGCCCTTGGCGCGCACCTGGTCGGCGAAGTAGGCGTCGTACCGCGCCCGATAGCCCGCGATCGGGGCGGCGAGCTGGGAGCGGAGCGCATCCGGATCCTGAAGCGCTGGCTTCTCGATGAAGAGGTGCTGCCCCTTGGTGCGGATGACGTGATCCGGTGTGAGCGGCCCCCGGGCGGCGAGTGAGGCGCACTGCGGTGACGCAATCAAGGCGAGAAGCTCGGGCGTCGCGCGGTGCTCCAGGATCACGCGGCGGTGCGGTTGGTCCGGGTTGCCGCTCGCGGTCGCGAGCAGGCCCCGCAGGATCGGTCCGATCCGTCCCATCCGCTCCTGAGACGAAGTCGCGTCGCCCGCCCCGGTGCCGAGCGGGGCGCGGCCGCGAAATGAGGCCCGCAGGAAGCTCTCCGCGCGATCGACGTACTCGATCATGCGCTCGTAACTCTCGCGCGCGTCGGCCCCGAAGGTGAAGAGCCCGTGCTTGAGGAGCACCATCGCCTCGGCGTCGGGCTTTCCCTCGAACATCTCGGCGGCCAGCTTCGCCAGGCGGAACCCCGGCATCACATACGGCACCACCACCACTCGATCGCCCAGGGCCTCGCGGATCAACCTGGCGCCATCCGGTTGGTTGGTGAGCGCCAGGACCGCGTCCGCATGGGTGTGGTCGATGAAGGTGTGCGGCAAGAAGGCGTGCAGCAGCGTCTCCACCGAGGGATTGGGCGCCTTGGCGTCGAGCAGGTGCGTGCGCAGCTGGTTCACCATCTCCTCGTCGGAGAGCGCCGTCAGCTTCCGCAGCCGGCGCAGCCAGCCCAGGTCGATCGCCGGAAAACCTTGCGGCTCGATGGAGTCGAGGTCCCAGCCGCTGCCCTTGATGCAGAGCGCCTCGACCCGGTCCCCGAGCAGGTTCTCCTCCAGCACCTTCACGGACGTGTTTCCACCGCCATGCATGACCAGGTCGGATTCGGCCCCGATCAGCCGCGACGTGTAGACGCGCATCGCAAGCGCGTCGCCGTGACGCGGCGCGTACCGGTCGCAGAACTGTCGGGCCTCGCTGTCGGACCAACGGCTCTTCATGGCGGCCAGACTAGAACACATTTCATAACCCGTGCTGGCACGGTTTGCGCCGAAGCGGAGTCGCCAAGCCGCCTTCGGCGCGGGCCTTCTCCAGCCCGGTTTCCGGCCCCCATTGCGCACGGCGCTTCGCGGATCAAGACTGTGCCTCCCGCGCGCCCCGCACGCCTTGTTTCGGACAGACGCGATGTCCATCAGTGGCACAAGGGGCCGGGAGGTGGCCGAACAGCGATGCTCCCACGCCGGGCCCTCCATGCGATGCCCCTGGCGAGCCGGCGGGAGCAGGAGAAGACGATGCCCGAGCGCAGGGGGAGCACGATCATCGAAAACGTGCAACCGCAGGTCGATGGCGGACGCTATCCGGTCAAGCGGAGGGCAGGGGAGCCGGTCCGCATCACTGCCGACATCTTCAAGGAGGGCCACGATGACCTCGCCGCCGTGGTCCGCTGGCGCCAGCTCACCCCGGAACAGGGAGAGCCTCGCGAGGAGCCGATGCGGTTCCTCGGCAACGACGCCTGGGAGACGGAGCTCCCGATCGGCGCCAACGGCCTCTACGCATTCAGCATCGAGGCCTGGCCGGACTCGTTCCGCACCTGGGTGCACGAGCTGCAGCGCAAGATCGAGGTCGGGCGAGAGGTCTCCTCCGAGCTCCTCGAGGGTGCGGCCCTTCTCGACGCGGCGGCGGGACGGGCGGAAGGCGCCGGAGCCCGGGCGGATGCCGAGCGGCTGCGGCAGGGACAGAAGGCCCTGCTCGGCGGCCAGTCCCCGGCCGCGCTTTCGACGGCCGTCGATCCCGGCCTGCTCGCCGCGGCATCGCGACACCCGGATCGTTCCGTCGCCACCCGCCTCGACCGCGAGCTGCGCATCTTCGCCGAGCGGGATCGCGCGGTCTTCAGCTCCTGGTACGAATTTTTTCCTCGCTCGACCTCGGGCGATCCGAAACGGCACGGCACCTTCCGCGACGCGGAGAAGATGCTGCCGTACGTGGGAGAGCTCGGGTTCGACGTCGTGTACCTGCCGCCCATCCATCCGATCGGCCGCACGGCGCGCAAGGGCAAGAACAACGCTCTGACCGCCAGCCCCGACGACGTCGGCAGCGCGTGGGCCATCGGAGGTCCCGAGGGCGGGCACAAGGCGATCCATCCACAGCTCGGCACGCTCGACGACTTCCGCCACTTCGTGAGCTCCGCCAAGGACCTCGGGATCGAGGTCGCGCTGGACATCGCGTTCCAGTGCTCGCCCGACCACCCCTACATCCGCGAACATCCGGACTGGTTCCAGCGCCGTCCCGACGGCACCATCAAGACCGCCGAGAACCCGCCCAAGCGCTACGAGGACATCGTCAACTTCGACTGGATGGGACCGGCCCGCGACCCGCTCTGGTCGGAGCTGCGCTCGGTCTTCTTCCACTGGATCGCGCAGGGCGTCCGCATCTTCCGGGTCGACAACCCGCACACGAAGCCGCTGCCGTTCTGGGAATGGGTGATCGGCGAGGTGCACGCGCGCCACCCCGACGCGATCTTCCTCGCCGAGGCGTTCACCCGGCCGAAGATGATGAGGGCGCTCGCGAAGTCGGGGTTCAACCAGTCGTACACGTACTTCACCTGGCGCAACTTCAAGCACGAGCTCGAGGACTACCTGACCGAGCTGACCCAGGGCCCGCCGGCTGACTACATGATCGGAAACCTCTGGCCGAACACGCCGGACATCTTGCCCGAGCACCTGCAGCAAGGAGGGAGGCCCGCCTTCCTCCTGCGCGCGGCGCTCGCCGCCACTCTCAGCTCCTCCTGGGGCATCTACAGCGGCTTCGAGCTGGCCGAGAACCGCGGGCTGCCCGGCAAGGAGGAGTACGCGGATTCGGAGAAGTACCAGATCGTCAGCCGCGATTTCGAACGGCCGGGCAACCTCAGGGCCTGGATCGCGGCGCTGAACCGTGCCCGGCGCGAGCACCGCGCCCTGCAGTCCTACCGCAACCTGCGCTTCCACCGGGCGGACAACGAGCGCGTGCTCTTCTACTCCAAGGCGACGGACGACCGGTCGAGCCTGGTGCTGGCCGCGGTCAGCCTCGATCCGTACGCGCCGCAGGAGGCCATCCTGCAAGTGCCGCTCGATCGGCTGGGCATTCCCGAGGACGAAACGTACCAGGTGCACGACGTGCTCTCCGGCGATCGGGCGCTCTGGCAGGGCCAGAGCGCGCTCGTGCGGCTGACGCCGGAGAAGCCAGCCGCGCTCTGGTCGGTGCTCCGCTTCCGCCGCTCCGAACAGGGGTTCGACTACTACTTCTGAGGAGGTCCGCGATGTTCGATCTCGCCGCCTTGCCGGATTGGCTGCCGGGACGACGCTGGTTCGGCGGCAAGGGCGCGAAGATCACCTCGGCAGAGGTGATCGACGAGGCCCGCCTCGGCGGCCTGAGCGTGGCGACCATCGAAGTGAGCTACGCCGCCGATCGCCGGCCCGAACGCTATCTGTTGCCGCTGCGTTCCGACGGCACGCCGCTCGAGGACGGGCGGGACGACGCCGCTTGGCTCGCCATCTTCGACGTCATGCGCGGCCGCGGCGAGATCCGCACCCGCTCCGGCACGCTGCGCGGCGAGCGATTCGACGGGGCGGACTCGCCGCTCGCGACGTTGCCGCCGCGGCCCACGGTCCGCCGGCTCTCGGCGGAGCAGAGCAACACCTCCCTGGTCTTCGGCGAGGCTGTGATCCTCAAGCTGATCCGCAAGCTCGACCGGGGACGAAACCCCGAGCTGGAGATCGGCGCGGTGCTCGCGCGGCGCGGATTCCGCGCCACCCCGACCCTTCTCGGGGCGCTCTCGTTCGAAGGCGACTTCGAAGCCACCGTCGGAGTCGCGCACCGATTCGTGCGCGTCGAGAGCGACGGATGGTCATACGTGCTCGAGTCGTTCGTCAAGGAGCCCGCGCCCTCTCCACAGCTCCTGGCCGAGATCCGCGAGCTCGGTGCGCGCGTCGGTGAGCTGCACGCCGCCCTCGCGGTGCCCGACGATCCGGCGTTCGCGCCCGAGCCCATCCGGCGCGAGGACTTGCAGCGCTGGACCGCGGGGCTGCTGGCAGAGCTGGAGCGGACGATCCACGTCGCCGCTTCCGCCGTCCCCGGGCTGGCGGAACGAAGGGATGATTTGCGGGCCCGGATCGAGCGGCTCGCGACCGCGAAGCCCTCGGGCGTCCGCATCCGCCAGCACGGCGATCTCCATCTCGGCCAGGTCCTGCGCGCGGGCGGGCAGTGGCTCATCTTCGACTTCGAGGGTGAACCGGCCCGCGCTCTCGCGGAGCGCCGGGAGAAGCATTGCCCGTACAAGGACGTCGCCGGAATGCTGCGCTCGTTTTCGTACGCTGCAGCCGCCGCGCAAAAACGCGGCGCGCCCGCGGGGAACGGGAGCGGCCCTGCCCGCGAGGCTTTCCTCCAGGGCTACCACTCGCGGGCGGGCGGGCTATTGCCGGCGGAGGAGGCGACCGCGAAGGTGCTGCTTGCTTCCCTCGAGCTGGAGAAGCTCCTGTACGAGCTGCGATACGAGGTCGGCCACCGGCCCGACTGGGTCGCGATCCCGGCGGGCGACCTCTTGCGAGACGGGGACACCATGGAATGGCGTCCCCCGGGGGTGGAACCTTGAAGCGACCAACGGATACGGCGGAGGTCGAGCGGCAGATCCAGCGGCTCGTCGAGCTGCGGCACTCCGATCCCCATGGGGTTCTGGGCGTGCACCCCGACGGCGACGGCGTGGTGGTCCGCGCCTATCGTCCCGACGCGGAGCGAGTGACCGTGCTGCCGGACTTCGGCGGCCAGATCCCCGCGCGCCATCGCAAGGGCGGTGTGTTCGAGGCGCGCCTCAACGGGCGCAACGACGTGTTCGGCTATCTGCTGAAGGTTGACTACCGCGGCGGCGCCAGCTTCACGCTGCGCGACTCCTACAGCTTTCCTCCGACGCTCGGCGAGCTGGACTCGCACCTGGTCTCCGAGGGACGCCACGAGCGGATCTGGGAGCGGCTCGGAGCGCATCCGCGCCACCACCAGGGCGTCTTCGGGACCTCCTTCGCCGTCTGGGCGCCGACCGCGCGCTCGGTATCGGTGGTGGGCGATTTCAATTCCTGGGACGGGCGGCTGCACCAGATGCGCAGCATGGGCTCGACCGGCGTCTGGGAGCTGTTCGTCCCCGACGTGGGCGCCGGGGCGCGGTACAAGTTCGAGATCCGACCCGGCAGCGGCGGGACGCAGGTTCTGAAAGCCGACCCGTACGCCTTCCGGACGGAGGTGCCGCCGGCGACCGCCTCGGTGATCCACCAGCTCGACCGCTATCTCTGGCGGGACGAGCAGTGGATGGAGCGGCGGGGGAAGCAAGACGTCTTCCGCCGTCCCATGGCGGTGTACGAGGTCCATCTCAGCTCCTGGCGACGCGTGGTCGAAGAGGGAAGCCGATCGCTGACGTGGAAGGAGGCCGCAGCCCAGCTCGGCGACTACGTCAAGGGGATGGGTTTCACGCACGTCGAGTTCCTTCCCCTGGCGGAACACCCCTTCGGCGGCTCCTGGGGTTATCAGGTCTCCGGGTACTTCGCGCCCACCGCCCGGCACGGCCACCCCGATGAGTTCAAGGCCCTCGTCGACGAGCTGCATCAGCGCGGCATCGGCGTGATCCTGGACTGGGTGCCGGCGCATTTCCCCAAGGACGCGCACGCGCTGGCGCGATTCGACGGCTCGGCCCTCTACGAGCACGAAGACCCGCGCCTCGGCGCGCACCCGGACTGGGGAACGCTGGTCTTCAACTACGGGCGCAACGAGGTGCGCAACTTCCTCCTGGCGAGCGCGCTCTTCTGGCTGGACCAGTACCACATCGACGGCCTGCGCGTGGACGCCGTGGCGAGCATGCTCTACCGCGACTACTCGCGGAAACCGGGCGAGTGGATCCCGAACCGGTTCGGCGGCCGCGAGAACGAGGAGGCGATCGCGTTCCTCAAGGAAGTGAACGAGCGCGTGCGCGATCTGCATCCCGGGGCGGTGATGATCGCCGAGGAGTCGACGGCCTTTCCCAAGGTGACGCACCTCGCGCGGGATGGCGGGCTGTCCTTCCACTACAAGTGGAGCCTGGGGTGGATGCACGACACCCTCGATTACTTCGCCAAGGATCCCGTGCACCGGAAGTGGCACCACAACGGCCTCACCTTCGGGCTCATGTACATCTTCAGCGAGCAGTTCTTCCTGCCGCTCTCGCACGACGAGGTCGTGCACGGGAAGGGCTCGCTCTTGCAGCGCATGTCGGGCGATGATTGGCAACAGTTCGCCAACCTGCGCGCGCTGTTCGCCTGGATGTGGGCGCACCCGGGCAAGAAGCTGCTGTTCATGGGCGGCGAGTTCGCCCAGCGATTGGAGTGGAACCACGACGTGAGCCTCGACTGGCACCTGCTCGGCTCGGGCATGCACGCGGGGGTGTCCGCGCTGGTGCGCGATCTGAATGGTGCGCTGCGCGACGAGCCGGCGCTGTACGAGCTCGACGGCGACAAGCGCGGGTTCCAGTGGCTGCAGGCGGACGCGGCGGACGCGAACGTCTTCGCGTTCGTGCGCTGGTCGGAGGACCGCAAGCGCCACGCGATCTGCGTCGCGAATCTGTCGCCGGTGCCGCACTACGGGTATCGTGTCGGGATGCCGCAGACGGGCTCCTACAAGGAGCTGATCAATTCCGACGCAGCCGCGTACGGCGGATCCGGGGTGACGAACCCCGAGCGCATCGCGGTCGAGGCGGTGCCTTGGGACGGACAGCAGCAGTCGGCACAGCTCACGCTGCCGCCGCTCGGCACCATCTGGCTGGTGCCGGGCAAGGAGTAACCGGCTGCGCGAGATCGTCCGCGACGCGCTGCAAGCGCTGGGGATCCGGCGCCTGCTGCTTTCGGTGCACGACCTCTCGCTGCCCGGCGACCCGGGCGACGACGTCGGACGGGGCGCGCCCATGTCGCGGGGAGGGCGCGCGTTCCTCGAGTTCGCGGCGAACCTCGGTTTTCATGGGTTGCAACTCGGCCCCCAGGGCGAGACCGATCCCCAGGATCCGTCTCCATACGACGCGACCCTCTTCAGCCGGAACATCACCTCCATCGGCCTCGCGCAGCTCGTGGAAGAGCGGCTCGTTCCGGAGGAAGCGCTGGCCGATGCCGTCGCCGCCCGTCCACAGGGGGCGCTCTTGCGCGCGGCGCACGTGTATGCGCACGAGGTCTCGGCCCGCATCGTGCGGGACGCCTGGCAGCGCTCCCACCGCGGGCTCCAGGAAAAGGTGCGCCGCTTCGCGGAACGGAGCACGGACTGGCTGGAGCGCGACGAGCTCTATGCGGCCCTCGAAACGTTGCACCGCGAGCCGGACTGGCACCGATGGCCGGACCCGGATCGATCGCTGCTCCGGGCAGATGCGCGCGCCCGGCGCGCGGCGCTGCACTCGTCCCAGGTGGAGGAGATCGCGGTCTACCGCTTCGGCCAGCTGCTTGCCCACGAGCAGCACGAGGCGTTCCGGCTGGAGGCCCGGCGGCTCGGCCTCCTGCTCTTCGGCGACCTGCAGATCGGAATCTCGAACCGCGATTCCTGGAGCTACGGGACGCTGCTCGTGCCCTGGCTGCGCATGGGCGCGCCCCCGAGCCGCACCAACCCCGAAGGCCAGCCCTGGGGCTACGGCGTGCTGGACCCGGCGCTCTACGGGGCGCGAACGACGCCCGGCGCGGCGCTCGCGTTCGTCCGCGCGCGGGTCGGCAAGGTCCTCGAGGAATTCGACGGCCTGCGGGTGGACCATCCGCACGGTCTCATCGACCCCTGGGTCTACTCGGCCGATCATCCGGATCCGCTAGCAGCGGTGCAGGCCGGAGCGCGCCTGTTCTCCTCGCCGGATCGCCCGGAGCTTGCGCATTGGGCAATCGCGAGGCTCGACCAGCTCGATCGGTCGCAGTCCCTGCACGCGGACGGGCGAGTCCGCGAATTGACGGCCGAGCAGGTCGATCGCTATGCGGCGGTATTCGATGTCCTGGTCGACGCCGCGCGGGCGCGGGGCCGCAGCCCGGACGAGATCATCGCGGAGGTGCTGAGCACCCAGCCATATCCGGTCCGGCGCGTGCTCGAGCGGCACGGGCTCGGCAGGTTTCGGGTCACGCAGAAAGCGGCGCTGGGCGATCCCGCCGACGTGTACCGCGCCGAGAATGCCCGTCCGCAGGACTGGATCATGGCGGGGACGCACGACACGGAACCGATCTGGCTGGTCGCGGAGCGCTGGCTGGCGACCGGATCGGCAGAGCAGCGCGCGACCTACCTGGCGTCGCGGCTGGTACCGGAGGAGGGCGGGCGGCAACGCTGGATCGAGCGCGTGGCCTCCTTGCCGCAGGCGCTGGCGCGCGCGCAACTCGCCGATCTCTTCGTCGGGCCGGCCCGCAACGTGATGGTCTTCTTCGCCGACCTGCTGGGAATGCGCGAGGTCTACAACCGCCCGGGAACGGTGGGCCCGCAGAACTGGTCGCTTCGCGTGCCGCCGGATTTCGCGGATCTCCACGCGCGGCGAGCGCGCGAGGGCAGCGCGCTCGATCTCCCGGCAGCGCTCGCCGCGGCGATGCGGGCGCGCGGGCCGGCATTCGTCGCCGGGCATCGTCCGCTCCTCACGCGGCTGGAAGGCTCCGCGGCCCGAGCACCTGGCGAAAGCTGACCGGGGATATGCTGCCTGGAGGGGTGACGCATGGACACGATGGACCTCGAGCAGCTGATCGGCTGGGACTCGCTCCTCCACGAAGACGAGAAGATGGTGCGCGGCAGCGTCCGCCGGTTCGTCAAGGACCGCTGCATGCCCCGGATCGTCGCCGACTACGAGGCAGGGCGATTCGCGTCGGAGCTGATCCCCGAGCTGGCGAAGCTCGGCCTCCTCGGCGCCAACCTCGAGGGCTACGGTTGCGCCGGCATGGGCAGCGTCGCTTACGGGCTCGCCTGCCACGAGCTGGAGGCGTGCGACTCCGGCCTGCGCTCCTTCGTGTCGGTCCAGACCAGCCTCGCCATGTTCGCCATCTGGCGCTACGGCTCGGAGGCGCAGAAAGAGAAGTGGCTCCCGGAGATGGCGGCGGGAAGGGCGGTCGGTTGCTTCGGCCTGACCGAGCCGGAGCACGGCAGCGATCCCGGCGCGATGGAGACCCGCGCCGTCCGCACGCAGGAGGGCTGGTCGATCTCCGGCCGCAAGCTCTGGATCACCAACGCGCAGATCGCCCACCTCGCGGTCGTCTGGGCGAAGGGTCCCGACGGCGTCGTCGGGTTCATCGTGGAGCGGGACCGGCCAGGCTTCGCTTCCGGCGACATCCCGCACAAGCTGAGCATGCGCGCCAGCGTCACTGGCGCCCTGTACCTCGACGAGGTCAAGCTCGGGGAGGAGTCCCGGCTGCCGCAGGCGGCGGGCCTCAAGGCGCCCCTCTCCTGCCTCGACAATGCCCGGTTCGGCGTCGCTTTCGGCGTGCTCGGCGCCGCGCGGGCCTGCCTCGAGCAGGCCGTCGCCTATACCCGGGAGCGGATCCAGTTCGGAGCGCCCGTGGCCTCCAAGCAGCTGGTGCAGGCGGAGCTGGCGGACGTCGCCGCGGAGGTGGTGAAGGCCTCGCTCCTCTCGCTGCACTACGCGCGGCTGAAGGAAGCCGGCAAGCTGCACCCGGTGCAGACGAGCCTGCTGAAGCGGAACAACTGCCGGATCGCGCTGGAAGCCGCGCGGCGCTCGCGCGCGCTCCTCGGCGCGAACGGAGTCGCTGGCGACTTCCACGTGATGCGCCACGCCGCGAATCTGGAATCCACCTTCACGTACGAGGGCACCGATCAGATCCACACACTCTCGATCGGCCGGGCGCTCACCGGGCTCGACGCGTTCTGAAGCGCGTCCTCGTCCAGGCCTTCGCTCGGATCGTCTGCGTAGCCATGGCGAAGCCGTCCTCCGCGAGCTAGCATGCACGAGGCTCGAACCGAGCCAGGGAGGCACCGATCATGGCCGACCAGATCCGTAAGGTGGACTACTTCTACATCGAGGTGCCGGACAAGCCGGGCGAGGGCGTCCGGGTGCTCGGCGCGTTGAAAGAGGCAGGGATCAATCTGCTCAACGTCACCGCCTTTCCCACCTCCGGCGGGAAGACGCAGATCGATCTCGTCACCCAGGATGCCGACGCGCTCACGCGCGCCGCCAAGACCGCCGGGTTGACGCTTTCGGCGCGCAAGCAGGCGTTCTTCGTCCAGGGACAGAACCGGGCGGGCGCGGTCGCCGAGGTGCTACGCAAGCTCTCCGATGCGGGAGTGAACGTGCGTGCGGCGAACGGCTGCGCCGGACAGGGCGGGTTCGGCATGATCCTCTGGGTCGCGCCCTCGGACTTCGCGGGCGCAGCGCGCGCGCTCGGCGTCTAGAACACATTTCATAACCTGCCTGCGAGTGTTTGCGCTCAAGAGTAGCCGCTAACCGGCCTTCGGCCGGCGCGGCTAGCCGCCGCCGATTGCAGGCTGAAGAGGAGGCCCGCCGGGGTACACTGAAGCATGGCTGAAGTGCTCCCCGTCCGCGGTTTGCTCTACGATCCCGCTCGCGCGGGCAGATTCGATGACCTGGTCGCGCCGCCCTATGACGTGATCTCCGAGTCTGACCGCGCGGAGCTCGAGGCGAAGAGCCCGTTCAACATCGTCCGGGTGGATCTCCCGCAGGGAAACCGCGAGGAGAAGTACCGGAACGCGGCGCGCGAGCTGCGCCGCTGGATCGAGGAGGGCATCCTCCGCCGCGATCGGGCGCCGGCCTTCTACCGCTACCACCAGATCTTCTCCCTGGCGGGGCGCCAGCACACGCGCAAGGGGTTCATCGGCCGGATCCGGCTGCGGCGTTTCGAGGAGCGCGTCGTCCTTCCGCACGAGCGGACGCTGTCCGGTCCCCGGCTCGATCGTCTCGAGCTGTCGCGCGCCTGCCGCACGAACCTGTCCCAGGTGTTCGGCCTCTATTCCGATCCGGCCGGAACCGTGGACGCCGAGTTCGGCCCGCTGGATTCCGCTGCCCCCGCCATTGAAGCGCGCCTGGGCGGCGTCGTGCACCGGATCTGGCGCCTGACGGACGTCGCCGCCCACCAGCGCATCGCCGCGGCGATGGCGGAGAAGAAGGTCTACATCGCCGACGGGCACCACCGCTACGAGACGATGCTGGCCATCCGCGATGAGCTGCGGCCGCAGGCCCGCTCGCCCCGCTCGTCCATCGAGTACGGATCGATGTTCCTCACCGCCATGGAGGACCCCGGGCTCATCATCCTCCCCACCCACCGGGTGGTGCACGGGCTGCCGCAGTTCCAGCTTCCGCGGTTCCTCGAGCGCCTGCGTCCGCGCTTCGAGGTGGAGAAGCTGAATGCGGCTAGCGCTGGCGATCTGCGCACCGCGCTGGGGCGCCGGGAGCGCAGCTTCCTTCTCGTCTCCGGCGGCGAGGCGATGCTGCTCTCGTTGCGCACCGGAGCGGAGCAGGCCGTTGCCGGGCCGGAGCCGCTGCGGGGCCTCGACGTTCCCATCCTGCACGCGCTGATCCTGGAGGAGATCCTGGGAATCGACCGCGCGGCGCAGGAGCGGCAGACGAACCTGCGCTACGTGAAAGACTTCGACGCTGCCCTGGAAGAGTCCCGGAGACCCGAGGTCCAGGCGGTGTTCCTGCTCAATCCGACGCGGATCGAGCAGCTCAAGGCGGTCGCAGATGCCGCCGAGGTCATGCCGCAGAAGTCCACGTTCTTCTTTCCCAAGCTCGCTTCCGGCCTCGTGCTCGATCCGATCGATCCGCTGGAGGAGGCTTAGAGGGCGTATCTCGGCAGCCGCATCGCGACGCTCTGGAGACCCTCGGAGAACGTCGGGTGCGCGATCTCTACATCCACGATGGCCCGGGCGGTCGCCCCTGCCTGCATCAGCGCCGCGAAGGCATGGATCAGCTCCCCTCCCTCCGCTCCGACGACGCTGGCGCCGAGGATGCGCTCGTTGTCCGGGTCGACGATCAGCTTGAGGATGCCCGCCGTCTCGTCGGTCTCGATGGCCCGCGCGATCAAGGCGAAGGGCATCTGCGCCACTTCGTGCCGCAGGCCCCGCGCCTTCGCCTCGCGCTCGGTGAGCCCGACCCTGGCAACCTGCGGATCGGTGAACACCACTGAAGGGATGACCCGGCCGGAGCGGCTGCGCGCCGGCCGGCCCGCGAGGAGATCGAACAGGATCCGGTGATCGTCCCAGGACGTGTGGGTGAACTGCGGGCCGCCCGTGACGTCGCCGACGGCGTATACCCCCTTGGCGCTGGTGCGGTACTGATCGTCCACCTTCACGAACCCCTTGGCATCGAGGGCGACGTTGCCGCGTTCGCAGCCGAGGTCGTCGGTATTCGGACGGCGTCCCACGGCGGCGAGGATGTGGGAGCCGGCGATCTTTCGGCCATCTTCCAGCACGATGGCCAGATCGCGCTCCTGGGCCGAGGCCCGCCGGACGCCTGCGCCCAGGAGAAGCTCGATGCCCTCGCCGCGGAACACGTCCTCGAGCGCTTCCGATACCTCGGGGTCCTCCCGATCGAGAAGGTGAGGGCCTCGCTGGATGATGGTCACGGGTGAACCGAAGCGGCGGAACATCTGCGCGAACTCGCACCCGATATATCCCCCGCCGAGCACGATCAGATGCCCGGGCAGCGCTGTCAGCTCCATGATCCGCCGGTTGTCGAGCCACGGCAACGCGGCGAGCCCTTCCACCTCCGGTGGAGCGGGGCGTACCCCGGTATTGATGACGACGACTTCGCCCCTGTACCGCGCGCCCGCGACCTCGATCTCGCGTTCGCCCGTGAACCGGGCGTGTCCGTTCACCACCCGGAGCCGCTCGCCGGCCGCCGCAAGCCGGTGCTCGACGCCCTCCCTCCAGCGCTGCACCATCGCGTCCTTGCGCGCCACGATGGCCCGCAGGTCGATTCGCACGGGCTCCGCGTGCACGCCGAGCCGTCCGGCGGTCCTCGCCACGTGCGCTGCCCGGGCGCTGGCGACCATCGTCTTCGTCGGTGTGCAGCCGTAATTGATGCAGGTGCCGCCCAGGCGTGACCGCTCTGCCAGCACCGTGTGCCGTCCGGAAGTCGCGAGCCGCGTCGCGAGGGGCACGCCCGCCTGACCGGATCCGATGACGATCGCGTCCACGTCCATGGAAGCCTCCCGAAGGGCATCCGTAACGTTTCGCTCCGATGCGCGACAACCACCTGAACCACGAACCGCGCCGCTTTCCAACGGCAGGAGGCCTGTCATGAGCACTCGCGTCGAGCTTCAAACCCACTTCTCTCCCACCGCCGGCGGACTCGTCCGGCCCGTCAACCTGGAATCGATCGGGACCAACGTGCTGCGTTATGCGCTCGTCCTGATCCTCGTTCTCTTTGGCGTTCTCAAATTCACAGCGGCCGAGGCGGCCGCCATCAAGCCGCTCGTCTCGAACAGCCCGTTCATGAGCTGGCTCTACTCGTTCCTGAGCGAGCAGGGCGTCTCCCGCCTGATCGGCACGTCCGAGCTGCTGACCGCCGCGCTCCTTGCAGCCCGCCCGCTGTCCGCGCGCGCAGCGGCCGTCGGCGGCGCGCTCGCCACCGCCACGTTCGCCACCACACTTTCCTTCTTGTTCTCGACCCCCGGCGCACTCTCGCCGGCGCATCCGGCCCATGCGTTCCTGCTGAAGGACGTCGTTCTTTTCGGCGCCGCCGTCGCGCTCGCGGCCGAGGCGTTGCGGGCCGTTGCCGCGGAACGTCGCTGACAGTCGCAAGATGGACATTCCCACACCCTGGCTCGTCCCGCGTGCGGCCAGGCGCAGGGCTCCTGACGGAGAGGCGCCGAGGACCTACCTTCTCCGTCGCGGCGGCGAATGCGGGCGCAAGGGAACATCGGAGCCATCCCGGCTCCCGAGGAGGAGGGCCGGCGTGTCCTTTCACGCGATCCGGCGAACGTCGAAGCCTCGGAAGGGGCCTTCGCGGACCTGATCACACCCGCGGGGGAGTGTTTCCTACGTTGCCACTTCGCCATCCCGCACCTGGGCGAGGACCACGCGATCGAGATAGCGGGGGCGGTCGTGAGCCCACGCTCGCTGACCCTGCCGGAGCTGCGCTCGATGCCGGCGGTGATCGAGACGGTGGTCACCGAATGTGCCGGAAATGGGCGGGCGATGCTGGATCCACCCGTTTCCGGCGAGCAGTGGGCGCATCGGGCAGTGAGCGCCGCGCAGTGGACCGGCGTTCCGCTGCGCTCCGTGCTCGAGCTCGGTGAAGCCGCCGTGGAAGTGGTCTTCACCGGCGCGGACGGCGGCCAGTACCAGCGGTCGCTCCCGCGGGATGTGGCGCTGGATGAGGGCACGCTGCTCGCATTCGAGATGAACGGCGCGCCGATCCCGGCCCGGTTCGGCGGACCCGTCCGGCTGGTGGTTCCCGGGTGGTACGGGATGGCCAGCGTCAAGTGGCTGGCGCGGATCGATGCAGTGGAAAAACCGTTCCACGGCGAATTCCAGGCCCACAAGTACGTGTACGCGCCCGGAATGCCGGTGACGCGGATGCGGATCAAGTCGATGTTCGTCGGGCTACCCGGTCATGTCCGGGCCGGGACGCCGGCGCGGCTGTCAGGCCTGGCTTGGGGAGGCGAGGGCGTCTCGCGGGTCGACGTGGAGATCGACGGCGAGAAGCACGAGGCGCGTCTCCTCGGCCCGGCCCTGCCGCATTCCTGGCGCCGCTTCGAGCTCGTCTGGACCCCGCGGGCGCCCGGCCGTCATGCGGTTGCCTGCCGCGCGACGGACGCCGCTGGGAGCTCGCAGCCGGACGAACCGGAATGGAACCCGCTCGGCTACGGCATCAACGCTGTCCAGCGGGTGGAGATCGTCGCAGTCTGAGCCACGCGGAACCCGAGGTTCGAGAACCGGGCATCCGGGGGCCAGGCGTTCCGGGCCGCGCACCGCAGCTGCGGCGGGTGCGCGTTCCACGACCCCCCGCGCGCGCTCCGCAGGCCCTCCGCATAGGGGTCGGCGCACCATTCCCAGACATTGCCGGCACAGTCGTACAACCCATGGGGGCTTCGGTTTTCGGGGATCGATCGCACGGGCAGCGTGCGCCGCTCGCCCCCTCGGTGCGCCGCGTGCGCGGGCACCCATTCGTCGCCCCAGGGGAAGCGCCTGCCGTCATCGCCGCGGGCGGCGCGCTCCCACTCGGCCTCCGTCGGGAGACGCATGCCGGACGAGCGTGCGAAGGCGTCCGCTTCGTACCAGCTCACGCCCACGACGGGTTGGTCCGGGGCGAGATAATCGCGCCAGGCCTCGTCGTTCCAGAACCGCGGAGCGGCGACGGCGTTTGCCTCGCGCCATCTCCAACCCGCCTCGCTCCAGGCCGCTCGGTCCCCGTACCCGCCTCCCTCCACGAATGGGGCGAACTCGCCATTGGTGACCGGGGTCTCTCCGATGGCGTACGCCGCCGTCGCCAACCGTCGCCGCGGTCTCTCGTCGTCCTGGCCTTCGGGCGCGTCGCTGCCCATCCAGAACTCCCCCGCGGGTATGGCGCACATCCGCACCGGGGCATCGAAACACGAAAGGCGCCCGGTGCGGAATCCGGGCGCCTTCCGGTGTGCGGGCACTGCGGACACTACGGGTACACAGCGGCAGCTACCACTCGTTCGGGAAGGTGACAGGCTGGCTGAAGTCGTAATCGGTGGCGTTGTCGGTCGGGCTGGGAACTGGCCCGAAGATCGGGTCGCAGGGCTCGGTTCCCACCTGCGAGGATCGGGCGTTCGCCGTTCCGCCATCGGGCTGTTCGAGCTTCATCATCCAGTAGCCTTCCGCCGGTTCGCTGGTCGTCTGACCCTTGGCGCAGGTCACGCCGATCCAGGAGAATCCGGCATCGAGCTGTCCACCCGTGGCCTTCGCGTCGCTGCGGCCGTGCACGCCGCCGTCGGTGGCGTTGTACCAGCGCGACACCGCCATCAGGTCCGATTGCACTCCGGCGGGGTTCGGCAGGCAGAACAGCGTCACGGTGTCCTGGAACTGGAACTTGCCGCCCACGCCAGGCTCGCGCACCCACAGGTAGCTGCCATTGCGCGGTCCGTGGCCGTCTCCTTCCTCGGGCATGAAGTTCGTCAGCACGATGGCCGCGCTGCGCTTCACGCCCTTGTCCGGATCGTGGACGTTGTCGAACGTGTCGGTGATCTGCCCGCGCGCGCGCTCGGACGTCTTCACGGAAGCGAGCGCCGTCAAGTCGAACGTGACCATGCCCTTGTTCTCCACCCGCTGGCCCGCCCCGGCGTCCTTGTCCTCGGCGGCGGGCCCGATATGCGTGATGGCGCCCCACAGCACCTTGACGAAGGAAGGCGAACCGCTGGCAGGCACGCTCGCGAGGTCGAGCTCGAAATCGTAAGTGACGGACCCGTCGGCGTTCGCGGTCCGCGTCATGGTGAACTTCCGGTCCACGCCAGAGCGGACGTTCTCCCAGGTCTTCGTCTCGCCGTCCGTGAGCGGATTGTCCTCGATCAACTCCTCGACGTGATGCAGGAGCTTGGCGAAGTGCCGGTTCACCCGACCGATGACCTCGTGCGTCCGCACGAAGAGGTGCGGGTGGCACTCGGGGGTGGCCAACGCCTGTGCGGTTGCGGATGAGTCGCTGACGGCACTTCCCTGCGGGGAGTCGCCTTCGTTCTGGGAGATGGCGAGCTTGTCCGACGTGGGAGCCGCGGCGCGGAAGTCCTGGGCCGTGGCGTTGCCAGGACCAGCAGCGTTGCCGCAGGCGGCGAGAGCTGCCGCTGCAAGCGGAGAAAGGAGAAGGGAAACCTTCATCTTGGGTTGCCTCCAGGTAGCGTCCGGCAGCACGACACCCGGGCGGCGAAGCGGGTTAAAGAGCAGGGATGCCGCTGACCGGCGTCATCTATGACCTGGACGGAACTCTGGTCGATTCCCGCGACGATCTGGCGGACAGCGTCAACGCGATGCTCGCGCGCCTTTTCCTTCCCGAGCGCGAGCCCCGGGTGATCCATGGATTCATCGGCGAAGGCGCTGAACGGCTGATCCGCCGCTCGCTGGGCCCGGCGCACGAGGCGCGGTACGCGGAGGCGGCGCCGATCTGGCGCGAGGAGTACGCAAAGCGCCTGCTGGCGAAGACGCGGCTCTACGATGGCATCGCAGCGTTGTTGCGGGCCCCTCCCGAGGCGCGCGGGATCCTCACGAACAAGCCCGGCGGCTTTGCGCGCGAGATCCTGCGGGGTCTGGGGATCGAGACCGCATTCCGGGTGGTGGTCGGCGGAGATGAAGCGCCGCGAAAACCGGCCCCGGACGGTCTCCTGCGCATCTGCGCCGCCCTCGGCGCGCGCCCGCAAGACGCGCTGCTGGTGGGCGACAGCGCGGTCGATGTGGCCACCGCCAGGGCGGCGGGCGTCCGCGTCTGCGCGGCGACATGGGGCCTCGGCGAACCTGCGGCGCTCGCCACCGCCGAATATCTCTGCGATACGCCGTTTGAAGTCGGCGAACTGCTCGCGCGCTTGCGCTCTTGACTCTTTCGCCCCACCGCGCGAGAGAGCGTCGCTCAGGCGATCAGAGCGAAGGAGCGAGGCCGTGCCCGAGACCGTCCGCATCGTCACAGGCAAGCAGGAGATGGAATTGCAGGTGGTCGAAGGCACGGAGGACGAAAAGGGAATCGACATCTCCAACTTGCGCGCGAAGACCGGCCTGGTGACGCTCGATCCCGCGTTCATGAATACCGCCTCCACCGAGAGCGCGGTCACGTTCCTCGACGGCGAGACGGGCATCCTCCGCTATCGCGGCATTCCCATCGAGGAGCTGGGCGAGAGGAGCACCTTCACCGAGACCGCCTACCTGCTCATCTACGGCCACCTGCCCACCCGCGAAGAGTTCACCCGCTGGGAGCGGCTTCTCACCCGGCACTCGATGATCCACGAGGACATGCGCCGCTTCTTCGACGGGTACCCGATGACGGCCCATCCGATGGCGATCCTCTCCGCCATGGTCTCCTCGCTCAGCTCGTTCTATCCCTACGCGCTGAATGCCAAGTCGGACGAGTACCGGGACATCACCATCGCGCGCCTGATCGCGAAGCTGCCCACCATCGCCGCCTTTTCCTACAAGAAGAACATCGGGCATCCGTTCATGTATCCGCGCAACGATCTCGAGTACTGCGCGAATTTCCTCCGCATGATGTTCGCCGTCCCCGCCGAGGAGTACAGGCCGGACCCGGTCGCGGTGAAGGCGCTCAACCTCCTGCTCATCCTGCACGCCGACCACGAGCAGAACTGCTCCACCAGCACGGTGCGCCTCGTCGGTTCGGCGCAGACGAACCTCTTCGCCAGCATATCCGCCGGCATCTGCGCGCTCTGGGGGCCGCTCCACGGCGGCGCCAACCA
>Ga0137416_10000177_pt1 | contig 26998 bp, 28 predicted proteins | sample CZODoug3_1_1_16f_FD_108282 | JGI IMG/M metagenome (GOLD analysis project Ga0137416, IMG submission 108282) | Vadose zone soil fungal communities from Angelo Coast Range Reserve, California, USA - CZODoug3_1_1_16fungal (Illumina Assembly) | ecosystem: Environmental > Terrestrial > Soil > Vadose...
CCAGTGCGCCGCGACCGCGAGAGCAAGGATCTCGTCCTCTCCGCTGCGCCGATCGGCGAGCGCGCACACCGCGCGGACGGCCAGCACACACGCGGCGGCGCTGCCGCCCAGGCCGAGCTTCCGCCCCTCACGCGAGAGATCATCCTCGAATGAGATGCGCACGCCGTCGGGCTTCCGGCAGAACGCCATGGCCAGCAGCGCTGCGCGCGCGGCGAAGCGCAGCTCGGCAGGGGCCTGTCCGCCGTCCCACAGCAGCCCCGAAGGCCGGTGGACGATCTGCACCCCGCGGGCACCCGGTTCCGCCACCGCGTGCATCTTCCAATCGATCCCCGCCACGAGCGCGGGCCGTCCCGGGTCGAGGACCGCGTACTCCCCAGCCAGGAACACCTTCCCTGATGCCGCCAGCCGCACCGTCATGTGAGCACGCGCGCTCCGCCCGCGGGCGCGCAGACCAGGACATCGGTCACCCCGGGAACGGAGCGCAGCCGCTTCTCCACCGCCCTGGCGTCGGAAGCGGCCGAGATCGCCACCAGGTGCGGTCCCGCGTCGATCGTCGCCCAGGCCGCGACGCCCGAAGCTCGCAGCTCGATCAGCGCGAGCAGGCTCGCGACCGTCGCCGGCTGCCAGTACAGGAGCGGGGGATCCGCTGCGAGGGCATCCGCGTGCATCCGGAGCGCGTTGCGTTCCGCGAGCGCCCCCAGCCCAGGGAGGTCGCGCGCTGCGAGCAGATCCAGCGCCTCGGGCAGATCGCGCCGGCATTGGGCGATGAAAGCGGCATGATAGGGCGACGTCTCGCGCGTCGCGCGCATGCCGTCGCGCGAGCCCACCTGCTTCGGGCCGCCCGCGGAGACCGCGATGCAGAAGCGCAGGTCCCAGTGCGACGGCGCGAAGACCTGGCGCGCGAACGCCTCTTCCCATACCGCCCATCCCCCGGGCACGCTGCGCGAGGCGGAGCCGCTGCCGATGCGCGCGAGGGCGGACAGCTCGTCGGCGGATTTTCTCAGCCCGGCCGCGGCGCAGGCCGCTACCGCCAGAGCCGCGAAACCGCTGGAGCTAGAGGCGAGTCCGGCGGCGGTGGGGAAATCATTGCGGGAGGCGATGCGCGCGCGCTTGCGGATCCCGGCGGCATCGAGGAGCGCACGAGCCCGGCGCGGATCTTCGGAGCGCCCGTCGAGCGTGAACGAATCAACGGCGAAATCGCCCAGCTCCACGGTGGTCGTGGTGAGCAGCTTGTCGAGCGCGACCGAGAGCGAGCCCGCCTCCGGCAACAGCAGCGCCTCGTCCCGCTTGCCCCAGTACTTGACCAGCGCGATGTTCGCGTGCGCCGCCGCAGTCGCTTTCACGCACCGACCTTTACCGCGAAACCTCCGGTCTCGGCCGCCATTTCGCGGGCGTGCTCCTCGTCGCGCGCCAGCCCGATCGCCGCACCGCCGCCGCCCGCCCCGGTCAGCTTCGCCCCCAGCGCGCCGTTCTTCCGCAGCGCCGCGACCATCTCCTCGAGCTCCGCGCAGGAAACGCCCAGCTCGCGCAGGCCGGCATGAGCGTCGTCGAACGTCGCTCCGAGCCCAGGGAGATCGCCGCGTTCGAACAGCTCGCGTCCCTTCCGGGCGAGCTCGCCGAGGCGCGCCAGCAGCGGGTCGATCCGTGCGTCCGCCTTGCGGCGCTCCGCGAGCGGCAGGACCGTGCTGTGCGTCCCGCGCGCGATCCCGGTCAGGGCGACCGCGATCCATGCTGCGCCGCGAACGGGCTCCACCCGCGGAGGCTCCCCGCGGACGAAGAAGATCACGCCCTCCCGAGCGCACGCCGCGGGATCGACTCCCGAGGGTGCGCCGTGGAGCACACGCTCGATGCGCATGGCGAGCGCGGCCGCCTCGTCGGGGCTGCACCGCGGCTTGAGCGCCCGCGCCAGCGCGACGCCGAAGGCGGCGGAGCTCCCCAGCCCGCTGCCGAGCGGGATCTCGCTCTGCAGCCGCGCGTGGAACGCGCCTTCGAAGCCCGTCTCCCGGGCCATCGCCACGGCGGCTTCCCGCAGTGGAAACGGGGTCTGGATTCCACCGGGCAGCTCGATGCGCGTCTCCGCCGCCGGCAGCAGGTCCACGGTCACGTAGCGCGGAATGGAGGCGGCGAGCGCCGGGTGTCCGTAGACGACGCTGTGCTCGCCGAGAAGGAGCACTTTCCCCGGCGCGTGCCCGCGCATCATCCGGCGAGACCTTCGATCCAGGTCCGCAAAGGGTCGAGGATCACCCGGCGCGAGGCGCGCAGCGCTTTGGCGTCGCGGGCCCCGCAGAGCAGGAAGGCCGCCCGCAGCGCGCCGAGAATGCCAGCGAGCTCCGCCCGTGCTCCCTCGATGCCCGACTGCTGATGGGCGCGGACGAGGGGCAGAGCGAATCCGGCGACGTCGGCGCCGAGCGCAAGCGCTTTCGCGGCGTCGAGCCCCGACCGCAACCCGCCCGAACCGATGATCTGCATCCCGCTCGATGCAGCGCGCGCGGCGGTGATGCAAGCCGCGGTGGGAATTCCCCAATCGCTCAGCAGCTCGCCGAGCCCGCGCGCCTGCTGGTCGCGGGCGCGGAGCTGCTCGACGCGGGGCCAGCTGGTCCCTCCCGCGCCGCTGACGTCGGTGGTGCGCACCCCCCGCGCCGCCAATTCGCGCAGGACCGCAGGGCCGATCCCACAGCCGGTCTCCTTCACGATCACGCGTTCCGCGCCGACCTTTGCAACCAGCTCGCCGATGGCGTCCAGGCAACCGCGAAAATCGCGGTCACCGCCCGCCTGCACCAGCTCTTGCGCCGCGTTGAGGTGGATGGCGATCGCGTCGGCCTCCAGCATCTCCATGACCCGCAGCGCCGCTCCGGTCCCGCGCTGCACGAGCTGCTGCGCGCCGAGGTTCGCCGCCAACAGCGGCGGCCGCGCGGGCTTCACCGCGAAGGTGGCGAGAAGGTCGGGCTGCTCGAGCAGGATGCGCATGGAGCCAACGCCAAAGGCGACGCCCGCCTCTTCCGCCAACGTGGCAAGGTCGCGGTTGATCCGGCCCGCGCGCTCCGTTCCGCCCGTCATGCCGACGATCATCAGGGGCGCCCGCAGCCTCTTGCCGCACAGCTCCGCCGACAGCTCGATCTGGTCGAGCGAAAGCTCCGGGGCGGCGCGGTGCACGAAGCGGACGCACGAGAGCAGCGGATCGGATTCTTCCGGCTCCACTTCGGGCCGCTGCACCAGGTCGAGGTGCTGCGACTTCCGCTGTTCCAGATCGTCGTGCATCCTGGGGATGTACCAAATCGGCCCGCACGGCGCACGCATGGCCTTTCGGGCGGATGCAGGCAGGGCGCGCCGATTGACGCCGGCGCTCGGGAGCGTTACGGCACGCGGCGTGAGAATCGCGCTGGCGCAGATCGACACGACGGTGGGGGCTTTCGACGCGAACGCCTCACGCATCCTGGACCGGACCAAGGAAGCGGCCGAAAAGGGCGCGCAACTGGTCCTCTTTCCCGAGCTGGCCCTCAGCGGCTACCCGCCGAAGGACTTCCTCGAGCTGGGCGAGTTCGTCGACCGGTGCCGGGCCGTGCTGGAGGAGCTGTCCACCGACACCATCTTCAATCGCGTTCCGGCGCTGGTCGGGTTCCCCGAGCGACACCGGGGGGCGGGGGCCGGTCTGTACAATGCAGTGGCGCTGCTCCAGCGCGGCAGCGTCGCGGCGATCGTCCGCAAGTGCCTTTTGCCTACGTACGACGTCTTCGACGAAGGCCGCTACTTCGATCCGGCGCCGGAACCGGGGCCGCTGCTGGAGGTGACGGGGACGCACCTTGGCGTTTCCATCTGCGAGGACCTGTGGAACGACAAACAGTTCTGGAGACAGCCCCGGTATCTACGCGACCCGATCGAGGAGCTGGCCGCGCAAGGCGCCGAGCTGCTCGTCAACGTGTCCGCGTCGCCGTATGCGATGGGCAAGCCGGAGGTCCGGCGAAGGATGGTCAGCGCGGCCGCGCGCCGCCACGGGCTGCCCATCGCCATGTGCAACCTGGTGGGCGGGAACGACTCGCTGATCTTCGACGGGCGATCGCTCCTGGTGCGGGCGAACGGAGAGCTCCAGCGGGAAGCCGCCCCGTTCCGGGAAGACCTGATCGTCGAGGACCTCGCGCCGGGCACGGCGCGGCGGTCGCGCCCGGCTTCTCGCACCTCGGGCGCTGCCGTGATTCCGGACCAGACCCCGGAGACGAGCGCCGGGGCGCTCGCGGTCGTGGCCGGATATGAAGCCGACTTGTCGGATGATACCTGCCGCGAGCTCGCCGAGGCGCTCACGCTCGGGGTCCGCGACTACACCCTGAAGACGGGGTTCCGCAGCGCGGTGCTCGGGTTGTCCGGAGGAATCGACTCCGCTCTCACCGCGGTCCTGGCCGCCCGCGCCCTCGGCCCGCAAAACGTCACCACCATCGCGATGCCGTCGCGCTACACCGCGTCGATGAGCAACGAGGACGCCGAGGTGCTCGCGACGCGGCTCGGGGTGCAGTTCCACCGCATCGCCATCGAGCCGATCTTCCAGTCCTATCTCACGGCGCTCGCGCCGCTGTTCGCCGGGCGCGGGCCCGATGTGACGGAGGAGAACCTGCAAGCGCGCATCCGCGGAACGCTGCTGATGGCGTTCTCGAACAAGACCGGAGCGTTGCTGATCACGACCGGAAACAAGAGCGAGCTGGCCACCGGCTTCTGCACGCTCTACGGCGACATGGCGGGCGGACTCGCCGCCATCGGCGATCTCTCGAAGACGGCCGTGTACGCGCTGGTGCGCTGGTTCAACCGGCAAGGGCCGGAGCTGATCCCCTCGCGCATCCTCACCCGGCCGCCCACGGCGGAGCTGCGCGAGAACCAGACGGACCAGGACACGCTCCCGCCCTATGACGAGTTGGACAAGGTCCTGCGCAGCCATGTCGAGGAGCACCTGGGGGCACGCCGGTTGATCGAGCGGGGCTTTCCCGAGGACCTGGTCCGCCGTGTCCTCAAGCTCGTCGTGCAGAGCGAGTACAAGCGCCGGCAGGCTGCGCCTGCCTTGCGGGTGACCGCTCGCGCGTTCGGCGAGGGCTGGCGCTTCCCGATTGCGCACGGTTATCGCCACTGACACAACGGCTGCGGGCAGCCGAGCGCCCGTGCGTCCGTACGCGGCACGGCGAGCCTTCGGCGCGTGGCTGCTTTACACTCCGGCCGGTCCTTGAATGCGGCTAGCTGAACGCCCGTCCAATGGACGCGAGGAGAACGGTCATGCGTCGCTATCGGAACCTGCTCATCGTTGGTCTCGCCGCCGCGGCGACCGGTTGCATCTACGGCCGCGAGCCTGTGCGCGACGACCGTCGGATCGATACGCCGCCCCCGCCGCCCGCCGACTACTCCACGGACTCCGGCTACTCCGCTCCCCAGAGCTACCAGAACGAAGCGCCACCTCCGCCCGCCGGCAGCGACGTTTCCAGCGAAGCCGTCTTCTACGAGCGGCTCTCGCCCTACGGATACTGGACGTTCGTCGCTCCCTACGGGCGAGTCTGGGTCCCGGCGGTCGGATACGGCTGGCGTCCCTACTACTATGGTCAGTGGGTCCTGACCGACTGGGGCTGGACGTTCGTCTCCGACGACCCATGGGGCTGGGCCGCCTATCACTACGGCCGCTGGAACTGGGGAATCGGAGTCGGCTGGTACTGGATTCCGGGCTACGAATGGGCGCCGGCATGGGTCTACTGGCGGTATGGGGGCGGTTATGTGACCTGGTGCCCCATCGGTCCGGCCGGAGTCGCGTTCGGCTACCGGCATCCGGCATGGATCGCCGTCCCCGAAAACCACTTCACCCGCCCGATCGCCGCGGTCGCGTTGCCCTCCCAACGGACGTCCGGCGTAGTCACGCAGGCGCGGCCGCTGGCGGGAAGCCATGCGACCGTCGCCCGTAGTGGAAGCTTCGGCCCTCCCGTGACCGGCGTCGCGCGTGCCACCGGGCAGCAGATCCGACCGATGGCGGTAGCGCAGGCCGTGCGACCGCGGCCGGCCACCGTCGAGAGAGGTCCAGCCGTCATGCGCTCTCCCGTCCAAGCCCGACCGCGAACGGGATCGTATGGCCGTTTCGGGCCCGCGGCGCGACCGGGTGGAGGCCCGCGCGCCGTGCCCGCAGGCCAGCCTGGGTCTTCGGCGCCCAGATCGAGCCTGCCTTCCGGCGGCGGCGCGCCTTCCGCCGCCCCCGGCGGGGGATCCGCCCCGCATTCGTCCGGAGGTGGCGGTCCGCACGCCACGACCGGCAGGGCGCGGTAGTCGCGGCCGCCGAAGGCGGCTTGGCGACCATGTCTTTAGACTGTACACGGTATTAAATGTGTTCTAGACGGTCGCCGTGTCCGTCTACCTGAGCGTCGCGCCTCCCGACGGCTTCAGCAGATGGGGCGATGCGGAATGGGAGCGCTGGCTTCGCGACCATCCATGGGAGGCCGCGGAGCGCCTCTGCTCCCGCGGTGACTGGGCCATCTTCCTCTACCAGATCCGGCAGCACGGCCCGCGCGCCGGCAGGAGCGTCGAACCTCTGCTGGAGTTGCTGGTCAATGAGCGCCCCCTCTCTTCCCAACAGGTGCGCGACCTTCGTGCCATCCTTCGCACGGCGTTCGACGAGCTGAGCGCGGTCCCCGCAACCGCAATGCAGCGCTCCGATCAGCATTTCGCCAGCGCCGAGGATCTGGCCGCGATGGTTGGCGCCGCGCGCGCCCGCCTGGGCAAGGAACCCAGCATCGGCGACGTCTGGGCGGATCTCCTTGCGCGCATCGACGTGCTGCTCGCGAAGGCGATCGCGCAGGACCGCGGAATCTACTTCGGGAACGTGTGATGGCCATCGACGTGCAGCGCGTGCTGGTAGTCGGAGCGGGGACGATGGGCAGCGGCATCGCCCAGGTGGCCGCGCGCGCCGGATACCGCACGGAGCTGTTCGACGTCGCTCCGGGCGCCGCGCAGCGCGCGTTGGAGCGCGTGGCGGACTCGCTCGGGCGCGCGGTCGAGAAAGGCCGGTGCACCGCCCAGGAGCGCGACGAGGCGCTGCGCCGGCTCGCCATGGCAGCCGACCTGGATGTCGCCGCGGCACAAGCCGATCTGATCGTGGAAGCTGCGCCCGAGGACCTTCAGCTAAAGAAGGAGGTGTTCGCGAGGATCTCGAAAGCGGCGCGGCCGGAAACCATCCTCGCCAGCAACACCTCGTCGCTGCCGATCACCGCGATCGCGGCGGCTGCGAGAGGTCCCGAGCGCGTGATCGGGCTTCACTTCTTCAACCCGGTGCCGGCGATGAAACTGCTCGAGATCGTCCAGGGCGAGCGGACGCATCCCATGGTGGTCACGGCGGCTCGCGCGGTAGGCGCGAGGTTGGGAAAGGAAGTGGTGGTGGTCCGCGATGGGCCGGGATTTGCCACCAGCCGCCTCGGCATTGCGCTAGCCATGGAGGCGATCCGGATGCTCGAGGAGGGCGTCGCGTCGGCGGAGGAGATCGACCGCGCCATCGAGCTCGGCTACGGGCATCCGATGGGTCCGCTCAAGCTCACCGACCAGGTGGGCCTGGACGTGCGGCTCGCGATCGCCGAGCACTTGACGAGCGAGCTGGGAGAGCGCTTCCGTCCGCCGCAACTGCTGCGCCGGATGGTGCGCGCGGGCAAACTGGGGAAGAAGTCCGGCGAAGGGTTCTACAAGTACTAGTTCTCCACCACCCGGGCGGGCGCCGCAGGTCAGCGCCAACAGGCCGTAGTTAGGGCGGAATTCATGAACCGACGGTAAAACTCGGGATGCGCTTGCGATCCCGTGCGTAGGAGGGGGGGTTTCGGTCGGAGCGCCCGGGTGTTACCAATTCCTACATGCAGCCTCTCTGCACCGTGGTTGCCCTCGGCGCTGCCCCTACCAGGGCTGCCGCGCGGCTCGACGCAGCGGCCTGCGCCTGCGACCTCCTGCCCTTCGGGGAGGATCTCTTCGCCCGCATCAAGCACGCGGAGGCAGGGTCGATGGTGCTCTTGCTCGCGGATGAATCGGACGACCCGGCGCTGGCCGGCGCCTCGAAGGCCGCCCGCATCCTCGAACGGCGTGGAGGAGGAGAGGCGGTCGTCGTCCTGCCTTCAGTGCCCGCCCTGCCAGGACCTCAGGCCCGCGCGCGGTTGGAACGCGCTGCGACCCTGAGCAGGTGCTGCGTGGTGCAGCCGGTCGGGCCCGCCTCCTGGGCCGACGCCGTGCGCTGCTTCGTCGAGCCGTTGGCGGTGTTCGGACTGGTGGGCGTCGACCCGCGCGAGATCCACGGCCTCTTGCGCCCCCGCACGGTCCTCCTCCACCTCTGGCAGGACGACTCTCTCGACCGTGCGCTGCCCGATGCGCGCGAGGTGTTGGTGACGTGCCGGCTCCGGCCCAGCGCTACGCTGCGCGAGGTGGAGGAGGCGGCGCGACGCGTGAGGGAGTCGACGGAAGCGCGGCTGGTACTCGCGGGACCGGAAGTGGCCCGCGACGACGGCCCGCGCGCCATCGCCGCAGTGTTTCTCTAGAACACATTTCATGACCTGGCTTGCGAGTGCTCGCGCTCAACGGCGCGGGAGCGGCTAAATCCCCTCGAGCAGCTCGGGCAGGCGGCGCGCGAACTCCCCCTTGCTCATCACCTGGTCGCAGCCGGCCGCGCGCGCCGCCGAGATCACGTCCTCGCGCGTGTGATCGACGTAGCCGATGACCGTGACGTTCCCACCCTTCTTGATCTCGCGGATCGCATTGATCGCGTCGAGCTGCGGCGAAGCGAGATCGATGAGCAGCACGTCGGGTTGCTCGCGCGCAACCTCGTCCACCACCTTGGTCCCGCGCTTGAGCCAGGTGATCGGGCGTCCGCCGGCGGCGGCGTTGACCTTCGAGGAGAACATCAGATCGTGGATCGCGGCGAGAATCTTCATGTGCACACCCCCGCGCCCGGCTGCGAGCCGTACGGCAGTCCGAGCACCTTTGCGGTGCGGCCGTCTTCGAGCGGCACCGCGGAAGCGGGAACGATCAGCTCCCTGTGAACGTAACCGAGCAAGAGCGCGGTCCCGCCAACCTGCGTGGCCGAGGTGATGCGTCCCTTCGCTCCAGTACCCAGCCTCGAGCCAGGGTTGGGCGCCGGTCCCGCGATCTGGAGACGTACGAGGTTCCAGGCCACGCGGCCGCGGTACGTCGCCATCGCCACCACTTCCTGGCCGACGTAGCATCCCTTGCTGAACGACAACAGCGGGTCGAGACCTGCCTCGATGGGCGTCGCTTCCTCGTCCAGCTCCGCGCCCCACTTCGGGACACCGATCGCAATTCGCCAGGCCTCCGCGAGATCGGGGCGCGGCCGCTCCTGGATCGTCTCGAGGAGCGATTGCGCCTCCGCCTCCGGCAGCAGAAGCTCGAGGCCGAGGGGCTGGGCGCTGCCCGCGACGTGTTCGGGCACCGACCGGGGCGGAACCTCCGAAGGCCAGTAACGCAGCCGACGGAGCCCTACCAACTCCTGCAGCTCGCAGTCCTCCATGATCAGGAGCTTGTCGAGGTGTGCGCGCAGCGCGTCAAGGCGATCGGGCCCGGTGGTGACGATGACCTCATCGCGCGCACGCCAGAGGAGGCCGATCGCCACCAGCCGTCCCTTTCCGTTCAGGAATGCGCCCGCGATCGCACCGCCGTACGGCGCTGCGGCGAGATCGTTGCTCTGCATGCCCTGCAGCCACTTCTCGCGATCCGGCCCCACTACGCGCACGCCGAGCGCCGGCCCGAGGTCCTCGAGACCTACCGGCAGCTGTGGCATGGCGTCAGGAGCACTCCCATGGCTAGGGGTGTAAGGCGCACGCACCGCGTCACACAACCGGGGCGCGAGCGGGACAGAGCGGCCGGCGGAATCCAGCTCCGTCTGCGGCGCCTTGTCCTCGTTGCTCTTGAACGTGACCTGCGGGCTCATGCTGTTACACTCCTGCGGGTCCTTGGAGGCCCGAATGGCGGAAAAGGTGCTCATCGATTCCGACCCCGCCGCCAACGACGACGGCCTCATCATCACGCCCGAGCGCACCGCGAAAGTCGCCGCCTACATCGACGATCCCTGCGACGAGGGCGGATACGATGCCTTCTGCCGCGACCGCCACGGAACGCTCTGTCAGTTCCACGAAGAATTCTGCCACGCTCCAGATTATCCCTGCATCGATCGCTTACGGCACTTCCTCGCGGTCAGTTTCCTCGAGGAGATCGCCCGGCGGCGTGCGCGCGAGCGCAGCAGCTCATAGCAGATCCGCGAGCACGTCATCCGCGAACAGGGGCGCCACCCCGCCGCCCCCGACGATGTTGACCACCCGTCCCGGGGCGGCGCGGCAGACGCTCCCGCCGTCCGAGACCCCGGCGATCAGCGACGCGTAGGTGCTGATGTCCAGATGCAGGGAGAGCCTGCGGGCCCCTGTCTCCGCGCAGAGGAAGCGGTCGATGGCCGGAGCGTCCACGAGCTCCTGCGCGACCCAGCTTGCCGGCTGGTCTGCGCGCGCGCGGGCGAGCGCCTGCCCGAAGGCGGCAGGGCCGACCTCGCGGCCGATCACCACGCTCTTGCCGCCGTAGTCGTGGGACTTCTTGAGCACGTAGCGGTCGCCATCGCCGAGCGCGGCATCGTCGATGTCGTCGAGCAGCCGCGTCCAAGGGACCAGTTCGGCGATAGCGCCTCTCTCTTCGCCGCTGAGGAATTCTGCTTCCGCGGCCCGCTCCGACAGCTCGGCGAACAGGCCTTTCGTCTCCAGCCAGCCGTCGACGCGGTTCCAGATTCCGTGCCGTGCGGGGTCGAGGAATGCCTGCCCGAGCGGCGACGACGGCTCGACGTACCAGGCGAACAGGTGCCGGTAGATGACGCCGTGAGGATCACCCTCGAGCGCGACATCGGCGGGCGTGCAGGTGCGCGGGTCGATGCCGCGATCCCGCAACAGGGCAGCCAGCGCGCGAAGCTCGGCGACCTGGGGGTCCCCCTCCCGATGCAAGAGCTGGACGCGCAGCGGCTTTGCGCGATGGCGGGCGGCGGCCAGGAGCGCATCGACCAGCCAGCTCGCGTTGCTCGGGTTTCGCTGCAGCGCCCGCGCGCGCGCCGGCGTCACGGCTTCCGCCCAGCCGCGCGCTGCCGCGTCCGAGTACACCTGCATCGCCGGAATGGTCGCGTTCACCTCGAGCGCGCGCACGATCCCGTCCGCATCGACGAACCAGTCGATGCGCGACTGCAATAGCTCTTCCGCCTCCCGCCATCGGGTGGCGAGCGCCGCGCTCTCCATCGGCGAGAGGTGGCGGAAGAGAAGGCGCGCTCTTTCCGGGCGCCGCTCGATCACCTCGCGCGCGATCTTCACCAGCGCGCCGGTGATCAGGCGCGCGCCTCGCCCGAGCGCCGCCAGCTCTTCCCGCGGCAACGCGCAAGGCGAAAGCACCAGTGGAATCGGCGTCGGGCCGCGCATGAGCCCGAGCTCCGACGCTCTCCGCTGCGCCTGCCTCGCCAGCTCGTCGCGTGCGCGCGGCTCCATGCGAACCAACCGCTCCTCCGCGGCCGCCGCCGCCCCGGTCAGCTCGAACAGATGGATCCGCATCGGTGTCAGTCTAGCAATGCTCAAGAAGCAGCGATGGCGAGATCGTCGTGAGCCTCGCTGTCGGTTGCCGGCACCAGCGTCAGCTCGGTGACCTCGGGGCGCGCGCCGAGGCGGACCATCGGCATCACCGAACCCGCGCCCCGGTTCACGTAGAGATAGCTGCGGCCGGCGCGGTACAGGCCCGCGACGAAGGGCGTGATCAACCGTGCGAGCGAGAGCGAGCGGTGCAGCCAGAGCAACGCCACCTGGCCGCCATGGGTATGCCCCGAAAGCTGCAGCTCCACCCCGAGCTCCTGCGCCCGCCGCCAGGTGTTCGGTTGGTGCGAGAGCAGCACGGTTGCGGCGCCGTCCGGCCGCCCGCGCAGCGCGGCGCGCAGATCGAAGCGCCCGCTCCACGGATCGTCCACGCCGCACAGCCAGAGCCCGTCGCCAAAGCGTTCGACCAGGATCCCACGGTTGCGCAGGACCCGCACGCCCGCCCGCTCCAACTCGCGCTCGACGGCGTCCGGCCCCGCCCAGAAATCGTGATTGCCGAGGCAAGCGAAGGTGCCGTGCTTGGTGGGGATGGATGCGATCGCCTCCGCCGCGTGCCGCGCGAACTGCGGCGAGTTGTGGACGATGTCACCGGTGACGACCAATAGATCCGGGTTCAGGCGCGCCGCCCGGCGGGCAATCGCCCGCAGACGTTCCTTGGTGACGTGCCTGCCCGCGTGCAGATCCGAGAGCTGCACGATGCGTGCGCCGCGCCAGCCTTCCGGCAGTCCGGCTACCGGGATGGTGACCTGCTCGCGGCGTAGCACGCGCGCTCCGAACAGCGTGCCGTACAGCGAGAGCGCGAAGGGCGCGGCGGCGAGGGGGATCGGCATCGGCGCGTGCCCGAGGTGCGCCACCGTCCATCCCGCGCGCAGGATGGCGTAGAACAGGCTTCCGAGCCACCATGCGGTCCACGGCGTCTGCAGGGTCGCCGCGAGGAAGCGCGGAAGGCGCGCCTGCTTCTTGCGCCGCAGGATCTCCGCCATCATCGGGAGGTTCAGCCCCAGAAGCAGCCCGGGAAGAGACAGGCCGAGCACCACCTGCCCTTGGGACGCGAGCCAGTGCACCAGATCCGAGGCGGCGACGACCTGCGGCAGCAGGGTGAGGCCGAGTACGAGGATGTAGAAGCGCGCCCTACGCATCTGACAAGAGGCTAACCCGCGAAACGCCGGCGCGCATTCCGAGGAAAATTGACCGTCCGCGCAGTGTGCTCCTACTTTCGGATGGCGACCGCTGATCTTCAACGAGCCGGACGAATGACCTCCCGACGCCTGCTGCCTCTACTGGCCCTGCTCTCCCTCGCGGCACGCGCCGGTGAACCGGCCGGCCTGCAGAAGCGCGCCTCGCTGGTGGTCGAAGGCGAGGACGCGAGCGAGGAACCCTCGCCACCCATCCCGCTGGCCGACGAGCGCAGGATCATCGGCGACTACATCCGCGACAACAGCGCGCCGATCCGAGAGTGCTACGAGAAGCGGCTCCGGGAGAGCCCGACGCTGCAGGGCAAGCTGATGGCGCGCTTCGACATCGGCCCGAACGGCAGGGTGATCGGCGCCACCGCCGATGGGATCGGCGACCGCGAGCTGGTCGTCTGCGTGGTCACCGCCGTGCGGAAGTTCGAGTTCGACAAGCCGCACTCGGGCGGCAAGCTGCGCATCGCTTATCCGTTCAAGTTCGAGCCGCGCCCCGCGAAGTAGTTTGGGCTGTACAGGTTCCTGGACACGCCCTAGCGTTGTCGCATGACCTGGCGGCCGTGGCTCGGAGCGGTCCCCGGGCCGGAAGGCACGCACTTCCGCGTCTGGGCGCCAAAGGCGGATTCCCTTTCGGTCAACGTGCTCGGCGGCCCAAGGGCGCCGCTGCGTCGCGATAGCGAAGGCTACTTCACGGGCCGTGTGGACGGCGTTCGGGCGGGCGCACGCTATTTCTACCGGTTCAGCGACGGGCGCGAGCGGCCCGATCCTGCCTCGCTGCTCCAGCCGGAAGGGGTCCACGGACCGAGCGAGGTCGTGCACCTGGCGGAGATCGCTCCCCACTCGCCGCGCGCGCGCGTCCCGCCCGAGAAGCTGATCTTCTGCGAGATCCATCTCGGCACGTACACCGCGGAAGGGACGGCGGACGCCGCAGCGCGCTACATGCCCGAACTGGCCGACGCGCTCTACACGGCGGTCGAGGTGATGCCGGTCGCGGCTTTCCCGGGGGCGCGCAATTGGGGCTACGACGGGGCGGCGCCGTTCGCCGCCCACGCCGCCTATGGAGGTCCGGCGGCGCTCGCCCGGCTGGTGGATGCCGCGCATGCCCAGGGCCTGAGCGCGTTTCTCGACGTCGTCTACAACCACTTGGGACCCGAGGGAAACTACCTCGGCGAGTTCGGCCCTTACTTCACCGCCAGGCACAAGACCCCCTGGGGTGACGCGATCGACTTCTCACTCCCGCAGGTCCGCAGTTACTTCGTCGAGAACGCGCTCCGCTGGGTTGCGCGCACGGGCGGCGGGTTCGACGGCCTGCGCCTGGACGCCGTGCACGGCATCTACGACGATTCCTCGAAGCACATCCTGCAGGAGATCGCCGAGGCCGTGCACGCGGAGGGTGGCCTGGTCATCGCCGAGAGCGATCTCAACGACGTCAAGCTGATCGAGCAATACGGCCTCGACGGGAGCTGGGCGGACGATCTCCATCACGCCATCCACGTGGCCCTCACCGGAGAGTCCCAGGGCTACTACGCCGACTTCCAGGACCCGATGCCGAAGATGGTCGCGGCGCTCGAGCGCGGATGGTTCTATGAAGGCCAGCACAAGCCGACCTTCGGACGCAAGCACGGCACGCCCGCGGCGCACCTGCACGCGCGCCATTTCGTCGTCTGCGCGCAGAACCATGATCAGATCGGCAATCGCGCCCGGGGCGAGCGGCTCACGGCGCTGACCGACGAGGGCGGCCTGCGCGCGGCGGCGGCGGTGATCGCGCTCCAGCCGGCGCTGCCGCTGTACTTCCAGGGCGAGGAGTGGGCAGCGCGCGAGCCGTTCCAGTACTTCGTTTCGCACACGGATCCCGAGCTGGCGGAGGCAGTGCGAAAGGGACGGAGCGAGGAATTCAAGGGGTTCGCCTGGACGGACGTCCCCGACCCGCTCGCGGAGGAGACCTTCCGGCGAAGCTGCATCGATCGCGCTCGCAAGGACGAGTCCGCGCTGCGCTGGCACAAGTCGCTGCTCCGGCTGCGGCGCGATCACCCGGCGCTGCAGGACGATTCGCGCCAGGGCATCCGCGCCTCGGCGCAGGGCAGCGCGCTGCTCTTGCACCGCGGACCCCTGCTCCTGGTGGCGGGTTTCGCCGCGGGGCCCTGCGAGGTGAAGCTGCCGAAGGGCGGCTGGCGCGAGTTGCTCGATTCCGGCGCCTCCGAGCTGCGGGGCGACCGGCTGCGGCTGCGCGGACGTGGGGCCGTGGTGCTGGAGCACGGGTGAGGCTGAACCTGATCCCGCTCGGGACCAGCGCCGGGCGGCCGACGCTGCTGCGCGGCGCATCCGCGCTCGCGGTCGTGACGGAGGGAGCCTGGGTGCTCTGCGACTGCGGAGAAGGAGCGCAGATCGCTGCGCTGCGCGCGGGCCTCAGCCTCTCGCGGCTCGACGCCGTCTTGATCACGCACCTGCACGGCGATCACTTCAACGGGCTTCCCGGGCTTCTCGGAACGCTCGGGCTCGAAGGGCGGCAGCGCCCGCTGGTCGTCGCCGGCCCGCCCGGCATCACGGCGCTCCTGCAGCACCTGCAGCGAGCTGGATCGCTCGGGACCGGCGACATGGAGGTGCGGGTGCTCGAGCAGCAGGGCAACGGCGGAGAGCTCCGCATCGAAGGCTCGCAGTTCCTGGTCGAGAGCCGGCCGCTCGCGCACCGCGTCCCGACATACGGCTTCCGGGTGGCCTTGCCGGACAGGCCCGGCGCGCTCGACGTGGCGAAGACGGACGCCGCAGGTGTGCCGCGCGGGCCCCTGCTGGCGGACCTGAAGGCAGGACGGCCGGTGAGGCTGGCCGACGGCCGCGTAGTGGGCCCCGAAGGCCTCATCGGCCCGCGGCAGAGGGGCGCCTCGATGGCGTACGCGTTGGACACCGTGCCCTGCGTGTCCGCCGTCGAGCTCGGCCGCGGCGTGGATGCCCTGGTGCACGAAGCGACGTACGAGGACGCGCGGGCGGCCCTGGCGCACGAGCGCGGCCACTCGACGGGCGTGGAAGCCGCCCGCATCGCCGCGGAGGCAGAGGCATCCGCGCTGGTGCTGACGCACTTCTCGCCCAGCGTGGACGGCACTGCGCTGGCGGACGAGGCGCGTGCGATCCACCCGCGCATCGTGGCAGCGCAAGACCTGGCGGAGATCCCGCTCTGAAGGAGATCTATCTGAGCTCGGTCCGCAGGCGCAGATAGCCCGCGAGACGAAACTCGTCGCCGTGCTGGAGCACGCGTCTCGCGATCCTGCGGTCCTCGATGAAGGTCCCGTGCTCGCTGCCGAGGTCCTCCAGCACCCAGCCCTCGTCGCCGTGCGTGATCTGCAGATGGCGCGTCTCGATCTGCGGCGAGTTGATCCAGACGGCGCAGTTTCGCGCGCTGCCGATGAGGCAGGGCAGATCGATGACTTCGACGGGCATTCCGCGGCCGTCGAGGCCGCGGCGGTCGAGCAGCAGGTAGAGCCGCTGCGGCAGGGGGGTCGCGGCCTGCGGCGCGGGCTTCCTCTCCGGCGCGGCCGGCAGCGATGCCAGAAGCTCGCGCAGCGCGCGCAGCTCCGCTTCCTTCTCGGAGACGCCGAACGCCTTCGCGGCCTTCGCGCGCAGCTGCTTCAGCTCGGACGCCTTCTTCTTGCGCACGGTCTTCGCGGCCACCGCTCAGCTCCTTTCCACGAACTCCGCGTGCAGCCGGCGCACGCATTCCTTCGCATCCTCGCGCGGCACCAGCAAGGCGATCCGCAGCGGCGCAACCAGCACGCCCCGCGGCTCCTGGCCGAGCGCCCGCCGTGCGCGATCCAGGGGTTCCTTCGACGCCCCGATGCCGGTTCCCACCACGCTCACCTGGGCGAGCCCCTCTTCGACGGACGCGATCGGTCGCAGCGCCTCCAGGAGCGCCGGCAGGCCGTGCACGTTCTCGAGCGGCACGATGGCGCGGGTATCCCAGCATTCGCGCGGCCAGGCCCCGTGCGCCGCCAGCACGTCGAGGAGGGCCGCGCGATCGGGGCCGCTCACCACCAGGATCTCGGGATCGAGCGCCACGCCCGAGACGCGCAGCTCGCGCGCAGCGGTCTTTCTCACCAGGGAACCTGGCCCGCTCTGGAAGGTGCTGCGCGCGTGGATGGTGATGCCGCGGTCGCGGGCGAACTCCACGGCCTGCGCGTTCAGCACCTTCGCACCGGCCAGCGCCAGCTCCTGCATCTCCTCGTGCGACAGCTCGGACAGCCGGCGGGCGCTCGCCACGATCCGCGGGTCGGCGCTGAAGACGCCGTCGACGTCCGAGCAGATCTCGCAGACTTCGGCGTCCAGGGCGGCGGCGAGCGCCACGGCGGTGGTATCGCTGCCACCCCGGCCGAGGGTGGTTACTTCCTTCTCGCGCGAGACGCCCTGGTAACCCGCGACGATCACCACCTTCCCCCGCTCCAGCGCCTCCAGGATGCGCACGGGCCGGACCTCGACGATGCGGGCATTGGTGTGCGCACCGTCGGTGATGATCCCGCTCTGCGATCCGGTGAAGCTCACCGCATCGACGCCGCAGGCGTGCAGCGCCATCCCCAGGAGCGCCATCGAGATCCGCTCGCCGGCCGTCAGAAGCATGTCCAGCTCGCGGCGGTGTGGATCGTCCGTCACCTTGCGGGCGAGGGCCAGCAGCTCGTCGGTGGTATCGCCCATCGCCGAAACGACGACCACGACCTGCTTGCCGCCCGCACGCGCCTGCGCCACCCGGGCCGCCACGCCCCGGATCTTCTCCACGTCGGCCACCGAGGAGCCGCCGTATTTCTGGACGATGATCGCCACGCCGGCAGTGTGTCGCCCCCGGGCGGGCGGCCGCAAGCCCGTCCGGCACCCCCCGCCGACTGTCTGCTTGACAGAGGGTCGTCTTGCTCTAGATTGCCGCCGCTTTTCCGGGAAGGCCTTTGCCGCATCCGGTGTTCTCAAGGCCACCACGTGTGGGGAAAAATCGATGATTGAAGTCTCTCATCTGGTGAAGAGCTACCGCGACCTCAAGGCCGTCAACGACGTCACCTTCAAGGTCGAGAAGGGCGAGATCGTGGGCTTTCTCGGGCCGAACGGCGCGGGCAAGACCACCACCATGCGGATGATCACCGGCGTCCTGCCTCCGACCTCCGGCTCGGTGAGAGTGGCCGGGTTCGACGTCTTCGAGCAGCCGATGGAGGTGAAGAGGCGCACCGGGTATCTGCCCGAGACGCCGCCGGTCTACACCGACATGACCGTGCGCGCGTACTTGCGCTTCGTCGCCGAGATCAAGGGCGTGCCGCGCAAGGAGCGCGAGAGCGAGGTCGAGCGCGTCGCCACCAAGACGAACTCCGAGAAGTTCATCCATCGCGTGATCGGAAACCTGTCCAAGGGGCAGCGGCAGCGGGTCGGCCTCGCGCAGGCGCTTCTCGGCGACCCGGAGGTCCTGATCCTGGACGAGCCCACCGTGGGTCTGGACCCGGCGCAGATCATCGAGGTGCGCGAGCTGATCAAGTCGCTGGCCGGCAAGCACACCATCGTGCTCTCGACGCACATCCTCCCCGAAGTGGTTGCCACCTGCCAGCGTGTGTTGATGATCGCCCAGGGCAGGATCGTCGCCGACGACACGCTGGCCGGCCTGCAGAAAGCCCACGCCAGCGCGGTCACCGCCGACGGGCAGATGGGTCCCGCTCCCTCGCTCGAAGAGATCTTCCTCAAGCTCACCTCCGCCTGACCGGACATGAAAAACGCCATCGCCATCGCCAAGAAGGAGCTGAACATCTACTTCGCGACCCCCATCGCGTACGTGATGTTCACGCTGTTCGTCGTCATCGGGTCCTACTTCTTCCTGCGGCTGCTCGGCGCGTACGAGCAGGCCTCCCTGATGTACATGCGGTTCAACGCCGGCGAGATGGCGAACCGCCTGAACTTCCAGGACGCCATCTTCCGCAACCTGTTCGGCAATCTCGGCGTGATCCTGATCTTCGTCGTGCCCTTCCTCACCATGCGGCTGGTCGCGGAGGAGAAGCGGCAGAAGACCATCGAACTGCTCTACACGACGCCGGTGACGCCCGGAGAGATCGTCTGGGGGAAGTATCTGGCCGCGCTCGCCATCCTGGTCTTCGCGCTCGCGCTCACGTTCACGTATCCGTTGCTCGTGCAACTGGTCGCGAAGGATGCCAATGGCGTCGAGTGGCGGTCCGTGCTGCTCGGCTATCTCGGGCTCTTCCTGATGGGCGCCGCGTACATGGCCATCGGGCTGTTCATCTCGGCGCTGACCGAGTCGCAGGTCGTGGCGGCGCTGATCACCTTCGTCGTCCTGCTGATGACCTGGATCATCGGCTGGACCGCTTCCGAGGCCGAGGGCTGGGTGCGCGACTTCGTCACCTACCTCGCCTCCGTCAGCCATCTCGATTCCTTCAGCAAGGGCACGCTCGAGCTGAAGGACGTCGTCTACTTCCTCTCGATCATCACCCTCGGCCTGTTCGCGACCAACCGGGCGGTCGAGGCGCACCGGTGGAGCTGAACCGATGAGTCTCAAGAACTGGGGGCGTATCGCCGGCCTGTTCGGCGTGGTGGTGCTGTTCAGCGCCGTCTTCAACTGGCTCTTCGTCACCGGCAGCATCGCCAGCGCGGCCGTGATCGCCCGTTTCACGGTGGGAGCCGCCGGAATTGGCTTCTGGCTGGTGACCAACCGCGGGGAGAGACCGCTCGGCAGGGGAGCGTTCTACGGGGCGGTCAGCGCGGTGTCGGCGCTGGTCCTCGTCGCCGCGCTGGCCGGAATCAACTACATCGTGGTGAAGAAGGCGAAGAGCTGGGACCTGACCAAGGACCGCATCTTCACCCTCTCCGACCAGACGATCGGCGTGCTCAAGGGGCTCAAGGAGCCGGTCACCGTCCAGGCGTTCTTCTCCGGCAGCGAGCCGGAGTACGTGGAGCTGGATTCGCGGATGCGACAGTACAAAGCGCAGACGGACAAGCTCAGCGTCGAATTCGTGGACCCGTTCAAGCATCCGGGGCGCGTCAAGGACCTGAACATCTCGCAGTCCGGACCGCGGGTGATCGTGAAGAGCGGCAACAAGGAGTCGCGCGCGAAGGAGATCAGCGAAGAGGCGCTCACCAACGCGCTGATCGAGGTGTCGCGCGGGTCGACGAAGAAGATCTACTTCACCAAGGGCCACGGCGAGCACGCGGTCGCCGACAACACCGAGCGCGGCCTCAAGCTGTTCGTCGACAACCTCAAGGGCGAGGGATACCAGACCGACGAGATCGTCCTCGCCGAGCACAAGGAGATGCCTGCGGACGCCCAGGCCCTGGTGGTCGCCGGCCCGGTCGCGGCGTTCAGCGACGGGGAGGCCAAGCTGGTCAAGGACTGGGTGGAGAAGGGCGGCAAGCTCGTCGCGATGGTCGACCCGCGGACGCAGAGCGGGCTCGAGGGCGCGTTCGAGGGCTGGGGCATCCACGTCGGCAAGGACGAGGTGATCGATCCGGAGGCGCAGAACCCCGAGATCGCCATCGCGCAGAGCTACGCCGAGCATCCCATCACCCAGCCGCGCAGCTCGCCGTTCGCGCTCGCCACCATCTTCCCCATTGCGCGCTCGGTGTCGAAGTCCCCGACCGCCCCTTCGGGATGGACGGCGACGGAGCTGGCCAAGACCGGTGAACGCGCCTGGGGCGAAACGGGCTCGCTCTCTTCCGGACAGGTCAAGTTCGATCCAGGCCAGGACCTCAAGGGCCCGGTGTCGCTCGCCGCCAGCTCGACCAAGGGCTCCGAATCGCGCGTGGTCGTCATCGGCAACTCCTTGTTCGCCTCGAACGGGTACTATCGGCTGTCCGGCAACAAGGACTTCGCCCTCAACGCGGTGTCCTGGGTGGCGAAGGAAGAGTCGCGCATCTCCATCCGGCCCAAGCAGCGCCAAGGCAACCATCTCTTCCTCTCGGCCGAGCAGAAGCGGACGATGACGCTCTTCGCCTTCGACCTGCTCCCCTTCGGGATGCTCTTCGCCGGGCTGGTGGTCTGGCAGACCCGCAAGAGCCGGTGATCGGACCATGAAGCAGACGACGAAGACGCTGGTTGGCCTGCTGGTGCTCCTGCTCCTCGCCGGCGGCATCGCCGGGCTGGCGCTCTGGGCGGGCAAGGACGAGCAGAAGAAGGCCGAGGCGAAGGAGAAGAGCGAGAAGCTGTTCGACTTCGACAAGACCCACGTGAAGGAGCTGCGCCTCTCGAAGGAGGGTCAGGTCGCCGTGCGCCTGACGAAAGGCGACAAGGCCTGGAAGCTCGTGCAGCCGGTCGAGGCCGAGGGGGACGACAGCGCCGTCGATTCGCTGCTCACCTCCCTCTCCGCTCTCAAGCAGAAGAAGGACCTGGCGGAGGAGAAAGATCTGAAAGCCTACGGCCTCGACCAACCCAGGCTCGAGGTCAGGATCCAGCTCGAGGACGGCAAGGAGCAGGGGCTGCAGATCGGGACCGACAACACCTTCGACAACACGCTGTTCGCAAAGAAGCTCGGCGACGGGACGGTCCGGGTGATCGACGGATACCAGAAGAACACCTTCGACAAGACCGCATTCGACCTGCGTGACAAGAAGGTCGCGCACCTCGACGATTCCGCGGAAGTCAGACGCATCGAGGTCACCGGCGTGAAGGCGCCCTACACGCTGGAAAAGGACGGCACGACCTGGAAGGTGAACGGCGCCCCCGCGGACGGCCCGGCCGCCGATCGCGTCGCGAGCGCGCTGAAATCGCTGCGCGCCACCGCGATCGCGTCCGAGACGGCCGCTTCGCTGAAGGAGTTCGGGCTCGACAAGCCGAAGGCCACGGCCAGGCTGACCGTGGGGGCGGGGAAGGACACGTACACGCGCGCGGTATTGGTCGGTCAGACGAAGGGCAGCGCGACCTCCCAGAAGACGTACGCGAAACGCGACGAAAGCTCCGTCGTGTACGAGGTGGACAAGCAGATCGTCTCCGATCTAGAGAAGGAGCCGTTCGATCTGCAGAACAAGGAGCTGGTCAAGCTCGACCGCGAGGCCGTTCGCAAGGTCGTGTTCGAGTCGCCTTCTGGAAGGGTCGAGGTCACGCGGGTGAAGAATACGCCGCCGGACGGCGGGTTACCGGACGAGGCCTTCACCGTGGTCGCACCGCAGCAGGGTGCAGCCAAGAAATGGAAGCTCTCCTCGGCGCTGTACTCGATCGCATCGCTGCGCGCGACGGCCTTCGAAGGCGCGGTCCCGGTGCAGAAGGAGATGGCGAAGTACGGGCTCGAGAAGCCGAAGACGGTCACCGTCCTGGGCGAAGGCGACAAAGTGCTCGCCCGGATACGCTTGGGTGCGGAGAAGGACAACAAGCGCTACGCGCTCGCCGACGGCTTCGACAGGCTGGTGCGCGTCGAGAAATCTACCGTCGACGACTGGCCCTGGACAGTGAACGACGCGCTGGATGCTCCCCCTCCGCCGCCCCAGGCGAGCAAGTAGGCAGGGAAACCGTTGCGCAACCGGGATGGATCGGGTATCCACCCCATTCCGATTTCCCTGGAGCACCGCATGGCTCGTGTCACCGTCGAAGACTGCCTTCCGCTCGTCGACAACCGCTTCGCGCTGGTCCTGCTCGCGACCAAGCGCGCCCGGCAGCTCATGGCAGGGGCACGGCCGCTGATCGAGGCGAAGGACAAGCCGCCGGTGCTGGCGCTGCGCGAGGTCGCGACGGGGAAGGTGCGTTTCGACCGCCCCGTGCGCGCGGCGCTCGAGGGCCAGTACGACGACGAGAAGCTGCCGGCGACGCCGCCGCGGCGGTAACGCCCGTCGCCGGGAGGCGACGGAACAGTACAAAGTGCTGGAATTCATTGCACGCCGAGACAACGCACGACGATCGATTCGCGCGTCCTAGTCACGGCGAGCTTCATCGCATACGCAGCCGGCGCCAGTCAGGTCCTGCGGCGCATCAGGCCGGACCACGAGCCTGCAATTCGGGCCCTGCGCCTTGCAGAGTTGCTCCGCATTGGCCCGGCGGGCAGCGGCTTTCGACACGTGCCGGTGCGCAGGCTTCGGTGCCGCGAGCACCACGCCCCAGCCGATCGCAATCGTCGCCACCGCCGCGAGGAGCAGCCTCATGTCCGGTCGACCCAGGTCAGGCCGCCCAGGCCACCGCGCCGTGTGCGAGGGCGGAGAACTTTTCCCCACCCGCCAGGCGGTACATTCGGCGTGCCTCGCGCAGCAGGGCATCGAGGCGCCCCTGCACGACGTAGCGCGCTTCCCATGCGCGCGCGCACGCCGCAGCCAGCGCCGAGGCGAGTCGATACCGATCCCGCTCCGGAGCGGACAACTCCGGCCGCAGGACGCTCCGCTCGAACAGCCTGCGGCGGAGCTCGCGCGATGCGCTGCGCCGGCCCGTCGCCCAGAGCTGCATCAGCACGGCGAGATATTTGTCGATCTCTCCCTGTGCTTCCAGCTCGAGCTGCGAGACCTGGCCGCCTTGCCGGGCCCGGTGGGCGACGTAGAGAAAGTGCGAAACCCCCTCGGCCGCCGCGCAGAAAGCGGAGAGCCGCTCCCGCGTCCAGGGGTCTGCCGCCGCCCGACCGAGTTGCGCCAGCACCGAATCGTCGAGGAAGAGGGCGACGTGCAACTCCTCCCCGTGATCGCGCAGGAGCAGCGCCTCGTGCGGGCTGCAGAGGGGGGCGTGCCGCTCGCGGAATGCGCGATCGACCAGGAAGTCGCGCACCGGCGCGGCCTGGACTCCATGGATCGACTGCAGGAGCTGTTGGAGCTGCGTGAGCCCGAGCAGGGATCTCACTGCATGAACCCCCGCCGTGGAACGACTCCCCGCCGGACCAGGACGACCGCCAGGCGCTCGCTCCCGGTCTTCATCCATCGCTCATAGAGGCGGATCAGGCCGGCATCCGTGGATGCGAGCGTCCGTTCGCTCACCTCGTTGAGCAGATCGACCAGTAGACGGAACTTGTCGGCCAGCTCTTCCCAGAGGCTGCGCTCGGCCGCATGGCGGGCGACGGCGTCGTAGGCCCGTCCGCCCATGGCGATGTAGTAGTCGACGTCGACGAGCGAGGAGCGGCGTGCCAGCGAGTCCGGAAAAAAGCCCGAGATGAAGAGGGAGGTGTCGCCCAGCCGGCGCAGAAGCCGCAGCCGGGCGGGCCCTGCCTCCTCCAGCGCCTCCTTGAGCAAGAAGGCAAGCGGCTTCTGCTGCCAGGTCCCGTCTTCGGCCTCGACATACAGCGCCTCGGAAGCGAGGAATTCGTGGAGCAGATTGACGATGTAGAGCTCGGTGAAGGGCTGGACCCGGGCGCGCTGGTTCTCGATCGCCCTGCTGAGCAGGTCGCGGAAGAAATCTCGGATGGACTGCGAGCTGAGAATCGGGGCGTCGGCCAAGCACTACCTCCTCCCCTGAAAATAGTACGGGCATTCGGCGGATCGGCAAGTTGCCACAGGCCTTGACATGCCCCCGCATCCGGTTACATTGCCCGCGCCTTTGGCACTCTCCCTATGGGAGTGCCAAAACTGCTCACCACCTGGAGGAAAACGCTATGAAGATTCGGCCTCTGCAGGATCGCGTGATCGTCAAGCGCGTGCAGGAGGAAGAGAAGACGAAGGGTGGCATCATCATCCCGGATACCGCCAAGGAGAAGCCCATCGAGGGCGAGGTCATCGCCGTCGGAAACGGGAAGATCCTCGAGGACGGAAAGGTGCGCGCCCTGGACATCAAGCCCGGCGACCGCGTGCTGTTCTCGAAGTACGCCGGCACCGAGATCAAGATCGACGGCCAGGAACATTTGATGATGCGCGAGGAAGACATCCTCGGCGTCATCGAGAAGTAGCAACCCCTCACGACCACGGAGAAAACGAAATGGCTGCCAAGGAAATCCTGTTCGACGTCCGCGCGCGTGAGGCCATCCTCAAGGGTGTCAACACGCTCGCTGACGCGGTGAAGGTCACTCTCGGCCCCAAGGGCCGCAACGTGGTGCTGGAGAAGTCGTTCGGCGCCCCCACCATCACCAAGGACGGCGTGACGGTGGCAAAGGAGATCGAGCTGGAGAACAAGTTCGAGAACATGGGCGCGCAGATGGTGAAGGAGGTCGCTTCCAAGACCTCGGACGTGGCCGGCGACGGCACCACCACCGCGACCGTTCTCGCCCAGGCCATCTTCCGCGAGGGCGCCAAGCTGGTCGCCGCGGGCAACAACCCGATGGAGATCAAGCGCGGCATCGACAAGGCGGTCGAGGCCGTGGTGGCGGAGCTGAAGAAGCTCAGCAAGTCCACGAAGGACCCCAAGGAGATCGCCCAGGTCGGGACCATCTCGGCCAACGGCGACTCGACCATCGGCGACATCATCAGCAAGGCGATGGACAAGGTCGGCAAGGAGGGCGTGATCACGGTCGAGGAGGCGAAGGGCCTGGAGACCACGCTGGAAGTGGTCGAGGGCATGCAGTTCGATCGCGGGTACCTGTCACCCTACTTCGTCACCGACCCGGAGCGGATGGAGGTTGTGCTCGAGGATCCCTACATCCTCATCCACGAGAAGAAGATCTCGTCGATGAAGGACCTGCTCCCGCTGCTCGAGCAGGTGGCCCGCTCCGGCAAGCCGCTGCTCATCATCGCCGAGGAGGTCGAGGGTGAGGCGCTGGCCACGCTGGTGGTCAACAAGCTGCGGGGCACGCTGAACGCCGCCGCGGTGAAGGCCCCCGGCTTCGGCGACCGGCGCAAGGCCATGCTGGAGGACATCGCGACGCTCACCGGCGGCCGGATGATCGCCGAGGACCTCGGCGTGAAGCTGGAGACGGTGACGCTCAAGGACCTCGGCCGTGCCAAGCGGATCACCATCGACAAGGACAACACCACCATCGTCGACGGCGCCGGCAAGAAGGGAGACATCGAGGGGCGGGTGAAGCAGATCCGGGCGCAGAAGGAGGAGACAACCTCCGACTACGACCGCGAGAAGCTGGAGGAGCGGCTCGCCAAGCTGGTGGGCGGCGTGGCGGTCGTCCACGTCGGCGCAGCCACCGAGACCGAGATGAAGGAGAAGAAGGCACGCGTCGAGGACGCGCTGCACGCGACCCGCGCGGCCGTCGAAGAGGGCATCGTGCCCGGCGGCGGCGTGGCCTACCTCCGCGCGCTCAAGGCGCTCGACGGCCTGAAGGTGGACGCCGGTGAGAAGTTCGGCGTGGAGATCATCCGCAAGGCGCTCGAGGAGCCCATCCGCTGGATCGCGCAGAACGGCGGCTGGGAGGGCAGCATCGTCGTCAACAAGGTGCGCGAGGGCCAGGGCGCCTTCGGGTTCAATGCAGCCACCGGTCAGTACGAGGACCTGCTCCAGGCCGGCGTGATCGACCCGACCAAGGTGTCACGGTTCGCGCTGCAGAACTCCGCGTCGGTGGCGTCGCTGATGCTGACCACGGAGGCGATGGTCGCCGAGCGTCCGAAGGAGAAGGAAGAGTCCGGGGCCCCGGGCGGCCACGGGATGGGGATGTAAGTTCAGTCCCTGAGACTGTGTAGAAACGAGGGCCCGCCGGGAAAACCCGGCGGGCCTTCTGCTTAGAAGTACCCGCCGATCTCTGTCGTGAGACCGAACGAGGTCTGCTTGGCGACCGAGCTCGCGACATCGACGCCAAGCGCTGGGCCGAACCCGATGTAGAAGTGCGACGTGGGGATGAAGAGCACTGGCGCGTAGCCATCGATGAAGATGCGATCCGTCGAGTTCCCGGCCGAGGGGAATCGCCAGGAGAACGCCATCCCCACTCGGGGAAAGAACGCGAAGCGATCGCCGAGCGGCACGCCAAATCCCACCAGCGGCTCGAAGCCAAGGTTGTGGGCCGTGAAGCCGGCTCCCGAACCGTACGCGTACTGGACCGACCCTCCGATCGCCAGGCTGTTCGTTGGGAACCAGAATACGCCAGGGGCGAGCGTCAGTTGATCGGCGCTGTTTCCGCCCGCCGACCCGTGCGTGTACGAGACCCCGCCGAACGGGACCACCTGCCCGCGAGCGCCGAAGTTCGTCTCGGCGCGAGCTGCGGCCCCGAGCAGAAGCAGCGCCACGAACGCACGATGAGCCATGAACATCCTCCCGCGAAGTACAGTAGCGCAATGGATCTGGAGCTCACAGAAAAGTGCGTCCTTTTGATCGGCGCCGGGCGCGGGCTGGGCGGCGCCGCGGCCCTGGCCATCGCCCGCGAGGGCGCGCGTGTCGCAGTCGTGGCCCGCACGCGCGCGGACGTGGAAGCCCGC
>Ga0137416_10000181_pt1 | contig 26935 bp, 18 predicted proteins | sample CZODoug3_1_1_16f_FD_108282 | JGI IMG/M metagenome (GOLD analysis project Ga0137416, IMG submission 108282) | Vadose zone soil fungal communities from Angelo Coast Range Reserve, California, USA - CZODoug3_1_1_16fungal (Illumina Assembly) | ecosystem: Environmental > Terrestrial > Soil > Vadose...
AACCGTTGGAGGGGGGCGCACCCCCGCCAATTTGCATGGATATCAAAACAAAGGGTTTACAGAATTTGCAATTCGCAAGCGATTCATTCTAAAGGCCTGGGCATTTCCTCTACCGACAAGGGCTATGCGTAAACTCAATCAAAGAAAAGAGTTAGGTCAGAAAATTGAAGGTATCTGTGTTTGATTCCAATCTGGGGTCGGCGCAGATATCTACAAGGATAAGTACAACAGAAATTAAAGAAAAGTCAAGCGGAAAGTGAGTTGTCTAACCTCTTTTTTTTGAAGCACGGAAGTAGGAATCTCCCCCAGTGCTCGCCGGGAGCTGGGGGAGATCAGCAAGCGTGTTCCTGTGTGAGCCTCAAGAACAATCGTTGTGCAGCACACTGGGCGCTGGCGGGCCCGCGACGCAAGGGATGGCGCTGAGATATTCGTAGATGGCCCGCAGGTCATGATCCGTTAGGTGGCTGAGACCAGGCCAAGGCATTGTCTGGAGAAGGTCAGCGCGGAACGGAGCCGGAACGCAGCCGGTATTAACGACTCCCTGTGGACAGGCCGGGTGGAGGTTATCCAAGTCCACGCCCGTCCTCATGATCTGAACAAACTCCGCAAACGTGTGGCCCCCTACGGGCAGTCCGGTTTTATCAGGTGTCAGGTTGCGGGAGATGATGTGCGCGGCGCCTGGTGCTATCGCACCAAAATCCCTGCCGCCACCAAAGTAGGTCGCCGGATTGATTACCGCGGGCTGGCCAAAGTATGGATTACTGCCTGGGAGAAATTGAGTGAGCGCAGGGCCGGCGCCGTGGCACTCATTGCAGGGGACATGGGCGTTGACGATATAGCTGCCCAGTCCGACGAGCGCCCGGTTTTTTCCGTCCAGATTCAGCTGGACCGGTGCTATCTCTAGTCCCCGTTGAATCCTTGATTCGTTGCCGTCGTTGTCATCGTCAGTAGCTCTTGCGCGGGGGGAACTGCTCCCAATTCCCGCCAGAACGATGGCGGTAAATGCTGCGACAGCCGCCGCGGACCTGGCAAATCTCCTCGGTGTCATTAGTAGTTGTCCTTTCTGGTGATATTTGCATCCTCCTTGTAACCGGATGCTGCGCCTGGCATGCGCCTTGGCGCAACGTGCAAAGAGGGGCAAAGAAGAGCAAAGAGCGACACCCGCAGCTTTTTTCGCCTGTTTAGGTAGTTGCCACGGAAACGAACCGGTGTGATACTTCTACCACTTAGCAGGAGCCCTCAGACCCCCATGTTTGTCCAGGCAACATCAGGCCCCATGACCGGCGCGGGTACCCTAGGCAGGCGCGTGGAATCATGGAAGGAGATCGCAGCCTACCTGGGGCGTGACGTAACGACCGTGCGCCGATGGGAGAAGCGCGAGGGGCTGCCAGTCCATCGTCTCCACCACAACAAGCTCGGGTCGGTTTACGCCTATACGAAGGAACTGGATGCCTGGCGGGATGAACGGGCACCTACGGACGCAAGGGACGCTCCAGATGCGCGTCAGGGGGCAGAGGCCGTCCGAAGTGGGGCTCGTGCTCGTACGGCGGTGGTTCTCGCTGCGCTGGTGTTGGCGCTAGGGGCTGGCTTGTTGTGGATTGTGCGCGAGCGAACCCCCATACAGCCGGCGAGTGCCAGCGGGGGCATCCGGTCACTCGCCGTTCTTCCGCTGCAAAACTTCTCCGGCAATCCCGAGCAGGACTACCTCTCCGATGGCATGACGGAAGCGCTGATTGCCCGGCTTTCGGCAATTCATGCCCTGCGGGTGATCTCGCGCACGTCCGCGATGCAGTTTAAGGGCACACGAAAGTCCGTACCGGCGATTGGGAAGGAACTGAACGTCGATGCGGTCATCGAAGGCTCGGTGCTGCGATCGGGAGACAAGATTCGCGTCACTGTTCAGTTGATTCGGGCCGACACGGACGAGCACCTGTGGTCTGGCACGTATGACCGCGAACTGCAGGACGTGCTGGCGCTGCAGAGCGACGTGACCTACGGGATTGCGCGTCATATTGAGAACGCGGTTATTGGTGCGCAAAGGGGTTCACCCGCTGCCCCACGCACGGTGGCACCGGACGTCTACGAGGCATACCTGAAAGGCCGTTTTGCGCTGCACAAGGGCAGCCGGGCCGGGCTTGGGGAGGCCCTTCTGCGCTTCCAGGCCGCAGTCGATGCTGACAGCACGTTTGCTCCAGCCTACGCGGGTTTGGCGGCTACTTATGAAGCTCTCGGGCTCGTTTTCTACGGTGAACCTCCGGGCGAAACTCGCTCAAAGATGGTCGTCGCTGCTCGGAAAGCATTGGAATTGGATCCTGAGCTTGCGGAGGCCCGCGCACTACTTGCAAATGGCCTGCAGAAAGACTGGCGCTGGGCGGAAGCCGAAGGCGAATATAGGCGGGCTATCGAACTGAGCCCCAGCGAAGCGGCCGCCCATGCGGGCTTGGCCGATTGGTTAGTATGCCAGGGACGGATAGAGGAGGCGCTGGCCTCGGCCCGACGGGCGCAGGAACTCGACCCGCAGGCATTTAGTGGCGGTCAGGTCGGCTGGATCCTCTTTCAGGCTCACCGCTACGATGAGGCCATTCGGGAATTGCGCACTGCGCTGACTGTAAAACCTAAGGATCCGATGACTCTGTGGCTTCTGGGCTTTGCGCTTACCGGCGCCGGCCAGTTCGATGAAGCAGTCCGGACGTTGGAGAAAGCGGCTTCGCTTTCTGACCGCAGCTCGGCTGTGCTGGGCGTGCTCGTGCGTGCCTATGCAGGCGCCGGCCGCCGCACGGAAGCCCTGCGGGTTCTCGACGAGCTTCACAAGCGCCGAGAGAAGGGTTACGTCCCGGCAGCCGCATTCCTGAATGCTTATCTGGGACTTGGTGACACGGAGGAAGCATTTGCATGGATGGAGCGCGCCGCCGAGGAACAATCGAACATCATGCAATTTCTTAAGGTGCATCCCTTCTTCGATCCGCTGCGGTCCGACCCACGGTTTGCGGAGTTTCTTCGCCGGGCGAACTTCTTACCTAAGCAACCGGCGACACCACCAGCGTAGAGTGTACTTCGACCTAAAAAGTGACAACTCGGTTTACGCCTGCTGAAACGAGAACCTCAATCCCGTTCTAAGTTGGGACGGGTGCTCAGGCGCTGCGGAAGAGGGTTCCGTGGGACAAGCCGCGAATGACTCCTACGAAGTAGCTCCAGGTGGCGGTTTTTGCGGCGCCGGGGAAGGTGTAATAGAACTGGGTGGCGCTGGCGTCGGTGAAACGGATCAAGCCGGCGCCCTCCATGGAACGAAAGTGCTGGGTACGCAATGCCTTGAACTCTGCAAACTCGCGGTTGGAAGTGAAGGGACGCGGCAGCACGTTGAGACTTTGGAGCCACTCGTGATGCTTTTGCAGGAGGTGGCCAAAACTGGGAACGACAGCGAGCTGATTCGTCCAGTTCCCCGAAAGGTCGATTTGTACGCCAGCTTGTTTGTCGGTGGTATTGAAGGACCGGCCGTCCATGGCCGGGGTATGCAGCCAGGTGCCCTGCATCGGGATCTTCATGATAGTTCCCACGCTGATGACCATAAAAGTCGCGCGATCAGCGGAGACGAGCAAGGCATAGGTGCATTGATAGACTGATCCTCTTACGTCGCGGGTCCAGCCTAAGAGGACAAAGCCGGCTTGAACGGCGTCGGCCACCCAGCGGGCGGCGTAGCCAGTAGGATCGGCAAAGGGAGGTGCGTTTTCGATCTCGCCGTAGGGCGAAACCGTGCGCTTTTCCAACCGGAAGACGACGGTCAGGAAAACGACCCAGAAAGCAACCATCCCGAGGAAGAACTCTAACCAGAGCGGGAGCCGGTCAGGGTGAAACATAATCCTAAGTTTAAGATATCAGCGGATGGCTGCGGGTGAGTATGGCCAAACCGTACATAGAGCAAACGACACTTGGTTGCAAGAGGCGGGAGGTGGTTCCGCCACGACACCACGTCTGAAATAGGGGACTTAGCTGGCGGCGGCTTCGGCGGCAGGTTCGGCGGCTTTGCGGTGATCGCGGATGATGCCGATGAGCGCCTGAGCGGCGCGGGGGAGGCTGCGGTCGCGGCGGTAGATGAGGCCAAGCTCGCGCCAGAGGTCGACATCTTCGACGGTGAGCAGCTTCACTTCTCCGGCTTTCACATAGTCCTTCGCGAAACTCTCACTGATGAAGGAGACTCCGGCGTCGGCGGCGACAAAGCGCTTGATCATGCCGATGCTGGGCAACTCCATGGTGACGTGAATGCGCGCGCGGTAGGGGCGGAAAAGCTTGTCGAGCACCTGGCGCGTAAAGCCGGTACGGGGAAAGATGAGCGGCTGCTCGGCAACTTCAGCGAGGGTGATCTTGGAACGATGAGCGAGTGGGTTCTTGGTACTAACCATGAAGCGCAGACGGTCCTTGTAAATGTGGTGCATCTTCAAATTGGGAGACTTGACGGGCAGGGTGACGATGCCAACATCGACGGAGCCGTCCTCGACGCGCTGCAGAATCTTGTGGCTGAAATTGCGATAGATGCTGATGTGCACCAGTGGATAGCGGCGCTGAAATTCCGCAAAAATATCGGGGAGTAGGTAAAGACAGGTGGCTTCATTGGCGCCGAAGACCACCGGGCCCTGAACCACGTTACCGCGGTCAGCAACGACTTGAATGGATTCGTCGCGCAAGCGGAGGAGTTTTTCGGCGTACTCGAAAAGAACTTGACCGGCAGGAGTCAACTCGACGGATTTGGCGGAGCGGTCCAGAAGCCGGGCTTTGTAGGCTTGTTCAAGCTGGCGAATTTGCGCACTGACAGCGGATTGCGAGCGGAAGACTTTTTGGCCAGCACGAGAAAAACTCTTCAGTTTGGCCACGAAAACAAAAGTTGTAAGCTGGTCGAAGTCCATAGTTAGAACGCTCGGCGAGAATTATAGCGAATTCTCCTAGCCGAATGCGGGGTTAATATCCTTTCCTAGGCCTCTCTTAAGCGTGAACCGCAGCTTGTGAAAGCGGCGCGGCAACAGGCGCCGGCAAAATTGTTTGACGAAGTTTCAGTTGGGCGAGAATGGGGCTCCAAGTGGCCTCCACGGTGCCCTGAAAATGAACCGGCTGCACACGAACCAGCGGCAACGCTCCGCGCCGCGAGAGCAAGCGAGCAGCGCGAGGACTGGCGGTAAAGTGAACGTGTTCCTCAAGGATGCGGCGCAACCAGTTTTCTTCATCGGAATCGGATTCCGCGATGGTCACGAAATCGCGATGCAACACATCGCCGGCCTCGGCGCGCAAGACATAAGCAAGTCCGCCGGTCATGCCCGAGCCGAAATTCAGGCCGAGCGGCCCGAGGATGACAGCGACGCCGCCAGTCATGTATTCGCAGCCGTGCTGGCCAACCCCTTCCACCACGGCAAGCGCACCACTGTTGCGGACAGCGAAACGCTCTCCAGTGCGTCCGGCAATAAAGAGCTGACCGGAAGTAGCGCCATAGAGCACGGTGTTTCCGGCAAGAACGTCACCGCGCCTGGAAGCTGCAAGTCCAGCAGCGATGGCGATGGTTCCGCCGGAAAGACCTTTTCCAACGTAATCGTTGGCCTCGCCCTTGAGCCGGAGGGTTACGCCCTCGGCAAGGAAAGCTCCAAAGCTCTGGCCTGCCGAGCCGTGAAAATTCTGTTTGATCTCTTCATCGCCGGGTAGGCAGTTCTTGCGTCGGCGCATCAGTTCGCCGCTGAGGCCGGTGCCGACGCTGCGATCCGAGTTCTGAATCGGCTGAGACTCATTCTGGAGCCGGAGCGCAGTATGGAAATGAAGTGATTCTTCGAGCGCGCCGACGTGGAGGGCAGGCTCTTGCTGTGGCGCGACGCGATTCGAGGAAGAAATCGGCACAATGAGGAGCGGATCCATTCCGGAGCGCGTACTCAGGCGGTCGTACCAGCCGATGAGTTCGCTGAGCGAACGTACGCCAAGCTGCGCGAGCCGAGTGCGGACTTCCTCGGCAAGCGAACGGAAGTAGGCGACCACCATCTCGGGCTTGCCTTGAAATCTGGCGCGCAGCTTTTCGTCCTGGGTGGCGATTCCCACGGGGCAAGTGTTGAGATGGCACTGCCGGGCCATGACGCATCCGATGGCAAGGAGAGAAGCAGTGCCAAAACCGAATTCGTCGGCGCCGAGAATAGCGGCAAGCACGATATCGCGCGCGAATTTCAGGCCCCCGTCCACGCGGAGAGAGAGACGTGAACGGAGGCCCGCGCGAACCAGTGTGTCATGTGCTTCGCGCAAACCAATTTCCCAAGGAAGACCCGTGTTTTTGATGGAGGTCAAGGGCGAAGAGCCGGTTCCACCGTTGTGTCCGCTGATGGTGATGACGTCGGCGCCCGCTTTTGCAACGCCGGCAGCGATGATGCCGACACCGGCACCGGAAACGAGTTTTACGCCGACGCGCGCGCGTGGATTGACGGCGCGAAGGTCGTGGATCAATTGGGCGAGGTCTTCGATGCTGTAAATGTCGTGGTGCGGCGGAGGCGAAATCAGCGGCGTGCCGGGAGTGGCGTGTCGGATGCGCGCAATGTACTCGCTGACTTTCTTCGCGGGGAGTTGGCCGCCCTCGCCGGGCTTGGAGCCTTGCGCCATTTTGATTTCAAGTTCCTCGGCGTGGACGAGATAATCGGCGGTGACTCCGAAGCGGCCGGAGGCGACTTGCTTGATTTTGTTGGCCGCGGCGGGCTCGAAGCGATAGGTATTGGGGTCTTCGCCGCCTTCGCCGGTATTGCTGCGGCCGCCGAGCTGATTCATCGCGAGCGCTAAAGTGCGGTGTGCTTCCGGACTGAGCGAGCCGAGAGACATGGCCTGGGTGCTGAAACGCTTGACGATGGAGTCGAGGGGCTCGACTTCGTCGAGAGGAATGGCCGTGTCTGGAACGGTGTCGAGTAAATCGCGCAAGAAGACCGGACCTTGGTGCTCCGCGAGTTCTTCAAATGCGGAGTAAGTCTTGGCACTGGGCGCACGGACATGAGCGTGAAGACGGCGGATGACTTCGGGCGAACTGGCGTGAAGCTCCGCGCCCTTGCGGAAGCGGTAGAGGCCCGAATCGGGCAGCTCGTCGGATTCGCCGGAGAAGGCCGCTTTGTGCAAGCGCAGATAATCGGAGAGGAGATCGTCGAGCGATTTCTGGCCGGGATAATCGGCGGCGTCTTCAAACACTTCCGCGCAGAGATCTTCGGAGATACCGACGATTTCAAACAGATGGCTGTTGCGATAACTGGCCAGAGTCGAGACGCCCATGCGGGCGAGAACTTTTCGCAGGCCGGCATTGATGGCCGCGCGGGCTTTTTCCGTGCAGCCTGGCTCAAGGGACTCGGCAAACTCATCCGCGAGATAAGGCAGGACGGCGCTGGCGCCAGCGGCCACCAGCAGCGCCACATGATGAGTGTCAAAAACCTGGGCTGATTCGACAATCAGCGGAACATCCCACAAGCCATCGCGAACCATTGCTTTCCACACCGCCGCAGTGGCAAGCAGAGCGGGCAGTGGTGCGCGGTCGGCATCGATAGCGCGATCGGAAAGGAGGAGGATCCCCGGGCGCCCGCTGCTACTCAGAAGGGTAGTAGAAAGCTGAGCAAAACTGCACCGCGCTCCCGGCACTCCAGTTGCGGAGGAAAAAGTGATGTCGATGCGATGCTCGGGGCCAAAAATCGCGGCAAGCTGCGAGAGTTGGCCGGCTGAGATTACTGGACTCGGGAGGGTGATGCCGTCCTTCAAGTGAACGTCGAGAGACATGACGTGGGTTTCGCGCAACGGATCGATCGGCGGATTGGTGACCTGCGCGAAGCGTTGCTTGCAGTAGTCCCACAAAGTTCTTGGGAGCGCGGAGAGGAATGCCGGAGGCGCATCATCTCCCATGCTCCAGTCCGCTTCTTTGCCGCGGGTCAGTGCGGAAAAGAGAATTTTGAATTGGTCTTCGGTCCAGCCGGCGGCGCCTGCGACGCGCTTCGGTTCATAGACAGGAGTTGAGGGCGAGTTTACCGACGCGCTCAACATTCTTTGGGGAACGACATTGCGCGCCTGCTGAATCGCGAGGCGCTTGAGAATGTCGCGCCAGCGCAAAAAGAGGCCAGTGGCAGGATTGGCGAGAATCATTTCGCCGGGGCCGAGGCGCTGGCGCTCGGCGATGCGGGATTCGTCGAGATCAACGAGGCCAGTTTCGGAGCCAGCGATGAGAAGGCCGTCATGGGTGAGGGTGTAACGCAGAGGGCGGAGGCCGTTGCGATCGAGTTTTGCACCGACAAATTGGCCATCGGAGAAAACTAAAGCGGCGGGGCCGTCCCAGGGTTCACTCTGCTGCGAAAGGGCAGCCAGGGCGGTGCGGACGTCGCGCGAAAGCAAGGGATCTTTTTCGAAGGCCGGAGGAACCATAGCGAGCATGGCTTCCTCGGAGGATAGGCCCTCGAGGAGACGGAGCTCGAAACCGTTGTCGAAACTGGCGGAATCGCTGACGTTTTCTTCGAGGAGTGGAAACCACGAGCCCACCGTAAGGCGCGAGCGGAGCCCGACGGCTTTGGCGCGCAGCCAGCGGCGATTGGAGACGATGGTGTTGATCTCGCCGTTGTGGGCGACGTAGCGGAACGGTTGCGCGAGATGCCAGGAAGGCTGGGTGTTGGTCGAGTAGCGCTGATGAAAAACGGCAAAGGTGGTGGCGAACGAAGGGTCGCGCAGGTCTTCGTAGAATTGGGGAAACTGCCAGGGCGTGAGGAGGCCTTTGTAGACGATGGTCTGCGAAGAGAGGGAGCAAATGTAACAGCGGGCGGGCAGGAGCGATTCCACGCGTTTTCTGAGGAGAGAGAGGCGCCACTCGAAACGGGCGGCGGCGCGCGCGGGATGAAATGGCTCGACGAAGAATTGCCAAATTTCGGGCATTGTTTCGAGCGCGCGGCGGCCGAGAGAATTGGTGTTGGTGGGAACGCGGCGCCAGCCGATGACGCGGAGGCGTTCGGTGTCGGCAGCGGATTCGATGGCGGCGCGGGCTTCGTCGAGCACGGAGGACGGGATAAACGCGAAGCCGACGGCGAACATTTCGGGCAGTTCAATTCCCTGCTCTTGAGCGCGAGCGCGGAAGAAAGCCCGCGGAAGCGAAGTAAGCAATCCGGCGCCATCGCCGCTGGCACCGTCGGCATCAACGCCTCCACGGTGGGTGAGGCGCTCTAAGGCTGTCAGTGCATGCTGGATAATGTCGTAGCCAGGAGCGCCACCGAGGCGGGCAATGAAACCGGTGCCGCAGGCGTCGTGATCGGGATGGCCCCAATTGGGATGGCGGCCCTGAGGTGAGAGGGCTCGGACATCGTGAAGACCGCTCTGGCCTCGACCATCACGGAAGTACATATCAGTTTATCGAACGGGCGGGGGGTGGTTGTACAACGCAGAATTTTGATTCACTGAATTGATTTCTTGATAAGGAAGGATCAAGAGAGAGCAACCTGTGCCGTTCTTATGCTTGGAGCAGGCTATAAGCGCACGGGGGTACGGTGTTGCCAAGCTGGGACCGACTGCGCGGGCAACCGGGCTTAGAACTTGGTGACTTCCGAAAAATGGAAATTACGAACTTTCATGGCGGGGACGACCATCTCGAAGGCTTCTTCACCGGTGGCGCGGACGGCGGCACCCATCAATTCAACGTTATTGAGCATTTCGATGAGGGACTGGTTGAAGCGGAAGTTGCGCACGGCGCCGGTAACCTGCCCCTTCACAACAAGAAAGAGGCCATCGCGGGTCATGCCGGTCATGACCTTTTCGTAAGGGTCGACTTCGCGGATGTACCAGAGCCGGGTGACGAGCAGGCCGCGTTCAGTGGAGGCGACCATTTTTTCGACCGAGGAATCGCCGCCGGCGAAAACGAGATTCATCGGGGCTTCGCCATATTCGTTGGGGAGGGCAAAACCGTGGCCAGTGGACTTTTTGCTGGCGGCTTTAGCCGCAGCCCGGGAATAGACAAGATTCCGGGGAATGCCTCGGTCTACAAGTACCACTTTCTGGCGCGGCAAGCCTTCGCCGTCGAAGGGAGCGCCCTGTTGCAGCAGGTGGTAGGCGTCGTCGGTGATGGTGATATTTTTTCCGAAGAGCTGTTTGCCCATGCGGTCGTTGAGGCAGGAGCGCTTGTCTTCGAGGGCGGTGGCGGCAAAATCGTAAAAAAGAAAGCCGACGAGATCGAGCACGGCGGCCGGTTCGAGGATCACGGTGTAAGGGCCGGGGGCAAGCTCGCGGGCGTTGACGGCGAGATGCGCTTTTTCGGAAGCGCGCATCGCAAGTTTCTGAGGATTGAAAGCGCGGACGTCGGCGGAGTTGGCTTTGGCCCAACTGGCAGCGGGGCCTTCCTGAATGGTGATGGAAAATTCGGCGCGCGTTTCGCGATAGGCGGCAAAGAGGCCACGGGAATTTCCGAGAGCGGACTGGCTTTGGCCGTTCGAGTAGATTCCGGCGGCAACCTGGCTATTCTTGACGGCCAAATCGCAGGCGCGGCGGACCGTGCGGGCGCGGTCTTCCGCGGAGAGAGCAGCAGTCGGCTTGATGAAACGGCTTACGCCGCGATAGCGCTGTTTTGCGGGCATTGGCAAGAGACGCGGATTCTTCGGCTGGCTGTGGGCGAGGGAGAGAGAAGCTTCGATCGCGGCGCGAAGAGAGTCTTCGTCAATGCGATTGGTGGTGGCGCGCGCGGTGCGGCCGTCGGCGACGGTTCGAATGGAGACAGTCAGACCGTGCTCGGCGACGTTTTGGTGAATGGCGTTGTTGGCGAAACGGGTCAGGGCGTTCGCGACTTCGTCAACGTGCACTTCCGTTTCTTCGGCTCCAGTGGATTTGGCTAAACGAAGAACCGAGTCGATAATGCGGCGAAGCTCGCGCTCGGGAAGCAATTCCGTCGAGTTCGCACTCGCTGCCGCTGTTGACTTCTTCGACTTGGCTGCCGGCTTCATTGGTTGGAGAAGGCCGTCCCGATGCGCACATTGCGAAAGCGGGCCGGCGAAGCACCATGGCCCGTCCCCATGGTCTGCATGGGCTGGCCTTTTCCGCAATTGGGCGTGCCCCAAAGCGTCCAGTAGCCAAGTTTGCAGATCGCGTCGCAAGAATTCCAGAACTCGGTGGTGATGCCGCTGTAGCTGGGATTCTTCAGCATGCGAACTTTTTTTCCACCTTTGATTTCCCAGCCGATTTCAGTGGAAAACTGAAACTGGTAGCGGCGGTCGTCGATGGACCAGGAGCGATTTGTCTCCATAAGGATGCCGTCGTGAGTGTCGGCGATGAGGTCGTCGTAGTCCCAGGTGCCGGGGAGCAAGCTGACGTTGGTCATTCGAATGATGGGGAGGCGATTCCAGCTTTCGGTGCGCATGGTTCCGGAGGAGCGATCGAGTCCGACCAGATGGGCGGTCTCGCGGTTGGAAAGATAGCCGCGGAATTGGCCGTCTTTGATGATGTCGGTGCACTGCGCGGGAACGCCTTCGTCGTCGTAGGCGAAGGTGCCGAGTCCCTGGCCATGATCGAGGCGGGCATCGGCGACCACGTTCACGATGCTCGACGCGTATTTCAGGTTATTCAACTGATCGAGGGTCAGAAAACTGGTGCCGGCGAAATTGGCTTCCTGACCTAGGACGCGATCCAACTCGATGGGATGGCCGATGGATTCGTGGATCTGCAGGCCGAGCTGAGCGCCACCGAGGATGAGGGTGCCGATTTTTTCCGGGCACTGAGCTGCACCGTGGAGAGCGGCGGCTTCTTCGGCAATGACTGGCGCGTTTCTGATCAAATCGAGAGAGTCCACGAGTTCATAGCCCTGAAGGGCATGCTGGCCGCCAAAACTATTGGGATAAGAGCGCTTTTGAATTTCTTCGCCTTGAAATGAAGTGGCGGCAATACCGCAGCCGGAGATTACTTTGCGCTGGTGGATGCGAGAACCAATGCTGGAGGCAAACCAGGAGTCGATTTTGCGGAACTGCATATCGGTTTCGGTGAGCGTGACGCCTTTGACGCGGCGCATTTCGGCGTCGGCCGCGAGGAGCAGCGCGAGTTGTGTTTCGAGCGGAATTTCGAAGGGGTCTTTGCGGAAGGGGCTCTGCCAGCTATCCACATAGGCATTTTCCTGGGCCATTACGACTTCGCTACGCTTTGCCAGGGCAGAAGCTTTCGCGATGGAAACGGCTTGTGCTGAGCAAGCTGCGACGCCATCACGCGTCAATCGATCAGTGGAAGCGAAACCCCAGGCACCGTTTGCCAAGACGCGAATGCCGAGGCCGATCGATTCGCTTTGTGAAAGCGTGCCAACCCGGCCGTTCTTGGTGGTGAGGTCGCGCTGGCGCAGATGCATCACGCGGACGTCTGCGTAAGTAGCGCCGCGCAATTTGGCCGTGTCAAGCGCGTTTGTGCAAAGATCCCACATGGGCTTTTTTCAGAGTGAAGAAAGTATCAGAAAACACGCCTAGATGCAGCTAAAGTTGCGATTCTCTGTGTGGATGCAGCGCCGGTTGTGAGAAAAGCGGCGGCAAGCCGCCGCACTCCAAATTACGTGCCTTCGTTCCAGGAGGCCAGGTAATGCTCTTGCTCGGGGGTTAGCTTGTCAAGGCGGTGGCCCATGGAATCGAGCTTGAGGCGCGCGATTTCCTTGTCGAGGTGCTCGGGAACGACGTACACCTGCGGCTTGAGATTCTTGTAGTTCGCCCGGAGGTATTCGGCGGAGAGGGACTGGTTGGCGAAACTCATGTCCATCACGGAGGCGGGATGGCCTTCGGCAGTCGAGAGATTGACGAGGCGGCCCTCGGCGAGAAGATAGACCTTGCGGCCGTCCTTCATCTGATATTCGTCCACCATTGGGCGCACTTCGCGCTTGCCGCTGGACAACTTTTCCAGCGCGGGAATGTCGATCTCCACGTTGAAGTGGCCGGAGTTGCAAACAATCGCTCCACCCTTCATTTTCTCGAAATGCTCGCCGCGAATGACGCTCTTGTTTCCGGTCACGGTGATGTAAACGTCGCCTTCCTTCACCGCTTCAGCCATCGGCATCACGCGGAAGCCGTCCATAGCCGCTTCGATGCCCTTGACGGGATCGATTTCCGTGACGATCACGTCAGCGCCGAGACCCTTGGCGCGCATGGCCACGCCGCGGCCACACCAGCCGTACCCGGCAACGACAACTTTGAGACCAGCGAGGAGCACGTTGGTGGCGCGAATTACGCCGTCAATCGTGGACTGCCCTGTGCCGTAGCGATTGTCGAAGAAGTGTTTGGTCATCGCATCATTCACGGCGATGATCGGATATTTCAGGGTGCCGTCCTTGGCCATGGCGCGAAGGCGGATCACGCCAGTGGTGGTTTCTTCGGTTCCGGCGATGACGTTGGGGACGAGGTCGGTTCGCTTGGTCAAAAGCATGGTGACGAGGTCAGCGCCATCATCCATGGTGAACTGCGGCTTGTGCTCGAGCGCTGAGCTCAAATGCGAATAGTAGGTGTCGTTATCCTCGCCCTTGATGGCGAAAGTCGGAATGTTGTAGTCCCGATTGAGGGAGGCGGCGACTTCGTCCTGCGTGGAAAGCGGATTGGAAGCGCAGAGCACGGCATCAGCGCCACCATCGCGGAGCGCGATCATCAAGTTGGCGGTTTCGCTGGTCACATGCAGGCAGGCGGAAACGCGCAAGCCTTTGAGCGGCTGCTCCTTGACGAAGCGCTTGCGGATCGATTCGAGCACGGGCATCTGCTGAGCGGCCCATTCGATCTTGCGCTTTCCGGCGTCGGCCTGCCCAATGTCCTTTACGTCCCCTTTTTTCAGTTCAGCGGTTGCCAAAGTCTTGCTCCCTCAATTTGAATTTCGATCGTGAGCGGAGTGGAAAGGTGCGCTCCGCGAGCGGTCCGTCCGAAGCCGGGCCGGAACAAATCAACTTTCGAGAGTTAGGCCCGCGCCCCAACTTCGGCTGTCGCAGCTGCTCCGAGGCCAGCGGCTTTGCGAAGAGCATCCGCGCGGTCCGTGCGCTCCCAGGTAAATCCGGGGCCGCTGCGGCCGAAATGGCCGTACGCGGCGGTGGCTTTGTAAATCGGACGGCGGAGGTCGAGCGTCTCAATGATGGCTTTGGGCGTCAGCGTGAAATATTCGCGGATAAGCGCGGTGATTTTTTCCTCAGGAATCGCGGCGGTGCCGAAAGTTTCCGCCATGACGGAAACAGGCTCGGCGACTCCGATGGCGTAGGCCAATTGGACTTCCGTCTTTCGGGCGAGGCCAGCGGCCACGATGTTCTTCGCGATGTAGCGAGCCATGTAGCAAGCCGAACGATCCACCTTAGAAGGATCCTTGCCGGAGAATGCGCCGCCACCGTGGCGGCTGTAACCGCCGTAGGTATCCACGATGATCTTGCGCCCAGTCAAACCCGCGTCGCCCATGGGTCCGCCGATGACAAAGCGGCCCGTCGGATTAATGTGATATTTCGTTTTAGCGTCCAGCATCGAGGCCGGAATGATCGGTTTGATCACGTGCTCGGTAATGGCGTCGCGCAGGTCGGTGTTGGAGACCTTCTCGCTATGCTGTGTGGAGACGACCACGCAAGAGACGCGCTCCGGGCGGCCGTTGCGGTATTCGATGGTGACCTGCGACTTCCCATCAGGCCGGAGAAAATTAACTTTATTGGTTTTGCGAATCTCGGCGAGGCGCTGCGTGAGGCGGTGGGCGAGTTGGATGGGCATGGGCATTAATTCGTCGGTTTCATCGCAGGCGAAACCAAACATCAAGCCCTGGTCGCCGGCGCCGCCAGTATCCACGCCCATGGCGATGTCCGGCGACTGGCGCTTGACGGTGCACATGACGGCGCAGGTGTCCGCGTCGTAGCCATACTTCGCGCGATCGTAGCCGACGCCGCGAATGGTGCTGCGAACGAGCTCGTCGTAGTCGACGTGCGCGGTGGTGGTGATTTCACCAGCGACAACCGCAACGCCGGTGGTAATAAGCGTTTCGCAAGCGACACGTCCCTTGGGGTCGTGCTTCATGACCTCATCGAGGACGGCGTCAGAAATCTGGTCGGCGATTTTGTCCGGGTGGCCCTCGGTGACGGACTCCGACGTGAATAGGAAGTTGCGTAAGGCTTCGCTCAAACTAATTCTCCTTCAAATTTGTGGGGGACAACGGCTTCCAACACCCCTGTCAATCCAGCGCTCAGCTAAACTTTACAAAGTTATCATTCGCGAGGCGAAGAATCAACGCATTGATTCCGAGTGGCTTATAGGCGCAGCGAACGGTCGAAATTGGCCCTCTAACGGTTAGCTCGTGCATTAATCGGCAACGACTTAGGCCGCGTCCCCGTCGTCGTCTGGCTGGATGTCGACCTTTCCCTTGGTCTTTTTGGCCATCAGGTAAGAGCGGATGAAGGGATCCAGGTCGCCGTCCATGACGCGATCCACGTCGCCGACTTCAAATTTTGTCCGGTGGTCCTTGATTAGGCGATAAGGCTGCATGATGTAGGAGCGGATTTGACTGCCGAAGGAAATGTCCAGTTTGCTCTCGTCGAGCTTGTCGGTGTGCGCCTGACGCTTTTTGATTTCTTCATCATACAAGCGTGAACGGAGCATCTTCATGGCCATCTCGCGATTCTTACCCTGGCTGCGCTGGGCCTGGCAGGCCACCACAATGTTGGTGGGAAGATGGGTAATGCGCACAGCGGTCTCCACCTTGTTGACGTTCTGCCCACCTTTGCCGCCAGAACGAAAAGTGTCCACGCGCAGGTCTTCGGGACGGATGTTGATCTCGATGCGGTCGTCGATTTCTGGAATTACGAAGACGGATGCAAAAGAAGTATGGCGGCGCGCGGCCTGATCGAACGGAGAGATGCGCACGAGGCGATGAACTCCCGTTTCGCCAGCGAGAAGGCCATAAGCATTTTCTCCAGAAAATTGAATCGTTGCCGACTTGAGGCCCGCTTCTTCTCCCGGCGTTTCATCGAGAACCTCGGCGGACATTCCTTTGCGCTCCGCCCAGCGCAGATACATGCGAAGAAGGATGGAAGCCCAATCTTGCGATTCCGTTCCACCAGCGCCGGGCTTGATGGTCATGATGGCGTTGAGGTGATCGGTTTCTCCGGAGAGCAGGGTTTCCGTTTCGAGCTCCGCGACAAATTTCTCGGCCGAATCAAGTTCGCCCGCTGCCTCGGTCAAGACCTGCTGCTTTTGAATTGCGTCTGACTCCTCACGGATGAGTTGAAGATAGGCATCGAGGTCTGCTTGCAGTCGCCTGAGTTTGTCAGCCTTCTCGGCAAGGTCTTTCAGTTTCTTTTCTTGCTGGGAGATTCTTCGTACACGCTCGGGAGTTTGAGCAAAATCTGGGTCGCTCCATTTCGCTTCAAGTGCGCGAGCGAGCTCTTCACTGGCGTTCTCCCAGTCAACATTTGAAGAGGGGTAGTTTATTTCGAGAGCGATACTTTGAAGGTGTGGCTGTCTGGCGCCGTCAAAGATAGCTCCGGACCAACGCAATGCGCGGTTTGAGAAGTTCGTAGCGATACTGAAGATCTTCGAGAATCATTCTTTTTTTCTGGTAAACCGCCCGTTCGGGAACGGACGTCACTTTGCCTTTCGAAAAGTTGGCGCCACTAGAATAACGGAAACGAGGACGCAGAGCCAGGCGAACCAGTCGCCAAAGCGGGTGTAAATCGTTTCGCCGGCTCGAAAGTCGTAAGGAAGATCGACGGCGGCGCGCACATCGGGCGGGAGCGGGCGAAAGATGCGGCCGTAGGGATCGATGGAAACGGTGAAACCGTTGTTCGTCGAGCGCACGATCCAGCGGCGGTTTTCCACGGCGCGCACACGGGCCATGCGCAAATGTTGCTCGGCGGCGGCAGAGCGACCGAACCATCCGTCGTTGGAAATGTTGAGGAGGAGTTGCGCTCCATCGGCAGCAAAGCGGCGCACTTCGCCGGGGTAGATCGCTTCATAGCAGATAAAGACGCCGAAGGTATTTCCGTTCGGAAGCTGGCCCACGACGTACTTATTTCCTTTGTGGAATCCGCCAACGTCGCTGGACACGCTGCTGACCACGCGATGGATCAAAGGGAACGGCTCGTATTCGCCGAAGGGAACGAGATGGACTTTGTCATATACGAATACACGCTGGCCTTGCGCGTCAAAAAGCAGAGCGCTGTTGTAAGGCAGAAGGGTGCCTTGGGGAACCACATCCGATGGGTCCACAGGTGGTTTCCATTCGATGGCTCCTGCGAGGAATGGGTGACCGAACTGGATTGCCAGCGTCGAGGCAATCTTCGCGAATTGCGTATCTTCAAACGAGAATGGAGCGGGCGCTTCAGGCCAAACAAGCAGGTCTGGTTTCTCGACGGCGGGAGCGAGGCTCATTCGCGAGATCTCCTCGAGGTCCGCTGCGTGAACACGGAACCAATCCGCGGGATACGATTCTACTTCCGGGAAATTGAGCTGCACGGCGCGAGCGAAATGATGCGCTTGCTGCTGCGGCACCAGGCGAGGTGCAAGCCATGAAGCGATCAAGAGAATTCCCGTTACAGCGGCTGTACAGGCGATCCGTCTGCGAAGTGTTAGTTTGTTTGATGCGCTCACCCACGAGAGCAAGGCATTGAACGCCGCGACTAGAAACGATAATCCGTAGATTCCCGTGACGGTCGTGAGTTGGACTAAACCCAAATTCGCCGCGGCGGGATAGCCAAGCAAATTCCAAGGAAAACTGATTTCTGGCAGATGCGCGCGAGCAAACTCAAAAGTCACCCAGATAAACGGCGCGCCGAAGCATGCCAGTTCGATACTTTTGCAAGACAACCGGTGTACGGCCCAAGCAAATGAGCCAATAAGGATTCCCCACGCCATAGCGATGAGGAGCAGTACGCCCCATCCGCCCGCCACCGGGAGGCCGCCGTGAACGGTGAGAACTGTTGCAATCCATGGCACCGACGTCAGAACGAAAAGAAGCCCGTGAAGAAATCCGCACCCGAAAGCCACGCGAGGCCGGGCGCCAAAAAGCGAGAAAAGAAGAATCCCAACACAAACCCAGGAATAGACACTGCGATATTGCCCAGTGTAGGAGAGCGAAAGCGCGGCTCCAGAGGCCGCGCCGGCGATAAGACGCAAGCCAGCAGGTATTTCCGCGCCAGCTTGTTCACGAAGAGAGGTTAGCCAGCCGCCCTGAGGCATCAATGTTTCACGATGGGCTTAAAGCCTGCGTCCTCGAGGCCTTTCCGGGCCACGTCAGCGGCTTTTAGATCGGGGTACGGGCCGACTTGCACGCGGTAATAGTTGTCCGTTTGCGGAGAAACAACGAACGCGGGGAATTTCTTCTTCTGCAAACGCGTCGCCAGTTCCAGCGCATCGGATTCTTTCCTCAGCGCCGACACTTGCAGAATGTAAGCGCCGCTTGGACTAGCCGCAGCGCTCGGAACCTTCGATGGAGCAGCGCCGGTTTTGGGTGGCGCCGTGCTCTTCACAAGTACGGGCGAGTTTTTCCTCGACGGCACAGGCGCAGCCGAAACGGATTTCAAATGGTCTTCAGGTTTCTTGCTGTCGCCCGCGTGATAAAACTCCCACTCGGAATTCGGCGGCGCCCCCGTGTTCGTCGGCGCGGTGGCGGGAGCGGAATTATTGGCCTGCTTCGAACTGGCTTCCGCCTTGGGTAAAACTGAATTTTCCGGCTTCATGAAAAAGTCGGTCGCGGCGCGCACGGGGCTATCAATTTGGTTGCGCCCCATGACGTAACCGAGCGTGAAAAATACGCCCGAAAACAGCAGCATCAGCATGAACAAGCCGATGACGTGCCGGCTTTCAAGCACACGCTCGCCTGCGCCCCCTCGTTTTCCGCCAGAAGCCATTCTTATCTCTGCGGCCCCCCTAAATTCTTAGTCCACTGATTAATGATATCGATAGGCAGCGGAAACACAATCGTTGTGTTCTTCTCGACACCTATCTCCGTCAAAGTTTGCAAGTAACGCAACTGTATCGCGGAAGGCTGCGTTTCCAACACTTTCGCGGCATCGGCGAGTTTTTGCGAGGCTTCAAACTCTCCTTCCGCGTGAATAATTTTTGCACGGCGTTCGCGTTCGGCTTCCGCCTGCTTGGCAATGGCGCGCTGCATCTGCTCGGGGATGTCGACCTGCTTCACCTCGACTTTGGAAACCTTGATGCCCCAAGGTTCGGTATCGGTGTCGAGTATGATTTGCAGCTTGGCGTTGACCTTATCACGCTGCGAGAGAATCTCATCGAGTTCGAACTGACCGACGACACTGCGAATGGTCGTCTGCGCGAGCTGTGAAGTTGCGTAGGTGTAGTTCTGCACCTGCGAGAGGGCCAGGTTGGCGTCGACCACGCGGAAGTAACAAACGGCGTTGACCTTCACGGAAACGTTGTCGCGCGTGATGATGTCCTGCGGCGGAACGTCAAGCGTCTCAATCCGCAACGGTATGCGGTACAGCGTTTCAATCGGCCAGAGTACCAGTCTTAAGCCGGCATTCTTTGCATCGGGGATCAACCGGCCAAGGCGAAGCACCACGCCGCGTTCCCATTCTTTGATGATGTAGATCGAATTCCAGAACCAGATGAGCCCAAGGCCGACGACCAGCGCACCTGCGACAAAAGGGATTTCCATCATTTCCTCCTGAACGCGAGAATTCTTATTTCGTCGCTGAAACAGCCACTTCGGCCGGCTCAACGTAAAGCTTCAGTCCTTCGACGCGTAAAATCCGGACCATTTCGCCTTCCTGCACGGGCTTGGATGATTCAGCCTTCCACAGCTCGCCGTGCACGCGAACCATGCCCTCGGCACCCGCTGCCAGCGGCCCTATCGCGACGCCCCGCGACCCAATCATCTCTTCCTTCCCCGTGGCCGTTTTCCATCGGCGCGACCGCAACACCAGGCGCATCAGAACGACAGCAAGAACCGCGAACGGCACGGTTCCCGCCAGCGCTACCCCTACGCTGACTCCTCCGGGAGTGAGCGGTGAACGAACCAGGAAGATCGCACCCAGAAACATGGACACAACGCCGCCGAGAGCTAGCACTCCGTGACTTGGAGCCTTCGCCTCGAGTATGAAAAATGCAAGAGCCAGCAAAATCAGAAACACACCCGCGAGATTGATGGGCAGAAAGTTCATGGCGTAAAGCGCGAGAATCAGGCAGATACCGCCGATAACTCCGGGAGCGATTGCTCCGGGATGCGTGAACTCCGTGTAAACGCCGAGAACGCCAAGAATTAGCAGCACAAAGAAAACATCGGGTTCGACGATGCGGGCAAGAAATTTTTGCCGAGCCGAGAGTTCGAACGGCGTGCGCGCTGCATTTTTCAGAGAGAGTTTCGTCTGGGTGCCGTCGAAGCGGGCGATCGCCCGGCCGTCCAATTGCCGTACCAGCTCATCCGGTGAACTCACGATCAAATCGATCATTTTCGCGTCGAGCGCTTCCTTCTCCGTGAAAGCGCTGCCTTCCGTGATGGCCTTCTCTGCTACTGCGGGGTTGCGTCCGCGCCTCTCCGTGAAACTCCGCAGAAACGCGGTGGCATCGGCATTGATTTTCTTTCGAAAGGCATCATCAATTTGCATGGGCAGAAAACCACCGATGGCCATGACCGGCGTAGCCGAGCCCGTATGCGTACCCGGCGCCATCGCCGCGATGTCCGCGGAGAGCAGGATGTAGAAGCCCGCGGAGGCTCCGCGCCCGCCCGTAGGCGAAACGTACACAGCGACCGGAACCGGAGAAGCAAGGATGTGCTGAATCATGTCTTGCATGGAACTGCTGAGCCCGCCCGGTGTGTCCATGGTGATCAAAACAAGGGCCGCGTGGCGATTCGCTGCATCGGCAAGGCCTTCATCAATGTAGGTCGCTAGGATAGGATCGACGACACCCTCGAGCCTCAATTCAAGAACGAGAGGACCGGAGGAGTGCTGGTCCGCCGCAACGGCAGGGATCAGGAAGAAAATCGCGCAGGCGCACACGCCACACAAAAGAAGGGAAGCCGCAACCAACTCGGATCGTTTGAGACGAAGGAAGCGCTTCCTTTCAGAGAACCAATCGCTCATAGCGCACCTCCTTTGGGTTTTTTCTCAGGCGGCTTTGAATTCTGCAAATGTTCGAGCAGTTGCTTGGCTTCAGTATAGTTTGGCGCCAGCTTCAGAGCCTTCTCGACTTCCGCTCGCGCGAGATCCGGCTTCTTCTGATCGAGATAGATCTTCGCCAACGTCGTCCGAACCACGGCGGAATCCCTTGTCGCCAGTGACGCCTGTAGTTCCTTCACCGCATCGTCCATTTTGCCGCGACGGCGGTCAATTTCGGCCAGCCCGCGGTGCGCCGCAGGACTGCTGGGATCGGCGGCAAGCACGGCGCGGAATTCCTTCTCCGCGGCGTCGGGGTTTCCGGCAGAGAGTTCTTGCCGGCCGCGCCGCAGGCGTAACACGAAGGTGTCCGCCGGCGAATCGGATGCCGCGTCGCTCGTAGACGTAGACGACTCGGCAGATTCAATCTCCCCGCGAATGGCTGTCACATCGAGCTCGGTCTTGATGCGATTTATGTGCGCCAAAGTTTCGTTCTTCGGGTCCAGCTGAATTGCAGGGAGTCCGTTAGGACCAAACGTTTCCGTACCTGTCTCGCGTTCCTGGTCGGCTTCGGTCTTCTTATCCGCCTTTTCCAATGACAATATCAAAAGCGCCCGGTCCTCCGGATTATCCGGCGCGCGTTCCGCGGCTTCACGAAAATAATCTGCCGCCGTGGCCGCATCATTGGCTTGTAGCGCCAGCAGGCCAAGATTGAATGGATAATCGTCTTCCGCGGGGTCCAGGTCCGCCGCGCGGCGAAGATCAGTTTGTGCCGCAGCCGTCTTGCCCTGCCGCGCCCGCGCAATCGCCAAATCGTTTAGGATTTCCGGAAGATCCGCTCCGGAGACCATGTTGCTCTTCAAGGCTTCCTGCAAAGAAGTGAACACTTCCTCCGCACGGTCCGGCTGACCCAGGAGGAGCCGGCAAACACCGGTGGCAAACACTGCTTCCACATAGCGGCCATGAGTTTTGGGCACGCGGGCGTACCAGGGCAGCGCGCCATCGCAGTCACGCCGCGCGAAATAGACTTCGCCCAGCGCGAAATCAGGTTCGGGCCAATCCGGCTCAAGGCGCGCCGCCTCTCGCAGTTCACGCAAACGGGCATCATCTTCGTTTGCCGACAATCCGCGAATGTAGTGTTCAAACGCATCGAGCCGCAGGCGACGCTGATGTTTGGTAAATTCGGCGAGGCTTAGAGCATAGTTGCGATCACTGGCCGACAACATTCGCCAAGCCAGACGGGAGTGCAAGTCCATCATCGAATCCAACGAGCCCGTCTCCCGCAATGCCGGCAGCAACCGCGCCGGACTCACCTTCAAGATTCGTGACTCCACGGTGAGCGCCGGCCCTTTCGCGGTGAATCTGCCAAAAACCACGAAGTCCGCGTCGAGATCTTCCGCGATATGAAGCATGGTCGCATGGCTGAGTTTTGAAGAACGCGACAAGCCGTTCCGTTCCAGCTCGACGAGCCGCCCGGCGTGAGAATAGACCTGCACGCCGGCTCCCGTGAACCGCTGGATGGTCAGCTCTTCCAGGCCCTCACTGAGCCAGTCCAGTCGCGAAGATCCACCCACATTTTCAAACGGAAAAACGAGATAGATTCCCGGCTGATAAGCGCCGGGCGAAGCCGCGTGGGGGGTGGAAGCGGGTTGTTGCGCGGAAACGGAAGTTATCCCAAAAAAGAGTACGGTGGAGAGCAACACTAAACAACGCGCACTGAAGAAAGGGCGCCCCATGTCTGTTGCATTGTAGCAGACGCAAGCGCTCGTTTTACTGCGGAGGTGAGGATAGAGGGTGAAGCCGCTGATCGAAAACCGGATCAGGGCTGCGTGCTGTCCGGAGGCTTGGGAGCAAGAACCTCTTGTACCGCCGGGTCATTCAAGACCGCGGAGAAGGATGGGTCGGACTTCACGGTCGACAACTCCTTATAGCCTTCGTCCTTAGCCTTGCGCAGATAAATCACGCAGCGCTCCAGGTTACCCGCTTCCGCGAACGACTTCGCGAGCAGGAAATAGAACCTTCCCCGGTCGCCCACCGAGCGATCCTGGAGAATCGATCCGCTTCTTGAGCTGCTGTGCTCAAAGAGCTGCGGATCCAACGACAGCGCTTGCCGGAACGAAGAGATGGCTTCTTGATACTTTTTGTCGCCAAAGTAAGCATAGGCAAGGTTGCTGTGGAGGACGGCCATGTCACTACGAATGTTGATCGCTCTCTGATACGCTTTGATGGCCCGGCCGAATTTCTTCCGTTGATACCAGATTGTCCCGATGTTGTTCTGCGCATCGGCATAGCTTGGATCAACTTTCGACGCACGTTCGTAATACTTCAGGGCCGCCCCCAAAGCCGCCTGCTGGTGCAGCGCAATCCCTAGTTTATTGAGGTACACCGGATTCCGAGGGTTCTGATCGGCAAGCCGCTTATAGGAAGTTGCGGCCTCCCGGTAGTCCTTGCGCGCCATATAGAGGTCGGCCAGCTGCTCTTCGGTCAAACCCGGCTTCACCACGATGACCGAAGACTCCGCTAGAGACTGCGCTGGCGTTTGTGCTTGCGACTGCACCGCACGGGGTATTACGGGCGAACCGGGAGTCTCAACGAAAGTTTGTCCTGCGGAGGACACCGAAAGACTGCAAAGGAGAACGATTGCTGGAAACGCCATTCTGATCCTGATCATGGCGAATCTCCCTTCTCCGGCTTAGGCTTGGCCTTGTCGGGTTCCTTCTTCTTACCCCCAAAGATACCAAAAATCTTCTGTAAAGGATTCTTTTTCTTTTCCGCCGAAGGATCGACTGGTCCCTGGCCGGTCGCATTGGGCGGCCGGTTGGGATCATACGATGTGACCGGCTGTCCATTCGCATCCACTTGCGGCGCTTTGGGCTCTCCTCCAAAGACACGGGAGAGCACTGAACCAGCGGAACTGAGAAGGTTGTGGCCCCCGTGGACCTCGCAATACACGGTCGGCGCCGACCCGGCAACATAGACTTCCTCGCGGGTCGTGGGGCAGTTCGGCGTCGCAAGCTGCAAGGTATCCGGATCGATGAGCACGGACTGGATGCCTTCAGGCATCGCAAAATCCTTCACGTCCCGGTATTGCGCAAGCGATGTGGCACGCGTCATGAAGTCCGCCCAGATCGGCGCGGCCACCACGCCACCGGTAATGCCCAGGTCGCGATTATCATCGAAGCCTATCCAGATCACGCAGAGGAGGTTGGAAGTGAATCCAGCAAACCATCCGTCGCGCGATGTGCCGGTCTTTCCGGCTGCGGGCAGAGTGAAGCCGCGTGCGCGGACTCCCGCGGCCGTGCCCCGGTTCATAACGTCTTTGAGCAAGCTGTCGACAAGAAACGCAACACGGGGATCCAACGCCAGGTGCGTTTGCGGGCTGAATTTTTCCAGCGGCGTGCCGTCCGCGTTGACCACGATGCGAAGGAATTGCGGCTCCGCCCGCGTGCCCACGGTGGCAAACGTGGTGTACCCCGCGGCGACGTCGACCGGCGTCATTTCATAGGCGCCGAGAGCAACTGCTGGTGTCGGCTGGATGTTGGTGCCAAGACCCATTTTGCGCGCGACTTGCACCACTCGGCCGTAGCCGATGAGTTCCGCGACTTTGACGGTTGCGACGTTCAGAGAATTCGTGAGCGCATCGCGGACTGTGACACGCCCCATGAATCTTTCGCCATAGTTATTCGGGGTGTATTCCTTGCCATCGAATTCAAACGTCGTCGGCTCATCATCGATTGTTGTTGCGGGCGTGACGATGGGCTGCACGTTGTCAACGGCATTGTCGAAGGCAGCGGCATAAACAAACGGTTTGAAGACCGAACCGGGCTGGCGGCGCGCCAAGGCGTGATTGAGCTGGCTCAGTCCGTAATCGCGCCCGCCAATGACGGCTTTGATCTCCCCGGTGCGCGGGTCCAGCGCGATCAGCGCGACTTGCGGCTGCGGGACAGGTTCGGTGCTTCCCTTCTTGGCTAATTCCTTCCGCCACTTTTCGTACTTCTTCGCCAGGAGCAGGTCCACATTTTTCATCCCAGCATCGACGGCGGCGGCGGCGGCACGCTGCAAAGCAGGATCAAGAGTGGTGTAAACGCGGAAATTCTCGCTTAGCAGTTCATTCTCGGAGTATTTGTCGAGCAGGTGGTCTTTCACCATGTCCACGAAATAAGGCGCTTCACTCCCCGAAATTGACGTGCGAATAATCTTCAGGGGGGCGCGCTTCGCTTCCTGAAGGTCTTCTTCATTGATGTACTTGTTATCCAGCATCTGCGTCAGCACGCGATCGCGCGACTGCACTCCGCGCTCCGGATGACGGTCGGCGGACGAATAGTAATTGGGCGCGCGAATGATTCCCGCAAGGTACGCGCATTCCGCGAGCGTCAGCTGTCTCAAATCTTTTCCGAAATAAGCCACGCTGGCCTGTGAGAATCCCCGGATGCCAAAGCTCCCGCGGTTGCCCAGGTAAACTTCATTGGCATACAGCTCGAAGATTTGCTGCTTGTTGAAGCGTTGCTCGAGCTCGATGGAAATCATGGCTTCCGAGAGCTTCCGCCGCCAGTTGCGATCGGTGGAAAGAAAGAAGGTGCGCGCCACCTGCATGGTGATGGTGCTGGCGCCCTGATAGTGCTGGCTGGTGTGCCGTAAGTCGGCCCACGCTGCTCCCGCGATGCGAATGAAGTCAAAACCACCGTGCTCGAAGAAGCGCTTGTCTTCGGCGGAAAGAATCGCGTCCACCAGCATTACCGGCAAATCTTCGTAGCGCACCGGCCGGCGCTTCTCTCGCGCGCTGTCGAAAAGATTGGTAATGAGTTCCGGCTCGATTTCCGCGGAATCCAGTTCCGTCCCACCCCCAAGGGGTTTGATGGAGCGAATGCTCTTGCCGCGGAATTGCACCGCTAGAGCATTATTCCCGCCAAAATAGGAAAGTTTTGAAGGCCGGATATCGACCGTGTTTTGCTGCACGGTGAACTGTCCGATGGCATTTTCATCTTGCAGGGGGCGGTAGCCCACGCGGGTGAGATACGCGGTCAGATCCTCCGGTCCCCAGGCTTGACCAGCGGAGATATGTTCCGGCGCGGAAAAGATCTGCGTGGTGTTCTGCAGGACAGGGCCGGAGAGCCGCGCATCAATCATGCGCGAGTATTTGACGTAGTAGTAGGTGAAGACGCCGCCGGCTATTAGAAAGAGGGCAAACAGGGTGCCCAGAATCGTCAGGCCGATGCGTGAGGTAAAGAATCCTTTTTGAACGCGGATGCGCAACAAGCGTTAGCTCCCGGGGCTGGACTGCTATGGTCTATTGTCTCGCAATACCACACTCTCGGAAAGACGGAGTTCTTTGAGGCTGGGGTTGCCAATCAAGAATCGTCGTCGACGAGCAGCCGCACCCCTATCTCAGAAGAGGGCTTTATTCTCGCTGGACGGCGTGAAGTGCAGATCGAAATGATAAACTAGCAAATCAACTGGGACCGTATAGTCTATCGCAATCTTCACTATCCCGGTGTTGGCGACAATCTTGATGTCCTCGCGCTTTATGCGGTCCTCCAGACCCTGATCCTGCACCTCTTTGAAAATGATTTCGCGAATCTTGTCTTCAGGGTAACGATTCACGACCCCGAAGCGCGCCTGCTCCTGCATCTTATCCTGTAGCTGATATTCCTTAACGTAAGCGGGCACGATTTTGACCGCGGAGTAGATTGCAAACAAGATGACCGCAGTGACGACGATGGCCTTGAGCTTGCCCTCGCCTCGTTCAGAGCGGCGGCGCGCCGTTACGAGGTCCTCTCGGACGCTTTCAAGATGCACTGGATTCGTCTCCCCTTATCCGTATATTCCGCAGATTGTCCGCGGCCAGCAACGGCTGTACATGATTTATTGGCTTACTAAAGTTAGCATTCGCCCGAACGAGTGTCGAGA